>BNJV01002274.1_pt1 | contig 61799 bp, 76 predicted proteins | sample 8540591 | NCBI WGS metagenome assembly BNJV01 (sample SAMD00202457, study PRJDB9452) | human saliva metagenome | host: Homo sapiens | reverse complement strand
ACCTCCATTTCTGTACAGTCTATTGTACAGAAATGGAGGTGCTTATCAAGTCTTCTTTTGTGTTTTCAGAATTTTTCAAAATTTTTACTTATGCACTAGAATTTACTTTTTTTCAAATTAGCTTTCAGTATTGTACTCTTAGAATCAGATTATTCCAAAGTAAGCAAAAAGTGCCATCTTGAAACTTTGCCGAGAGCCTTCACGCTGTGCCGTCCGCCTTTAGCAAAATGGAACTGTTCTCCGGCATGGATGGTATGGTCCGTTCCTTCATAATTAATGATTGCCTCTCCTTCCAGCGCGAAGAAAAATCGCCTCTCCGGGAGCTGCATGCTCACTTAAGCCCGTTCCCTTCGTCAAAAGGCCATCAGCACGAACTTCATTTTTCTCGTTATGAACCACATCCATATTCACAATCTTTCCTTCTCCCGTACGGAAGCAAATCTTTAATCGAAAAAAACCTCACCTGCCTTAATTACTTCATTCATCTTATCTTCCCTCCTTATATTGATTTCTGTATACACTGCACCTGACTTTTGTACGCATTCCCTATAGGCTCATCTACCTTGCAAAGAACGGATTCTCCAGAAGATAAAACTGTTCGCTCTTCTTCAGATCTTTTCTCTTCTGGGCTTCTTCATTTCCATAAACCTCCAAGTCTCCCTCATGGAGAAAGCAGAAAGTTTATGTTCCGAGAAAATCTCCGGACTGATATCGGTATTCTTGTCCAGGGAAAAAGACGATAATCGGATTGCTTCCGCCTTCTATCTCCTTAGACACCGTGCATCCTCTAAGAGGACTATTTTCTTTTGCTATGGAAAATACTTTTTCCTGCATCCAGCTTCATCTTCCCTCCTTTCTTCTTGCAAGGATACTGTAACATGAAGCCAAACACAGTAGTGTTGCAAAAAGTCACATTCCTCATTTTTCTTGATAAATATTTTTTTATTCTGTCTTTTTCTATATTTTTATCTTCCGCTAAGGACTTATTTTTAATAATCTCCCTTTTCTCGGACGATATAAATAAGCATTCAGATTTTTGTTCGTGTGAGAGGAAGTTAAAAATGAAGAAAAAAAGCAGACAGCAAGCCGATTTTCCGCTGGAAAAAAAGATGAAGTTAAGCTCCCGGATGTCTATCATGACCGGTATATTAAGCATTCTTGTTCTGTCCGCCATCAGTATTTCCATTATCTATATGGGGAAAAAAATGCTCTCACCATTCCCTGCTTGGCAATATGAACGATAAGATCAGTCTAGGCATTGCCGATCTGGAAAATGTCGTTACCCGGGAAGAAACCATAGGAAACACCATCAAAGAGGGATGATGTATATTTTTGAGCAAAACGATCTCCCCGGCGGAATTCCCGCAAATCCATGGACCATCTATGACGATTATGGAAAGCGTTTGGAAACAGAGGATATGAGCGGCACCATGTTCCATTCCCGCATTATCAGTACCGCCATTCCGGCAAGTCGATATAATGCGGAAACCACCATTCTGGATTCTCTGTATTCCGCAATCAAGAATAACGAAGCCCTTCTCGGTGCAGGAGTATTTTTTTGGAGCCGGAAGCTTTTTATAAGGGCGTACAAGAATATGCCCCCTATATGACAAGAGAGCAGGTTGAGAAGCGAGAAGTCACAAACGCTGCCTATGTCAACTACAAAGACCAAGATTACTATCTCCGTGCCCGGGAAAATAAGGGGCTGGTACTCACGAACGCCTACCCGAACTACGGCACAAACGAATATGTCGTCTCCGTAGTTGTTCCCATATTCTATGCAGATGAGTTTAAAGGGGTGGTCATCTTAGATATGGACACCTCAGCCTTCGGCATCGTAAAACAGGAGGATAAGCGTTTTAAAACCCTTTACAGCAGTGTCATCGATACGAGCGGACGAATCATGTACAGCATGAACGAGGAAGAAAATGAAAAAACCATACAGGAGGTCCTTCCGGAGAAGAGCGCAAAAATCTTAGAAGCCTTATTTGCAAAAAATGAAGCCTTCTCTACCTATATTCGAAATGCCAAAGGAGAGCTGATTCAATACAATGCAAGACCGATTCGGGTGGAGGGCGTAACCTGGTGGGTTTCTATCGCCGTTTCCGAAAAAGAATATACCTCTGCCATTTCCAGTATGGTTATGGTTGCCGTCCCTCTCGCTCTTTTGGGAATCCTTGTCTTGGTCTTTGCCGGCTATTTCTTTATAAGAAAGAGTCTTGCTCCTCTACAGAAAATCGTACTTGCAGGAGACTCCCTTGCACAGGGAGATTTTTCCCATGATATACACTATCCCTATCAGGACGAGATCGGAAGCATTTTCCTAAGTATAGAAAAGGTAGTGGAAAGAATACAAAGTATTATTCAGGATTTGTCGGAAAAACTGTCTCAGATTGCCAAAGGGAATCTCTCCGAAGACTTTCGGAATACGGAGCTCTACATCGGAGAATATGCACCCATATTACAAAATCTGCAGGACATCTTAGCAGATTTAAACGGCACCATGGGCGAAATCAAGGGGAGCTCTTTCTCGGTCAATACCGCTGCCGGTAAGGTAAATGCCTTTGCCGACTCCCTTTCTACAGGCGCTTCCAATCAGGCAAATGCCGTTCAAGAACTGAGCCTTACCATGAACGATATGTCCATAAACATAAAAGAAACGGCAGAAATGACCTTAAACGCACTCAGTCTTTCGCAGGAAGCAGAGAAAGCAGTCGGTAACAGCAATGAAAAAATGGAAGAAATGAACTCTGCCATGCTGGACATTACGGAAAAATCACATGAAATCCATAAGATAATCAAGACCATTGATGATATTGCATTTCAAACCAATATCTTATCTTTAAATGCCGCAATCGAAGCGGCAAAAAGCGGGAATAGCCGGAAAGGGCTTTGCCGTAGTAGCGGATGAGGTAGGAAATTTAGCCCAAAAGATCGGCAAAGGCCGCCAAAAAAACACTGCCTTTCTCATTGAAGAAACCATAGATGCCGTTAACAAGGGGGCACGGATTTCCGAAGAAACAAAGGAATCTTTGTCTATCGTTTCTAGGCAATCACAAAAAATCAACAATATCATTTCCTCTATATCCCTTGCATCGGAAAAAGAAGCAAAGGGCATTAATCAGCTAAATGAGGGCTTAAGCCGAATTTCTTCTGTCGTACAGAGCAACACGGAAACTGCAGAAGAATCTGCAGCTGCCTCAAAGGAGCTCTCTAAACAGTCTGAAAAATGAACGGCCTTGTCGGAAAGTTCAGTTTGAAAGAGGAAAACGGGGAACGATAAATAAAAAGGGGCTGTGAAAAAATTAAAAATAATTTTCTAAGCAATATAGGTCTGAACTTGGGCACGCTCTCGCTAGCTTCGCCACGTAACGGATACTAAGCGAAAAACTGCGTTTCTCTTGTTTTTCGCAAGTACCGACGGGCTCAGACTACCCCGCATTCAGACCTATATTGCAAAAATCACTTTATTATTTTAATTTTTTTCACAGCCCCTTTTCTTTGGTTACAAGAAGCTTTTTATAAAGAACCTTACATTCTATTTTTAGTTCTGCTCTTTCTTACGAAGCACTGCGAATCCTGCAAGAGAAGCTAAGGACAGTCCGAAAAGGGAAGCCCAAAGAGTAGCGTAATTGTTGTCTCCTGTAGAAACCATTGCTCTGGTAGCTACTGCCTTTGTACTCGGACGAGCTGCACCAAGCACTTCACCCTTCTTTTCCTCAACACTTACAGCATTGTCAACAGGAATCGGACGGTCTACACCAAGTACCTGTCCCGGATCAGCAGGAGTATTCTCATTCGGTGTTACAACAGGAGTCACAGTCGGAATAATCGGAGTTCTGTCTCCACCGCCGTTTCCGCCATTGCTTGGTGCTACCGGGGTAACCGGCTGTGTCGGCTCCTCAGGTTGAACCGGCTTTTTCCTTCTTTTTCTGTGGTAGTGAACTTCACGGTAAGGTTTACCTTATCATTGTTCTGACCTGTTACACTGTCCCGACCGGCATCATTCTGAATAGCTCCCCAAACATAAGAAGCTTTACCTTTTATACGGTTCATACCCATGTCAGCCTTCATATATCCGACTAGTGTTCCATGAACGGTTCCTTCAGTAGTTGTGGTCTTTTCATTTTCTGTCTCTGTTTCTACTTGGTTAGAGGAAGCGGAATTCAGCTTAACCCCCTTCATCACTAACTGAATCTTCTTAGCAGAGTTATTAATCAGCTCCTTTAAGTTACCAAAGACACTGGTCTGATAACGCGTTCCATATTCACTTGCAGGATAATTGTAGTTCTCAATATGGTTTTCTTTTCCGGTAACAGGATCTGTTCCATACAGATTTTTTTGTAATTGGCTCCGGCTGAGGAATAACGGTTTACCAATGGAGTCATCTTCGTTAAATCCAAGTCCATGGCGATGCTGACTTTTATCCTTTGCAAACTTGGAATTTGCATAGTTGATACGGTAAATCATAGGACTTCCGTCAGCAGAGCTAAGCTCATAATGCTTCTTGGCATCTTCTAAATCTGTCGGTGTATGGAAGCTTCCATCCAGGTCATTACCAAAAGTAAAGCTGGCACGAAGTCCTGTTTCCATATTATTTACGGAAATGTCGTTGGAATTCGGAATAAAAATCAGCAGAGGCATTAATGGCATTATTCACTGCTGTAACATCCAAGTCGGCTTTCAAAGAATAGCTATCTTCTTTGTTTACATCATGGGCTGCAGTAGCGGTACTGTCATAGGTCTCAGCTCCATCCTCTTTGGCAATAGAAAGGTCTCCCTGCATCACCACATCTTTGTTTTTTAATGCAGTAATACTATTATTCTCTAATCTAGGATTGCTTTCAGCAATAGTCTTATCCCCTTTGGCATCTTCTGCAGAAATGGATGCATTGATATCCGCTAAAGGTAAGGTGAAAAAACCAAGCTTCGCACTTGCATTCGCCTTAATATCCGTTCCCTGCTTATTATCATCTGGCACTACAGTATCCACATTGTTGGGAACTGTGGTGGCGGGATCTGCCGGTGCCTCTGCTACGGTAACCGGGGTAGCTGCGGCTGCCGGAGCTGACGCTTCCGTGGTCGCTGTTGCTGCTGTTCCGGTGCTTGCAGTTGCACCTGTTCCGGCGGTCGCCGCTGTGCTTGTTGCAGGAGTTGTCGCTGTACTTGCTGCCGGAGCTGCGGCAGTGGCAGATGCTTCTGTACTGCTTGTGCTTGTAGTCGCCGGTGCAGCCGTGCTTGCTTCTGCTGCTCTAACGGTCATCGGAGCCATAGCAAGGGTTCCGGACATTGCAAGTGCCGCTACTTTTACACTAAGATTCTTCTTTCTCATTTGTATTCTCCCTTTTTTCATGAATTCCTTTTCATAGTAACAAGCTGTCTATTCTCTGTACACTATGAAGCTCAATCAGTTTATTTCTCTCGATTTCCGGAGCCATCAAATCCTTCAGGATAACCCCTACTGTATTGCGCACAATTAAGTTGTCTTTTTCGCAACGTCCTTAATCATACTACTTGAAGGGAGAAAAAGCAAGAAAAAAATAAAAAAAGAAAAAAATAAAAAAATATAATAAACTCTTAAAAAAACAATTTATAAGTTTTGCATCAATGCCTATCTACTTATTCTTGGTATAACATCAGCCCTCCGGAGCGAACTCTGCACCGTTTCCCAGAACAAAGTGTCCGCTTCCCACACCAAGCTCAAAGTGCAGCTTGGCAATGCCTAAATCCACCATATCCATCTCAAAGTCATTTTTCACTGTCGCAGTCAAGATTCCATTATGATAATGAAAGAAGGGCTTTTGTTTGTTTAAGGCACTCGGCGCAAGAGCAACCGCCTCCATTCCCTCTTTTACCCACTTCGGATAGGGGCTGTCTCCTTCTATACAGGCTTCCCAAGGTTTCTTCTTATGCAGAAGGGATGAGAAAAAGTTTTTTTCCCGGATTCCTCCGTCTCCGGCATAGCCAAGTAGAATCACAGCCTGTATATGTTCTTCCTCCGGATAAGAGAAGCTTTCCCGGTCAAAGGTTCCGCCCACCCAGCAGGTGTCCAGGCCCAAGCTCTCCGCAAAGAGGAGAGCTTTTCTCCATAATAGCCCATTTTCTCCCGAAAGTGGCGCATTCCCGGATTCCCTTTCAATAGGATAAGACTCCGTACATTTTTAAACAGCCCGTAGCTCTTTCCAAAGCTTGCAAAGGCTTTACTTCCGTCTTCTATGAGTTCTATATTGACATCATGCTTCACATCAATCTTTCTGATTTTTTCTTCTATCTTTTGTAAAAGCGCTTCACTCAGTTGTTTTTTGGAAAATACGCGCCTCGATTTCCTCTTCTGTATCGTTTCGTTCATTAAATTCTGTTTCACTTCGTTTAATTGATTCTGTTTTCACTTCGTTCAATTTGATTCTGTTTTACTTCCTTCATTTTACTTCCTCATAGTACATGTTGTATTGTATTTCTTCCCTATCCCTTTTTCCACTTCCAAAGGGCAACACCAAAGATCAGGGCGTAGCCGATAAAGCTGAAAAGGTCCGGTACTTCCTGCAGGATAAAAAATCCCAAAAGGGCGGAAAAGAGTACCTGGCTGTAATCATAGACCGAGATTTCCTTTGCCGGGGCATAGGCATAAGCTTTCGTAACAAAAAAATCTGCCCCATAGCGGCGCATATTCCGGCGCCCAGTAAAAAAAGAAGCTCTCTTCCGCTCATTGCCCTACCTTGCAGTATGCAAAAGGGCAAAACCGCAATGAGAGAGAAAAGCGAAAAATAAAAAACAATCTGCGGTCCCTTGACGCCTCTTAAGCCCAATCTTCGCACAAAGGTGTATGCCGTTCCCGCACAAAATCCGCCAAGCAAACCTACCAAGGCAGGAAATCCCAGAAGTCCCTGACCGGGTTTTACCACAAAGGCCGCACCGCACAGGGCAAGGATTACAGAAAGAATCGCAATCTTGTTCGGCCTCTCTCCCAATATAAAGATGGACATGATAATGGAAAAAAATGGAGCCATTTTCTGTAGTATACTGGCATCTCCCAGCTTAAGATAGGAAAGTGCCCAGAAATTGCAAAGCAAACCGCTCGTTCCAAAGAAGCAACGCAGGAAGAGACTGCTCCTGTTTTTCTTTTCCACATAAAAGGATACCCTGTCCCTGTTTCATCATAAGGAGCGCGATCATCGCGGCTATCGCATTTCTAAACATGGCTTTTTTTCCATAACCGGCACGTTTCCTGCCATCTTTACGAAAAAAATCCCATTCCTGCAAAAACCGGCAGCGGAAAGAATAATAGAGAGGATTCCTTTTATGCGATTTCTGCTCTTCTCTTGATTCTCCTCTTCTCTCATCCGTATAAACCTTCATTCTTCTTTAATTTCATATAATTATTTTGTGATTTTTTTCGCCGAAATTGGTAGTACAGCCTTAGAGATTATACAGCGTCTAAGGAAATACCGCTACAATTCTTATCAGGAAATCATCTTTTGCATTTTTTTATAAGGAAGGAAATGATACAAGGAGGTTTATATGAAAAAAAGTACTGGCGAAGATTCTCTGCCTGAGTATGATTGCTCTTTCTCTCGCATCCTGCGGCGGGAAGAAAAAAATAAAAGCAAGGCTTCCGCCACGGCAGAAGGAGAACAGAACTTAAACGCCGGAGAGGGGGATCCGATTGCAAAGCTCGATGTCTGCATCGGTCCGTCGCCGGAAACCATGGATCCGCAGCGTAATTCCACCTTAGATGGCGGAACGATGATTATGCACTGTTTTGAAGGTCTGGTAAAATACGGTGAAGACGGAAGCATTCTTCCCGCCATGGCGGAAAGCTGGGAAGTTTCAAGGATAAGGTAACTTGGATCTTCACTCTTAGAGAGGGACTGAAATGGTCTGACGGAAAGGATCTCACGAGCGATGATTTTGTCTATGCCTTTAAAAAGACTGGTAGACCCGAAGACGGCAGCTCCCTATAGCTACGATATGTTAAACATGATTGCCGGATATGAAGAAGCCAGCCATGGAAATCTCGAAGCGCTCCAAGTCAAGGCAACGGATGATAAAAACTCTGGTTATTCAACTCTACAGTCCTGTTGCTTATTTTGATAAAGTTGCCGCTTTCACTGCTCTGGTTCCTCTTCGCAAGGATATCATCGAGGAAAAGGGGGAATCTTGGTGCACAGACCCTTCCTCCTACATCTCTAACGGTGCATATCAGATGAGTGAATACGTAAACGGGGACTATATCTCTAAAGAAAAAAATCCCTACTACTACGATGCGGATAGGGTAACGGTAGAAGAGCTGGTCTTCCATCTTACGGGCGACGATAATTCCGCTTACAATGCCTATCTGGAGGGAAGTCTGGATGTTACGAACCGTATTCCGTCCGAGGAAATGGCAAATCTCCGAAACTCCGACGCTTTTAAGGCTTATCCTCTCCTGGGAACCTCCGGGATAGTCTTTAATACGGAAAAGCCTCCCTTTAATGAGGTGAAGATACGGAAAGCCTTTGCTCTTGCTATTGATAAAAAGCATATCGCGGATACTATTTTTGAAGGATACCGGAGCCCTGCTGCAAGCCTAGTCTGTGAAGGCGTAAGCGATCCTGCTAACGGCAGCTCCTTTATGGAAAAGAGCTTAAAAGAATATAAGAGCCCCTTCCATATTGATGAGTATGAAAAGGATCTGGAAGAGGCAAAAAAACTCATGAAGGAAGCAGGATATCCCGGCGGAGTGGGATTTCCGCAGGTAAAATATCTGAACAATGCCGGAGGAGCCAACGACAGTATTGCGGAATACCTGCAAAGTACATTTAAAGAGCTCGGGGTTATGATGGAAATCGATACCCGAGACTGGAAGGCCGTTTCCGAAGCCCAGAAAACAGGAGACTTTGAGCTTAGCCGTTTTGCATGGGTCTATGACTACGACGAGCCTCTGCAACTGCTGAACCTCTTCCGTTCCGAAGATCCAAACAACTGCGCTCATTATCATAATGATAAATATGATTCTCTCATAGAAACCGCCACAAAAGAAACGGACGGGAAAGAAAGCGCTCCAAAGCATTGCATAAAGCAGAGCATCTCCTCCTAAAGGACCTGCCCTATGGTTCCGTTGGTATTTCCCAAGGATAACTACTTGATTCGCCCGAACCTGCGAGGGATTCAGCACCTTCCCGGCGGGACATTGCTACTTTATGTATTGCACCAGGGTGGAGTAAAGCACTTATTTAATCCACTTCCCATTTGTAAAATCGGGAATAGCGACCGGCTGTCCCCCGAGGGCAATGGATTCTTCCGCAAGGGCGGAAATGCTCATCCAGCTCACCATATCATACACATCCACGGGCATCGGGCTGCCTTCCTGTATTCCCTTTATAAAATCGGAAAAGACCAGATAGTCCATGCCGCCGTGTCCTTTTTTCACACCCGCCTTGAGGTAGTCCCTCCAGAGCGGGTGTTCGTATTTTTCACGAAAACGCTCTACGTTGCCCCACTGCTTTTTCCACGCAAAGTGGTCTTTCGCCCCCTCGTCATTATCCAGGAAAATAGAGGCATTGTCCTCCATATACATCCCCTTCGTGCCTTGCACGGTAAAGCCTCGGGAATAGTAGCGGGGAAGGGTGGTATCCAAGGTCAGAAGAATCGTTTCTCCATTTGCACAGCGAATCATGGTATTGACCACATCTCCCTGCTGAAAAACCGTATTCCGAAGAACTTGGTCCTCCGGCTTTTTATCCCGGATATACTCTCGCAAGCCGCAAGCCTTGGATGCCATGGAGCTTAGGGTCAACATTCGGTTTCCTTTATTGATATGCAGGATTTTTGCGATAGGTCCAAGCTCATGCGTCGGATAATTTTCCGTATTTCGATGAATGTAGTTATCCAGACGGTAGTGGCGCTTCTCCCGCCCGAAAGAGATCTCCTCTCTCAGATCATGGCGATAGCCTCCCTCACAATGCACGATTTCCCCAAGAACGCCTTCCTCTGCCATACGAAGAACCATCAACTCATCTCTTCCGTACACGCAGTTTTCCATGAACATCAGCGGTGTTTTCGTCTCTTCATGGCACTCCACGAGCTTCCAGCACTCCTGCAGGGGAATAGGCACCGCCCACCTCACAGGCTACCGCCTTTCCTGCTCGCATACAGTCCTTTGCCATTTCGCTGTGCATTTCCCAAGAGGCACAGATAAGCACTGCGTCCACTTCGGGCATCTTCAGCATCTCTCGATAGTCGGAAAACTTTTTCGGCTCTACCCTTCCCATCTCCTTTAACACCCGGGCAGTCTCCTCCACCCGGTCTTCATATACGTCACAGAGCGCAATAAACTCCACATCCGGGTGCTCCGTATAGACATTTTTTTCAAAAGTTCAGCGCCCCTTTGTCCTAAACCGATTACAGCAAGATTGACTTTTTTCCCCATTTTGATTCCTTTCCGACTTTATGCCATTCCAAATTCTTTACTCTTTTTTAGTTTTTACAGAAAAACTTTCATACTCTCTATTCATACCATTGGGCTTGCGTTCTATACATTTCAGAATACACTCCACCTTTGTTAATCAGTTCCTCATGAGTGCCTATATCATCTATAATGCCATCTTTCAACACTATAATCCGATCAGCAATTCTGGCAGCGCCAAGGCGATGTGTAATTATAATAGCAGTTTTTCCTTCGGATATTTCTTTGAAATTTTGATACATGAGACTTTCTTCAATCGGATCAATCGCAGATGTCGGTTCATCTAAAACAATGATGTCATGTTCACGGAATATTCCGCGAGCAATCGCAATTCGCTGCCATTGTCCACCTGACAAATCCACACCCCCGAATTCTCTGGACAGCATGGTACTAAACCCCTGTGGGAAGGAATCACTGTTGACTAACAATTTGGCCCTTTCACAAACATGGTTTAGTTTAACAAGCTTATTGTAACAGCTATTATTGCTGCTTATGGTAATGTTTTCCTCCAGTGTTGTGAGATAGTGTTGGTAATCTTGGAAAACAGCGGCACAATTTTGATATATGCACCGTGAAGCGACTTTTTCGCTGTCAAGTCCACCAATACGGACGGTTCCTCTGTCCGGAACATATAAACCAAGCATAAGTTTTGCCAGAGTCGATTTTCCGGCACCGTTTTCACCAACGATTGATACGGTTTCACCCGGCTGGATTTTAAGACTAATTCCGCGTATTGTCTCTGTCTGCGTATTCGGGTAACTGAAATGAACGTTGTCAAGAGTGATGCCTTTCGTTTTGTCGAAACTTCCTTCTTCTTTTGCATTTTCCGGAAGATCAATGAATGAATGGTAGTTCTGAATAGATACTGCATATTGTGTAATCTGCCCCGAGAACATTGTAACCATTTCCTCAGCAAGCGCATACATCATATTTACAGATGCGAAGACAGCGGAAAAAAAGCTCCCGGAGAAATCACTTTTTGAATCAAACTGTTTACCAACATTAGAAGGATACCGATATATCCACCGATAGTAAACAGTCTCAGGGGCAGCATCTATCCTGATATGTTTTTCGGCAGTCAAAGTTTTCTGATTGATTAGGATAACTCCATCCTGATATAGCTGCATAAAGTGGTTTACGATACCAAGAATTCGTGTTTCTTTAAAAAACTTTCGATTGCAGACGACTTGTTCATAATAATCAGTAGCTCGCCTGATTGGGGCAATCGCATCTTCCGCTTCGGAAAACAACCGAAACCGTATTACTTGACCAAGAATGACCGGCGTAAAAATCAGCAGAACGATCAGAATCAGTATGGGTGAAATGTGCTGCAGGTACACCCCCAATAAAATGAAGTAAGGCACATAGAAGGTAAATACCATCAGAATCAGGCTGGAAGCAAAAAAACCATATTCCACGCCTTGCAAGGCCTTATTGAGCATATCAAGGAATTCCGGACGTTCGTAATCTATCGGTGAAATATGGGATGCTTTTATATAGATACGCTTGTAGAAATGACTGAGAATCTTAGGGGAAAGATGCTCGATATGGAAATTACTTAAACTGTTCGCAATCTCAAAAAATACTGTTGCCATGATAAGAAACAGAAGCGGCCGGAGTGACACGGACAACGGTGAGCCTGCAGCAAGCAGAGGAACACTGTCGAACAATTTTTTTCAGTACAGAGCATGACAAGAATATAACCGCCAGCATGCAAAACATCAAACAGGCAATAAAGCGTAGTCATTCCGGGGCTGATTCTGAACATATCGAATATCATTCTGCGAAAAACCAGATGCTTTTTCTTCATTGATACCAACTCCTTTGACTATCATACATATCCTTGTACAGTCCGTCATATTGCATCAGCGTAGCGTGGGATCCCTGCTGGACAATATGCCCATCATCAAGAACTAGAATATAATCCGCTGTTTTTGTGGCACCAAGGCGATGTGAGATTAGCAATGTAGTTTTTTGCCGACTAATATATTCAAAATCCCCATATATCTTTGATTCACTCATTGGATCCAGTGCAGCTGTCGGTTCATCTAAAAATATACATGGGTGCAGGGGACAACATAACACGCGCAATGGCAAGCCGCTGCCACTGGCCACCGGAAAAATCCACACCTTTTTCGTCAAGTTTTCCCAGATGGGTATTCATCTTATCGGGAAGTGTTCGTATATTATCTGTCATGTTCAGCTCATCAAGAATTTTTTCTATATTCCGATCTGTATCCGGATTGCCAAAGTTTCTGATATCTCCAATGGCAATGTTATCCCGAAGAGAAATGTGATAACGGGAAAAATCCTGAAATAGGACAGCAAAAAAACTCTTCAGTTCAGAAGCCGCATAGTTCTTTATCGATTTGTTGTTTATCAGGATTTCTCCTTCATAGTCTGTATAAAGACCAGTTAACAGCTTGGTGAGGGTGGTTTTTCCGGCCCCATTTCTGCCAACAACCGCATAATGTCTTCCCGGCTCCATTTTCAGGCACAAGTCACGAAGCACCTCTTTTTCTGTGTTTGGATAGCGGAATGTAACGTGACGAAACTCAATAGATTGTAACGGAACAGGCGGAGCGGGTTCAGATGTAGCGCCCTCTGTTTCGGGAAGAGATGCGAAATGCGTGATATCTTTGAAGAACTCTCTCTGTGTGGCAAATTCCTTAATGCGGTCTGAAAATTCCCAGGACATAATGGATATGATACCAATAGAGGCCTGTGTTAATGCAATAAACATGCCTACTGACACCTTCCCCTTTGCAACCGCCAATAGCAAAATGAGGTCAACCATAAACATGGCTAAAGACACAGTCAGATTCACAGCCTTCATACGAAGCATAGTATTGATTGTTACCTTCCGCTGAAGGTACTTTACTTTTTCAAATAATTTATTCCATTGCAGAATTAACCTCTCCTGATAATGGAACAAGCTGCGCTCCCTTGCAGAATCACGATTTGTCATGATGTCGCTAAGGTATTCATATCGAATCTTGTATTTTTCCGGTTTCTCTTTCGGCTTCGTACTGCTTTTTGTCCTCCCTTGATTCCCAGAATCATAATAGGCACAGACAAGATAACGACAATAAACGCGGCCCACCAAGCACTGAATATCAGTGCACCAAGAAAAACCAAGAATTTGAACTCCCATTCCAATCAGTTCAACACTGTTTTGAAACCCTATAGTCATTCTGTCTTCGAGCTTGTTATTAATCCGCTGAAACAGCTCCCATATTTCCTCGTTTTCAATACTCTCGTAGGTCAGTCTGGCACATTTTTGAATGATCGCTGTATGAAATTGAGCCCGAATCCCATTTTGGACATGTTTCATACACAAAGCGGCTAGGACTTTACAGATTCGGGCATATACAATAATTCCGCTTAGCATAAGAATAGGAAGGAGCAATTCCTCACGAGAACTTCTTCCTGACAGATATGACAAAGCCTTTTCAATAAACAGAGCATTCACTGCAATCTGTATTGTAGGTGTAATATATTCAAGAAGTCTAATAAGCGAATACAAGACAGTACTGCGTTCACTGCTTTTGTATGGAATCAGAATATTGTCCCATGATGTGTATTGTTTCTTGGAAAGAATCATATTGGTTCTTCATTCTCCTTGTCTTTACCGAAACGATTTTTCAGAACTTACGTACGCGCTGCAACTTTAGTATGCCTAGGTTAGTACTTTACTCCTTATGTTCCTGTATATCTCTTTTTCTGTTCTAGTAATACAATATGAATCGATGGAGTACGAATATTATTTTATAGAAAAAAGAGAAGTCACCCGCTTTTAACAGGCAACTTCTCTATATCAACGCACTGTATCATCGGCACCTTATCTTTTTAGCGCTTAGTCGTTCTCATTTAACCACTTTAAGAGAATCTCCTTGTACTTGGGACCTTCGTCCACAAAGCACATATGTCTGGAGTAAGCGAAAAAGCTCCCACTTTGCATTCGGAATCGCATCATACATCATCTTAGCGATATAGGGAGAGCAGAGGTCCTCCGCACCGTCACAGATTAAGGTCGGATAAGCAAAGCTGTGCAGCTTCTCCATGTAGTTATAATCCTTAAGCGTTCCTGTCGGTGTAAATTCATTCGGTCCCCAACCTACTACATAAGGCTCAACTCCGGCCTTCTTCTTTCTGGTTAAGCACTCGGGAGAATCTTCGTTGATTACGCCGTAGCAATATTTCTCCATGAAAACATTGATTGCTGCAAGGTAGTCGGGATCGTCGTAATTTCCTGTATCCTCCGCCTTCTTAATAGCAGCCTGCTGCTCCGCGGTCATATAGCTTACACGACGCTTCTGCTCACTCTCCCAGATGGCATTGTAAGGAAGGGTGGAAGAAAGCACGATACTCTTTACGCCCTTCGGTGCATAGTCGCAGCCGTAAATGATTGCGAGCATACCGCCCCAGGACTGTCCGAGAAGGTGTACCTTATCCAGCCCCAAATGCTCACGAAGAGCCACAAGCTCATTTGCCCAAGTTTCCTTCGTCCAAAGCTCCGGATGTCCGTCCACGAAAGAGTTTCCGCATCCGATCTGGTCGTACATGATAATCTGTCTGTTATCTCTGTCGGCAAGATCATCCAATACCTCAAAAATAGTTGTGTGTGGAGCCCGGTCCACCGTGTAGTAAAAGCAAGGGTGCCTTATCCGGATTCTTCTCTCCTACAATTCTGTAATATGTCTCATATCCCAAATAGGGCATTGTTCCTTCAGTAATTTTAGCCATTGTCTCTCTCCCTCTTATGACAAAATCTCTTTCCTATAGCATTTTGTCAAGTTTGTTAATTTTTTATCATAGATGTGACTATAGCTCCGCCTTTGCAAGTATAGTCTACTTGCTTTCCGCATCAGCTATAGTCACGCTATCCTTTTATTCTGTTTTATTCGCTTTCTAGTATACAGATTGAATCTTCCCTGACGAGTTCAATCTGTCGAATGCAATCTGTCAAGCTCATTTAAGCTCTACGGATTTTACTCGGCAACTACAAGGCTTCCGTCTTCCTTCACTACAAGAAGATCCTTAGTGTAGTGGTTTAAGATCTTGCATCCGTCTTCTGTAATGATTACGAGGTCCTCTACACGAACACCGATATTCTCCTCCGGAATATAGATACCCGGCTCTACGGAGAAGCACTGTCCAACTTCGATGATTTCTTCATTTACGGAAGAAACGTCTCCAACCTCATGGTCTTCGATTCCTGCGGAGTGTCCGGTTCTATGCGTAAAATACTGTCCGTAACCCTTCTCCTCGATATAGTTACGGCAAGCAAGGTCCACATCACACATTCTGTTTCCGGGCTTTGCCATAGCGATACCCTTTAAGTTCGCATCACGAACAATCTGGTAAATCTCCTTATGTCGGTCGCTAACTTCACCGATAAATACGGTTCTGGTCATATCGGAGATATAATCGTTTAACACGCCGCCGATATCAAGGATTACGCAATCTCCCTTCTTTCCCTTGCTGTCATCCGTTACATGGTGCGGATCTGCGGCACCGTGTCCGTATGCGGTAATCGGGTCAAAGGATACACCGGAGCAACCGTGCTTCTTAAAGAGATCTCTGGTAACGGCATTTAATTCCTTCTCGGAAAGTCCCTTCACAACATAAGGAACAAGCTCTTCCATAACCTTATCGTTTACAAGAGAGGACTCAATCATCAGCTCCTGCTCTTTCTTACTCTTAATCTGACGAACCTTATCTACGATAACGGAACCGTTCACGAAAGAGCTTCCTGCCTTTAATTCCTGGAGGCGTAAAAGGAAACGGGACGGCCAAGTCTTATCGATACCGATCGGCTTATCCTTCTCAATCACGCCGGAGAGGATCGCTACAGGATCTTCCGTGTCGTCAAAATAAGTAATCTCAACGCCTAAGTCCTTCTCCTGCGGAAGCATACGATTTACGAAAAGGTGCTTCACGCCCTTCGTATTAATATATAAAGCGAGCATTCTTTCTCCCGGAATAATCCACTTTCCTGTTAAGTAGAAAATTGCAGGAGGGTCTGTAATAATCATCTGTGATAAATCACGCTCTTCCATCTTCTTTAAAATGCGCTGTAACTTTTCCTGATCCATAGCTTTTCCCTATTCCTTTCCTGAATCTGCTTCCATCTCTTCGCATGGTGCGGACAATTCGGATTTTTTTAATCTTTCATGTCTCTTAGCATCAAAAAAAATGCCGCCGCATAGCTACTATGTAGAATTTTACGCCATTTTTTTCACAAAGTATAGTGCTTATTCCAAAAGCAACTATAAAAAATATTAGCAAATGCTAAATACCGCCTTTTATAGTTCAAAATATCAGCTTATCTCTGTACTCTTCCGGAACTGTCTCCGCCGGCAAGCTTCTCCACTTCGGGAACCGTAACCATATTGTAGTCCCCTCAATACTGTGCTTTAATGCGGAAGCCGCCACGGCAAACTCGAGTGCTTTTCTGCCGGTATCTCCTTTTTAAGAGAGAGTAAATGAGTCCTGCCGCAAAGCTGTCTCCTCCGCCGATACGGTCTACGATATGCACCGGATAAACCTTCGAGAAGAGACATTCCTTCCCGTCATAAAGAAGGCCTGACCAGTCATTGTCCGAGGCACTCTTACTCTCTCTAAGCGTAATAGCCACTTCGGAGAATCGGAACTGCTCCATGAGCTTCCGGGCAACTTCCTCGTAGCCTTCCTTGTTTAACTTTCCGGTATTGACATCCGTTTTATCCGCTTCGATTCCGAAAACAATCTTCGCATCCTCTTCATTTACAATAATCATGTCAATGTATTCGCTAAGAGCCGTCATAGCCTCTCTTGCCGCTTCTTTTTGACCACAACTTACTGCGATAATTGACGTCACAGGAAAATCTTTACACCCTTTTTCTTTTGCCACCTGACAGGCTTCTTTGCAGATTTCCAGTACATTTTCGGAAAGGGCGGGGGTGATACCGGTAAAATGGAACCACTCCGCACCGCTAAAGATACTCTCCCAATCAAAATCTTCTTTCTTTGCTTCGGAAATGGCAGAATGCGCTCTGTCATAAGTACAGATGCTGGGACGCTGGGATGCGCCCTTCTCATTAAAATAGATGCCTACTCTGTCCCTCCGCGCACAACCTTCGAGGTATCCACCCCGTATCTTCTAAGAGAGTTGATTGCCGCCTGTCCGACCATATGTGCAGGAAGCTTCGTAACATAAGCAATATCCACTCCGAAATTTGCAAGAGAAACCGCCACATTCGCTTCCGCTCCGCCAAAGCTGAACTGCACTCTTTCCGCCTGAATAAAACGCTCATAATTATAGGGCTGCAGACGCAGCATGATTTCTCCAAAACAGACTACCTTTGACATGAATACCTCCAACTATTCTCTATCTGATTTTTCTTTAAAACTATCTAATTGCATTGAAAATGTAATACTCACCCTATATCTATTCATCTATGCATTTCTTGCTTCTTTTGATAATGGCAACGGATTCCTCACAAAGTCTTGTGATTTCCTCCCATTCTCCCGTCTTCAATCAATTTGTCCTTTACCATGTAGCTTCCGCCACAAGCGGCAATAAGAGGAGAAGCCATATATTCTCCCAGGTTCTTCAGAGAAATCCCACCGGTCGGCATAATCTTAAACATGGGGAAGGGACCTGCAAGAGCCTTAATCATAGAAAGACCTCCAAGCTGCTCCGCAGGGAAAAACTTCAAGAGCTTTAGATCAAACTTCAAAGCCTTATGATATTCACTTGCAGAGCTTACTCCGGGATAAATCGGAATATTCTTCTCCTGTGCATAGCGAATCAGCTCTTCATCAAAGCCGGGAGAAACCACGAATTTTGCACCGGCATCCATGGCTCTGTCTATCTGCTCCGTCGTGGTAACCGTACCGGCTCCAAGGAGCATTTCCGGAACGGCCGTACTCATAAGTCGAAGCGCCGTGTCGGCTCCCTCCGCACGAAATGTTACTTCTCCAATCGGAATCCCCCTCTTACAAAGGCTCTTCGCTAAATTCACGGCATCTCTTTCCGGATTCTTCAGCTTGATTACCGGAACAATGCCGACCTCGCTGATTCTCTCTGCAATACTGTCCATTTCCACTTCTCCTTTCAACACCTATAGCTATTGCAAAAGGCATTGCAAAAGCTTTTTTACAAGCCGCTTCAAAAGCCATTCCAAATAACAATACAAAAGCCATCCGCAAGCTATCTCAAAGATATCCTTGATTGTACCATTTAAACAAAAAAACTTCTATTCAAATCTGAAAAAGAGAAATTATTTTCCTATTTATTTTTCACAAACAAGCTGTCTCAGGCTTCGCCTGCGCCACTTGTTAAAAATGAAAGAAAAAAACAGAGCACTCCGATTTCTCGGAGCGCTCTGTCTTTAATTCATCATCTCGCAATGCTTGCAATTTCTTGTTTGTAATGTGCATTGCGCTTAAAGCGTTGCTATCTTCTTACTTCTCGATATCCATGATACGATCCTGTCCGCGCTTCTCCAGCTCTTCCAGAACCTTTGCAGGATTCTTGAACTTCTCTAAAAGAATCATAGCTGCAATAACATACGGCTTGAAGGAAGCTTCCTTGTAAAGAGGATCTCTGTAACGATCGAATACGGAAGCATCTACTTCCCCTTCCTTGCAGGAAACGCCTGTGATGTCAGCCGGTAAGCAGTGCATGTAGAGAGCCTTTCCACCCTTGGTAAGCTTCATCATCTCTTCAGTACAAGCCCAATCCTTGTGCTGTGCGTTCTGTGCAAGAAGCTCCTTCTCCAGAGCCTTGATGCCCTCTGTATCTCCCTCACCGTAAAGGTTGGTTCTCTTCTCCATAGCTGCGAACGGAGCCCAAGACTTCGGATAAACGATATCCGCATCCTTAAATGCTTCCTTCATATCGTTGGTTACCTTGAAGGAACCGCCGGACTCCTTGGCATTCTTCTTGGCAACATCCACAACATCACCCATTACATCATATCCTTCCGGATGAGCAAGAACAACTTCCATGCCGAGTCTTGTGAAAAGACCGATTACACCCTGCGGAACGGAAAGCGGCTTTCCGTAAGAGGGAGAGTAAGCCCAAGTCATAGCGAGCTTCTTACCCTTTAAGTTCTCGATTCCGCCAAGCTCGTGAATCACATGTAAAGCGTCTGCCATACACTGTGTCGGGTGGTCGATATCGCACTGTAAGTTCACAAGAGTCGGTCTCTGCTCGAGAACGCCGTCCTTGTTTCCTGCCTCAACAGCTTCAGCAACTTCGTGCATGTAAGCATTTCCCTTACCGATATACATATCATCACGAATACCGATCACGTCTGCCATGAAGGAAATCATGTTTGCAGTCTCTCTAACGGTCTCACCGTGCGCAACCTGAGACTTTCCTTCATCCAAGTCCTGAACCTCTAATCCGAGAAGGTTACAAGCGGAAGCGAAGGAGAAACGAGTTCTTGTGGAGTTATCACGGAATAAGGAAATGCCAAGTCCGGAATCAAAAACCTTCGTAGAGATATTTCTCTCTCTTAAGTTTCTGAGTGCGTCTGCTACATCCCATACTGCCTTTAACTCATCATCGGACTTTTTCCCATGTAAGGAAGAAGTCGTTTAAGTACATATCTTCCGTCTTCAATCCCTTAATCTCTTTTACCAGCTCTTCAAATGCTTTTTTTCTTATCCATTTTTTTCTCCTTTAAGGCTCAGCCTTGTTTTTAGTTTTTATGATTTGGCGGGCTTTTACACCCGCCATAACTATCTACTACCTACGCTCTACAATTATTTTCCTTTAGGAAAATATTAGTCGCAATAATACTGCGGAAGTGCTGCGTAGAATGCTGCACAGGTTACGAGATCCTTCTTCCAGGTAATCTCGTTCGGTGCGTGTGCCTGAGCCTCAGCTCCCGGTCCGAATCCGATAACAGGGAATACCGTTTCTTCCCATGATGGAAACACCGTTTGTGGAGAAAGTCCACTTGTCAAGAAGAGGTCTCGGCTCTCTCTCAGCCACAGTATCTACTTCACCGATTCTCTTCTCACCGAAAAGATCCTTGTAAGCAGCAACGGAAGCCTTACATAACTTGTGATCCTCCGGAAGTACCCATGTTGGGAAGTAGCACTCGATCGGGTATACACATCCTGTGAAGGAAGGACGATCATAGTTGTACATGGAAACCACTACATCCTCGCCGTACTTCTTTACTGCAGGAAGCTGTCTGATTTCCTCAAGGCAGGACTCCCAAGTCTCTCCGGCAGTCATTCTTCTGTCAAGAGATACAGCGCAGCTATCCGCTACTGCACAACGAGAAGGAGAAGTGAAGAAGATCTCGGACGCGGTAACAGTTCCTCTTCCTAAGAAACGAGCCTCTTTCCACTGCTCATTGTACTTCGGATTTAACATCTTAACCAATCCGCGGATAGATGTAGACTCAGCATCGCCGTTGTTGTTTAATGCACGAACGTCGGAAAGGATGTCAGCCATCTTGTAAATTGCATTGTCTCCTCTTTCCGGAGCGGAACCGTGGCAGGAAACACCCTTCACGTCAATGCGAATCTCCATACGTCCTCTCTGTCCTCTGTATAATCCGCCGTCTGTAGGCTCGGAAGATACAACGAACTCCGGACGAATCTTGTCTTCGTTGATGATGTACTGCCAGCAAAGACCGTCACAGTCCTCTTCCTGTACCGTTCCCTACTACCATAACGCGGTACTTATCGTTCAGAAGTCCCATGTCCTTCATAATCTTAGCAGCATATACAGCAGAAACGGTTCCGCCAAGCTGGTCGGAAACACCTCTTCCACCGATCTTGGTGTCATCCTCGTATCCATCATACGGATCGAAGTTCCAGTTTGCTCTGTTACCGATTCCTACGGTATCGATATGTCCGTCGAAAGCAGATCAGGGTCTTTCCGGATCCCATGAATCCCATTACGTTACCCTGCGGGTCAACCTTTACCTCATCAAAGCCAACCTTCTCCATCTCGTTCTTGATGGTCTCAACGTGCTTTGCTTCGTCTGCAGACTCTCCGGGGTTCTTTACGATTGCTCTTAAGAAAGCACTCATGTCCGCCTTATAGCCTTCTGCTCTCTTCTTAATCTCCTCCAATACATCCTTACTTAACTGTCCCATTTTTTTCCTCCTTATTTTTAAAAATGAACCATCTCTTTACAGGAGTCATCGTGCAATCTTGCACGTTACTCGTTATGAATGCGGCTATCGTGGCTTATCCACGCTGCTCACTATGAATGTGGCATCATGGCCTATCCATGCTACTCGTCCTGAATAGCAACTTTACTTTCGAAAAGCCCAAACGAAAACTTATTTTTCCTTTGCTTCCCAGATGATATTCTTCCAACGTTCGGGATCCGTATCCCCCTCTGTATTGAAGCAAAGAACTTTACTGTTCTCATTCAGCTGTAACTTTTCTCTTAAATCCTTGAACTCATCTTCCAGCATAATGGTCGCCAATGCACCGAAAGCCTGCTGCTCCGGACTCTCCGGAGTAGACCTGATCGTCTCCCTTTAGCGGAGCGTTCAGCATTCTCATTCCTCTTGCAGCAACGATATCTTCTGCAGAGATAAAGGCCTTTGCATGGTTCTTTAAGATATCCCAAGACGTGATATTCGGCTCTCCACAAGCAAGACCGGCCATAATGGTAATCATATCGCCGTCAACAATGCGGATATCGCCGTCATTTGCCACAGCACCCTTGTAAAGACAATCCGCAACAGAAGCCTCAACCACAACCATGATTGGAGGATTCTCCTTATAACGGTTAGCAAAATATCCTACAACTGCGCCGGCCAAGGAACCGACACCGGCCTGTACGAAGACGTGTGTGGGTCTTTCTCCCAAGCTGATCAGCAGCCTCATCCGCCATGGTTCCGTATCCTTCCATAATCCATGCCGGAATCTTCTCGTAGCCTTCCCAAGCGGTATCCTGCACCACGATTCCGTGCTCTTCCTTCTCGGCAAGAGCCGCCGCCTGTCTTACACACTCATCATAGTTCACATCGGAGATCCATGCTTTGGCATTCTCCGCCTTAATATGATTCAGACGAGTCTCGGTGGAACCCTTCGGCATAATGATAACGCAGTTCTGCTTTAACTTGTTTGCAGCCCAAGCCACTCCTCTTCCGTGGTTTCCGTCGGTAGCGGAGAAGAAGGTTGCTGTTCCGAACTCTTCCTTCAGCTTGTCGGATGTTAAAACACTATAGGGAAGCTCGGAAATATCCTTTCCTGTTTCCTCTGCAATGTAACGCGCAATGGCATAAGAACCGCCAAGTACCTTGAAGGCATTTAAGCCGAAACGGTAAGACTCGTCCTTTACATAAACATTGCCCAAATCCCAGATACTTCGCCATATGGGGAAGCTTGCACAACAGGGGTCTTTGTGTACTGCGGGAAACTCTCATGGAAGGTTCTTGCCTTCTTTACTTCTTCCATCGACATAAGGGGAAGATTCTTATCCTCTGTCTTTGGCATTTCATTGATTTTCCACTTTAACTCCTGCATCTTTTTTTCCTCCTAAAACTACGTTAACCTTACTCTTTTATGTTTATTTCTCCTCGAAAATGGATGGAGAAGAATGCTCTAAACAACTGTTTTGTACCGAGAATCAAAATCCGGCACTGTTTCCGCTCTTCCATTGCAGCATTCTTAAATGAAAACCTGGATGCTTCATCAGTCTAGCGCTTACTTTGATCAATATAGCTGTACAAAGTGAATTTACTGATTCCGAAAAAACTGGAAACCTTATCCCCGGATCTTGTAATCAGAAACGCTCCTGCGTCCCGCAAAAAGTGTATTGCCTTAATCTTTTCTTCTTTATTCATGAGGGCAGGCGGTTTTCCTATTTTTTTCACACTCTCATTGATAAGATTGTCCAAAAGGTCGTTCACATTGAGCGGAATCCTGCCTTCGTTCTGCTTTTCATCCTTTTCCACTGTGGTGATGGACTGCAGGGCTGCGTCTATATTAATCAGGGCAGTTACATCGTAATTAATACCCAAAATCCAGCGATATTTCCCACTGTCATCCTTTAAAAAAATAGAAGAAGATTTCAGAATCCTACCGTCCTGTGTCTGAATCCGGTATCCCAAATGATCCACGATGCACTCGCCCTTTTCCAAAGCTTCCAAAGTTTCCAACACCACTTTGGATGCTCCGTCTCCCACTCCGTCCTGTAACATGACCGTTAAGGATAAAGACAATCGTATGCTCTAAATCTTTTTTTACTGATATCATGGATGCAAACCTCACAGTCCCTTCCAAAATGACGGGCAATTCCATGTGCAGTCGTTACCAGCATTTCCAAGCTGTTTTCCTGTTCCAATCTTCTCCTCCTTCCCTTCGTTTTTTTGATGAAGTAGACATCTCTTCATTTGTCAAGCTAAATAATTTTCATATTTATCTTAACACTTATTTTCTTCTTTGCAATGCTTTTTTTCCAAAATTTTTTTAGTTTAATAAAAAAATTTTTCTGAATCGTCTTGCACTTGTTTGAAAGTGAATGATAAAATCGCTTTATATATATAATTTCTATATAAACTGTATACAATTTATGTAGTCAAGGAGGTTTTATTCTATGCTTTTACTGGGAAATGGTCGTGTTTTTACCCGAGACGGGAACAGTTCTTCTTATGAGAACGGAGCTGTAGTGACAGAAGGAAATACCATACTGGAGGTCGGGGATTTCCATGAACTTCGGAATACAAGTATAAAGGATGCTAGAGTTTATTGATGCAAAAGGGGGACTGATTCTTCCCGCATTCATCAATACCCATGAGCATATCTATTCCGCTTTGGCAAGAGGTCTTTCCATAAAAGGCTATAATCCGAACGGATTCTTAGAGATTTTAGATGGACTTTGGTGGACCATCGACCGGAATCTGGACAATGAACTCACCAAGATTTCTGCAGAAGCTACCTATTTAGAGTGTATTAAGAACGGAGTAACCACCATTTTCGATCACCACGCTTCCTTTGGAGAAATCAAGGGCTCTCTCTTTGCCATTGAAGAAGCCGCAAGAGAGTTCGGCGTGCGTTCCGTTCTTTGCTATGAGATTTCCGATCGTGACGGAAAAGAGAAGGCGGATGCCGCAATTAAGGAAAATGTTGATTTTGCCCGTCATGCTCTCTCCCAAACCGACGATTTCATTGCCGGCATGATGGGAATGCACGCAAGCTTTACCATCTCCGATGAAACCATGGAAAAATGCCGCGCGGAGAAACCGAAGGAAATCGGCTATCACATCCATGTGGCGGAAGATATCCTGGATCTTCATCGTTGCTTAAAGGAGCACGGAAAGCGTATTGTAGATCGCCTTTATGACTGGGACGTTCTCGGAGAGAAAACTCTTCTTGCGCACTGCATTTATGTAAATCCGCACGAGATGGATCTGATTCGGGATACCAACACCATGGTGGTTCATAATCCGGAATCCAATATGGGAAATGCCTGCGGCTGCCCGCCCACTATGGAAATTGTACATAAAGGGATTCTTACAGGATTAGGTACAGACGGATACACCCATGATATGGTAGAATCCTGGAAGGTTGCAAACGTCCTTCACAAGCATCATCTCTGTGATCCGGGCGCTGCTTGGGGAGAGGTTCCCGAGATGCTCTTTAACGGCAATGCCAAGATTGCAAACCGTTATTTCAAGAAGAAGCTGGGTGTTTTAGAAAAAGGAGCTTCCGCCGATGTTATCATTATGGACTACATCCCGAATACACCGCTGGATAGCAGCAACTTGAACGGCCACATGCTTTTTCGGAACAAACGGTCGATTTTGTAACCACCACGGTTGGAAACGGAAAAAAGTATCTCATGAAGGACAGAGAAGTTCTCTGTGTAGATGAAGAAAAGGTACTTGCACGTAGTAGAGAAGGCGCGGCAAGACTGGCAAAGAAAAATTAACGGATAAAAATTCAAAAACAACAAAGTTATTCTTATAGAAGAAAAGAGTAGCTGAGAACTCTTTTTCTTCTGGGAACTTTGTTCGCAACATTCATGGGCCATTCCCGGTCAGGCGGGAATACCCCATCAGGAAAAGCCTTTCCAAAATAGATAAAGAATTGCAAGAATCAAGACTGATTAAGCTGCCAAAAACGAGCAAACAAATCGGCACAGTCTATAAAAAGAACGGCAAAAATCTATCCGAAAGGCATTCTTCCAAAAAGGAGATTTTATGAGCGATATTATGACCCCTGATTCCTTTGACAGGCTGATGAACCGTATTTTTAGTGGAGCATCAGGAGGGAGCTGTTTTTTGGTATGCAGAAATGCTACCAGGCAAAAAAACCTTCAGCCAAACACTCTTTTTGGCAGAAAAATTAGAAGGACAGATTGGACCCTGCTGCAGGACCTAACACCCAGCTTGCCCAGAACATCGTAGCTTCTTACTACGGCGGAGCTCGTTTCTTCGAGTTAAAGACCGTACAGAAGATGGACGGTAGAGAGCTGGCAGCTTGTGTAGCAAAGCCCTGTATCACAGCAGAGGACGAGTGTTACAACTGTGAGTGGTCCACAGAGCTGGAAGTACCGCAGGCCTATGCAGAGTATGTAAAGGCTTGGTTTGCTTGTAAGGTTATGGCGAAGGAGTATGATTTAGGAGATCCCGATGCTTTCCAGTTCAACATTTCCGTAGGATATGATCTGGAAGGAATCAAGCTTCCCAAGGTTGACCGTTTCATCAACGAGATGAAGGACGCTAAAGACACCGAAATCTTTAAGGAGTGTAAGGCTTGGCTTCTTGCAAACCTTGACCGTTTTAAGAAGGTAACTAAGGAAGATGTAGAGGCGATTCAGTCCGAAATCATCAACAGCGTAACCGTTTCCACGCTTCACGGCTGTCCTCCTTCCGAGATTGAGGCGATTGCTTCTTACCTGATTCAGGAAAAGCATCTTCATACCTTCGTAAAAGTGTAATCCTACTCTTTTAGGTTATGAAACCGCTCGTGCAATTCTGGATGAAATGGGCTACGATTACATCGCTTTCACAGACTTCCACTTTAAGGATGATCTTCAGTACAGCGACGCCGTACCGATGTTACAGCGTTTGCAGGAATTGGCAAAGAGCTTAAACTTAAACTTCGGTGTAAAGATTACCAACACTTTCCCGGTAGATGTGAAGAACAACGAACTTCCCTCTCAGGAGATGTATATGTCCGGAAAGTCCCTCTTTGCACTTTCCATGTCCGTAGCAAAGATGCTGACCAGAGACTTTAACGGAAGCCTTCGTATCTCCTTCTCCGGCGGTGCGGATTACTTTCAATATTGAGCGTATTGTAGAAGCCGGAATCTGGCCTGTAACCATGGCAACCACCCTCTTAAAGACCGGCGGGTATCTCCGCTTTATCCAGATGGCTGAGCTCTTGGAGAAAGACCTTGCAAAGCCTTGGGAAAAGGTAAACCTCTCTTTAGTAGAGAAAATGATTGCAGATGCTAAGAAAGATAAGCACATGGTTAAGCCTGTGAAGCCGCTTCCGAACAGAAAGTCCGAGAAGAAGGTTCCTTTGGTTGATTGCTTCACCATGCCTTGCCGTGACCGTTGTCCGATTCATCAGGATATCACAAGCTATGGCCGCCTGGTCAATGAAGGCAAGTTCAAGGAAGCTTTAGAGGTTATCTTAGACAAGAACCCGCTTCCTTTCATGACCGGAAACATCTGTACCCACACCTGTCAGTCTGCTTGTACAAGAAATCACTATGAGACTGATGTGCAGATTCGTAGCAACAAGTTAATCGCCGCAAGAGGCGGATATGACACGGTTCTTCCCGGATTAAAGCAGGAAGGTGCAGTGCAGAAAAAGGTTGGGGTTATCGGAGCAGGCCCTGCAGGTATCTCTGCCGCTTTCTTCTTAGCAAGAGCAGGCGTAGAAGTACATGTTTACGATAAGGACGCTGTAGCCGGCGGTGTAGTAGCGAACGTTATTCCGGGCTTCCGTATCCCTGCTGAAGAAATTCAGAAGGACGTAAACCTGGCTAAGCAGTACGGCGCTCAGTTCCACCTCGGACAGGAAGTGAACGATATTGATGCTTTCCGTAAGGAAAATAACTTCGACGCGGTAATCCTTGCTATCGGTGCCCACAAGGAAGCTCCCCTTGTACTGGAAAAGGGAGAGGCTTACAATGCCCTTCACTTCCTTGCTGACTTCAAGGCACAGGACGGCAAGTTAAACTTAGGAAAGAACGTTGTTGTAGTAGGTGCAGGAAACACCGCTATGGACGTTGCAAGAGCAGCCAAGAGAAATGCAGGGTGTAGAAAAATGTTTACCTGGTTTACAGAAGAACAAAGCGCTACATGCCTGCGGATCAGGAAGAATTGGAAGAGGCTATCGAAGAGGGCGTAAACTTCCAGGAACTTCTTGCTCCATTTACCCACGAAAACGGTAAGTTACTTTGCCACCGCATGGTACTTTCCGATGTGGATGCTTCCGGAAGACGTTCCGTTAAGGAAAGCGACGAAGTGGTTGAAATTCCCTGTGATACTGTAATCGCTTCCATCGGTGAGAAGGTAGACGGTGCTTTCTACGAGAAGAACGGCATTGCTGTTACTGACAAGGGACTTCCTGTATTAAAGAAGGAAACGAATGAGACTTCCGTTTCAGGCGTTTACGCTGCAGGAGACGGTGCTTTCGGCGCTTCCGTAATCGTAAAGGCTATTGCCGATGCTAAGCTTGCTTGTGAAGCAATTCTAAACAAGACCATCGGAACCGACCGTCCTTCCGAGACTACAGACGAGAAGATTTACGGAAAGAAGGGTAATCTTCAAGAGCCGGAGAAGGGACTAAATCCCGACAAGCGTTGTCTTGCCTGCGACCACATCTGTGAGAACTGCTGCGATGTATGTCCTAACCGTGCAAACTTCGCGATTAAGGTTCCCGGCGTAGAGATGCATCAGATTATCCACGTGGATTATATGTGTAACGAGTGTGGTAACTGTGAGACCTTCTGCCCATACGATTCCGCTCCTTACAAGGAGAAGTTCACCCTCTTCCACAGAGTCGAGGAAATGGAAGACTCCACAAAACGACGGATTTGCATTCATTGACAATGATGGAAATGCCATTGTTCGCGTAGGCGGCGAGAAGATGAACTACAAGGTAGGCGATAAGAATACAAAGCTCTTCTATCGTCTGGCAGAAATTGTGGATACCGTTTACAACGATTATTCCTACCTCTTAATCTAAGAGCATAAAAAAATAGGGTTATAGGACAAAACGTGTTGATGAAAACCGCTCTACAGCTAGATAAATAAAGGCTGTGAGGGCGGTTCAATCTTTCAAAAACAACTTTAAGGGTGGACAAAACGTGTTGATAAAAAAATGCTGTAAGTCCTTGTGCAGTAACGAGTTATGAGGGTTTAATCTTCCTTGAAACCATACTCCTTGGAGGAAGATGAAATGAATCAAATAAATTGCCCTATTTGCGGAAAGAAATGTGTTAAATCAGGAAAGACCAATGCCGGCTCTCAAAGGTGGTTATGCAAAGCATGTAAGAGTTCTTTCACGCATAAGATTGATAATAACTCAAAGGAATTGAAGAGCTTTTTAGAGTGGCTATTCGGCAAAGAGGCACAATCCACCATGCCTGGAGAAGGAAGGAGTTTCAGAAGAAAAACTGCTAAATTTTGGGATATGGACAATGCCTCCTAAGATAGAAATCTCCGGGGATGTCTTATTTTTAGATGGTATATATCTTGGGCGAAAAGGCATGTATACTCATTTGCTGTGATGATGTGCTTGGATGGTACCTCTGCAGATATGAACATGCAGGTGCATGGATCGCTCTTATGAATCGTATAGCAGAACCAAGAATGGTTGTTTCAGACGGAGGAACCGGCTTTGGAAAAGCACTAAAGCAAATATGGCCTAATGCCAAGCATCAAGGTATATATTCCATGTGTTCTGTCAGATAAAGCGTTATACAACTTCAAGGCCAAATACTATGGCGGGTATAGAACTTTATTCTTTGGCTAAAGATCTTTTTAAAAATAGAAAACAAAAAAACGAAGGTGGAAACTGGGTGAAACGCTTTGTGGACTGGATTAAGAAATACCAGGAATTCCTTAGTGCAATGACTATAGATGAGTATGGGAATAAAAGACCAACACATGAAAGACTACTAAAAGCAGAAAGGTCCTTACTAAGACTCATTCGAGAGAATACTCTATTTACATATCTTGATGATGAATTAACTACTAGTTTTTCTACGCCATCAACGAATAATAGAATGAGGGTGGCATTAATTCGCGTCTTAGGGAAATGCTAAGAAATCATAGAGGGTTATCGATAGAAAGAAGAATAAAAGCGGTCTTCTGGTGGTGTTATATGCACTCTCCAGAGCCGCTTTCTTCGACTGAAAATATTAAATATAATGCCAACTGATAAAAAGCATTGCAAGGCTTTATAAAAAAAGATGAATGAGAAACAGAGGTTAGAAAAAGCCTTTCCATTTGGGGTGATGCTATTGTGTGGAGCGATCTCCATAACGAGAATAAAACATTCATTGATTGGGATTAGCCATCAACACGTTTTGTCCTATAACTCTAAAAAATAGGACTGTGAAAGTTTTTCTGCAGTGTAGGTCTGAAGCGGGCACGCTCTCGCTAACTCGCCACTTAGCAGGAGAGTATGAAAAGTCTGTAAATAAATAATCATAAGGTCTTCTATGATACAATGAAAAATCATGGAGGGCCTTTTATTATGGCAAAAAGAGAAAGAAAACCGGTACATCGTGTTCAAATGACTGACGGTAAACGTGCAATCATTCAGCAACTTTTGCAAGAATACGACATTCAAGATGCAAAAGATATTCAGGATGCATTAAAGGATTTATTAGGTGGAACCATCAAAGAAATGATGGAAGCGGAAATGGATCATCATCTTGGATATGAAAAATCTGAACGAACTGATTCAGTGGACGAGGTACGAGACTACAGGAATGGTTATAAGACTAAGCAAGTTAATTCCAGCTTTGGCAGCATGGATATTGAGGTTCCTCAAGATCGTTTGTCTGAGTTTGAACCTCAAGTAGTAAAAAAGCGTCAAAAAGATATTTCTGATATTGATCGAAAGATTATTTCCATGTATGCAAAGGGACTAAGCACAAAGCAAATTTCCGAAACATTAATGGACATCTATGGTTTTGAAGCCTCAGAAGGTTTTATATCCGATGTTACAGATAAGATTCTGCCACAGATTGAAGAGTGGCAAAATAGACCCTTATCGGCTATTTACCCTATCATTTTTATTGATGCCATCCACTTTTCTGTCAGAGACGATAGCGTTATTCGTAAGCTAGCTGCTTATGTTGTGCTTGGAATTAATCTTGAAGGAAAAAAAGAAGTTCTATCCTTAGTTATTGGCGAAAATGAAAGCAGTAAATACTGGCTATCTGTATTAAATGCTCTGAAAAATAGAGGAGTACAAGATATCTTGATCCTTTGTTCTGACGGGCTTACCGGAATAAAGGATGCGATTACAGCTGCATTTCCAAAAACAGAGCAGCAACGCTGTATTGTACATATGGTGAGAAATACCATGAAATACGTGGCAAACAAAGACATGAGAAATCTGTCTAAAGATTTAAAGGCCATTTATACTGCGGCAGATGAAAAGTCTGCTCTGGCACAGCTGGACAGGGTAACAGAAAAGTGGAAAGGCTTATATCCCTATGCCATGAAACGATGGCATGAAAACTGGGATGCTATTTCTCCGATATTTAAGTTTTCGAAAGAAGCTCGGACAACCTTTTACACGACCAATGCCATTGAATCACTGAATTCTACGCTTCGTCGGCTAAGCAGCTAGCTTCAAGCGTCGTCGCGCTTGCTTTCAGCAAAGTACTGACGGGCTCAGATTGCCCTATTCAGACCTACAACTGCTATGAAAAATCAAAACTCTTTCTACAGTCCTTTTTATACTTTTTATTTCTTCGGGCGGAAAGAGCTATAGTTCTTTCCGGCTTCCATCGTTGATTCCTCTTGCTTTTTGCCAGTTCCGATACGGTCACAAGCTGATATCCTCTCTCTTTCAACGCAGGAATAATGAGCTCTGCAGCTTCTGCGGTCTGCCTGTAGATAGAATGCATCAGGATAATATCTCCATCCTTTACCTGATTTGACAAGACTACATTTCACTGTATTTCTTTTGTATTTTTGTCTTTCCAATCCAAGGTATCAATTGTCCATAAGATAGACGGCTGTCCCGTTGCTCGTAAAGCAGGCTTTACACTTCCCTGCCGTTGCACCATAGGGCGGACGAACCAAGCTTACAGACTGACCGGATTGATTTCTTAAAATCTCATTGGTCTTATTAATGGAGCTTTCTATTGCCGCCTGAGACAGCTTCGGAAGATTTTCATGCTTATAGCTGTGATTTCCAATTTCATTTCCGGCATCTGCCACACGCTTTACCGTAGACGGAAATTTCGTTGCCTGTGTACCTACATAAAAGAAAGTTGCTTTGGAATTGTATTTTTGCAAGGCTGCAACGATTCTATCCTCATAGTTTCCCGGACCGTCATCAAGGTCAATGCCACCATCGGCTTAGCGGATCAATCTGACTGTTTCCCACATTTGCTGCAGCTTTTTTTCTTCTACAGGAGCTTTCTCTTCAACCGGAGCTTCCCCCTTACTGACTACAGTAATTAGGATGCCATCGATATGCTTTCCCACTCCGACAGGATTACTGTCTTCTCCGTTCTTTGCCCATGGCTGCCACTCTCCAAGAATCAATGTACTGTAGTAAACATCATACTTATCCTTTAAGTCGCCGTTTAAGAATACACGAATCCCTTCCAGTGGCATATCCTGTCCTTCTCCAATCGACTGCCCATTTTCATAAGTATCGGACCAACCGGTTCCTGAAATATTTGCCTGATACTGAATGGTACCGGTCATCCCTTCCGGTTGATGCTTTAGACAGATCTTAATGCCCGTCGGATAGGCATCATTTCTGCTATGGCGCTGTGCGTCGTTGCTGTAATTTTGAAAACCGCTATCTCTATAATATAAGCTGTAATAGCTCTTTAATCTATGCACATTTTCTCTTGCATAAACGATTTTCCCAAAGAAAAATAGGCCAAGAACACATACAAGCAAAGATAAAATAATCGGTCTTAATTTATTCCGATATAACGGATACTGTGCTGTTAAGCCGTTCCTTTCATTTATACTTTCGGATATATTCCGAAGGATTTCATTTCTTGTACTCTTCATTTCATTACTCCTTTGTATTATTGTATTGCTTTAACAATCTTCCACTTTTTTTCAATATGGTTTCTTTTTTTCTCCTATTTTTTCCTCTGCCGTTTTCTCCTACTGATTTCTTCTATTATCTTCTTCTACTTTCTCACTCTTCACTCTTCATCCGTCATTATCTTAATCCGAATCCTTCGATAAAAAAATCAGTCATACCCTCATCAGGCACTTAATATTATAGACAAGCTTCCTTCTTTATAGGTTACATCTTTATGTCTATATTCTTTAAGATTCATTTATTTCTTTGCTCCTTATTCTCCTTTTTCATATGTAAATCATTACTGCAACTTTAAAAAGCGATGTGTAATCAACGCTAAGGTTTTGAATCCCGGCTTAGCCTCTTGGCTACATAAAAACAGCGTAGCGAGTCATAAACTACTACGCTCAAAAAGTCTAACTTTTTGGGGTCACATCATCATAAAGGTGGCAGTATACAATATGGCCATTCCCCATATCCTTTTTCTCCGGAACCTGTGTCTTACAAATCTCCATACATTCCTTACAGCGAGTATGGAACTTACAGCCGGAAGGCGGATTTGCCGGAGAAGGAATACTTCCTTCCAATATAATACGGCTCATCTTCGCTTCGGGATCCGGAATCGGAATCGCGGAGAAAAAGTGCCTTCGTATAAGGGTGAAGCGGATTGGCAAAGAGATCCTTTGTATCGCCGAACTCCACAATATTTCCAAGATACATAACACCAACCGTATCGGAAATATGCTCCACTACGGACAGATCATGAGAGATGAAGAGATAAGTCAGGTTAAATTTCTCCTGTAAATCCTCCAAAAGGTTAATAACCTGTGCCTGAATCGATACATCAAGAGCGGATACCGGCTCATCGCAGACTACGAACTCCGGATTCAGTGCCAAAGCTCTTGCAATACAGATTCTCTGCCTCTGTCCTCCGGAGAACTCGTGTGGATACCTTCCCTTATGGAAGGGCTGCAGACCGCATTCATCCATGATTTTATCGATATATTCTTCATACTCGTTCATCGGAACGAGCTTATGCTCCTTTACTGCTTCTCCGATGATTTCGCCAACCGGAAGTCTCGGAGAAAGAGAGGAGAAGGGATCCTGGAAAATGATCTGCATCTTGGTACGCATTTCATTCATCTCTTTTTTAGAGATGTCATAGACCTCTCTTCCGTTAAAAAGAACTTGCCCTGCGGTCTTTTCTCCACTAAGACGTAAAATCGTTCTACCCGTTGTAGTCTTTCCGCAGCCCGACTCTCCTACAAGCCCCATCGTGGTTCCCCTCTTAATATGGAAGGAGATTCCGTCGATAGCCTTTACCTGCCCGACAACGGTGTTGAAAAAACCTCCCTTAATCGGGAAGTATTTTTTTAATCCGTTTACTTCCAGAATATTCTCTTCGTTATGAACAATAGGCGTGAAGTCTTTCATTTCGCTTTTTTCCATCATTTCCTCGATTTCTTCTTTACATTCTCTACAATTGAATTCGAATTTACTTCTGTGCTTAACAAAGCATACAGTACCGACTCCCTTACAAAGCAGTTTTGACATAATCAAACATACACAAAAATTCTCTCAGCTTTATAGTATCGTTCATTCTGCTTTTGCTTCACAATTTTCATCATAGAGATAGCAGCTGACTCTGTGTGTCTCGGATAACCAAATCTCACTCGGATACAGTCCGTCACAGCAAAGCTTCCGCTTATCACAACGGTCTCTAAAATAGCAATAGTTTGGCATATTAATCGGGTTTGGTACCTTACCGGGGAATGGAATAGAAGCTTATCCACTTCTCTTCCGACTACCGGCTTCGAAGCCATGAGGTCCGATGGTATAAGGGTGTGCAGGATTCGCAAAAATTTCCTTTGCAGTACCGGCTTCCACTACTCGACCGGAGTACATAACCACTACATAATCAGCCATCTCCGCAATGACACCGAGGTCATGCGTAATCAGCATGATAGAGGAATTAATCTTATCCTTTAGCCCCCTTAAAAGATCCAGAATCTGCGCCTGAATTGTTACATCAAGGGCTGTGGTCGGCTCATCGGCAATAATCAGCTTCGGATTGCAGGCGAGTGCCATCGCAATCATAACACGCTGCCGCATACCGCCGGATAACTCATGAGGATACATATTGTAGACACCCTCACTGTGGCTATACCAACCATCTCTAAAAAGCTCTATTGTTCTTTTTCTTAATCTCTTCCTTCGTCTTATAGATATTCTCGTGGAAGAAAAAGTACCTCATCCACCTGGTCTCCAATCTTGAAAACCGGATTCAAGGAGGTCATCGGCTCCTGGAAAATCATGGACATGAAGTTTCCGCGAAGATGCTGCATAACATGCTCCGGGGTCTTCGTAATCTCATAGACCTTTTTCCCCTGTATTTAAGCGAATGGAGCCTTCCACAACCTGACCCTGCGGACGCTGCAAACAGCTGCATAGAGAAAGACTGGTTACGGATTTTACCGCAACCGGACTCTCCTACTACACCGACTGTCTTTCCTAAGGGAACATCAAAAGCTTACAGAGTCCACTCTTTACGGTTCCTGCATCAGTGAAGAAGAAGAGTATGGAGGTTTTTCAAACTCTACCGCATTGTTCGGATCCTTCATTTCCGTAAGATATTCACTTTCCGGAACATTTCTCCGTCTGCGTTTCTTTTTCCAGCTTGGATGTGATTGCTTTATTTTCTTTCGATATCCTCCGCGATTCTTTTGCGGAAAGATAACCGTCATTTCTTGCCATAGTTTTTTTCCTCGATTCTATCGTTTCATCTTCGGGTCAAAGGCATCTCTTAAGCCATCGCCCACCAAGTTGAATGCAAGTACTGTTAGAGTAAGCAAACTCCGGCCGGAACCCAAATAAATAGATAGTTACTCAGTACATACGTGTTATTTACATCGTTAATGATATTGCCCCAAGAAGCAAAGGGGAACTTTACTCCAGAGTCCCAAGAAAGACAGAACCGCCTCTGTCAGGATTACACCGCCAAGACTCATGGTACAGGTTACGATGAGCTGCGGAATGACATTCGGAAGCAAATGTCTAAAAATACGGTGCACCGGCTTAATACCCGTAGCCTCTGTCGCGGTCATGAACTCCTGCTCACGGAGAGTCAAAATCTGTCCGCGAACAAGTCTGGTGATAGACGGCCAACCGAAGAAACCGAGTATAATCATCAGATAGAACATGCGAAGTTTCGGATCCACACGCATCGCATCCATTGCGGCACCGATGATAATATAGATAGGAATCGTCGGAATACAGTAGAATACATCCACTATTCTCATAATCAGATTATCAACCCATCCGCCGAAGTATCCGGAAATTCCACCCATAATCATACCGATTAAATCGTCTCAATGATCACTACGACAAAACCGATATAGAGAGATACTCTTCCGCCGTACATCAGTCTGGTCAGCATATCCATTCCGTTCTTATCGGTTCCGAGAGGATGTGCCTTACTCGGTGCGGAATAAGTATCATAGACCATCTGCTCTCTGGTTTGTCTGATGTTATATGCTTTTGACGGAGCATCATATTCAATGTTGTATACGGATTCTTTACCGTCAGCATCTTGATAGGTAAAGCTCTTACTGTCCGCTTGAATCTCCGACAGCAATTTCTCTTTGAATTCCTCAGATAGTTTTACGTCACTCATAATCGTATTGATAACGTAACGCCCTGCCGTTGCATACTCCTTTCCGTCTTTTTGCACGGTCCCATCCTCTGCAATGGTATAGTTTGCGCCCGTCAAGCTAAAGGAACTTTCTTTATTGCTATACGCCTTTAAGATATTTAACTGCTCGGCAAAGCTCGGTGTTTCCGCACCGGTCGCTGTCACTAAGTCAATAGCGGCAAATGCAACAGGGTCCGAAGTACCTTTTACACTTATAATATAGAAGTCTTTTCCCGCTTCTTCATAGGTGAATTCTTTATCTCCCGCCTTAAACTCGGTCTCTTTCTTTCCTCTTGCCAGGACAAACTGCGCCTGTGCCAGCGCCGGAAAAGCATCCTTTTCAGCCTGCTGATAACGAAGCTCCGTATTCACCTTTACACCGGCATACTTCTGGCTCTGCACGTCCTTTCGATAAAGAGCTGGGACTCCTTATAAGGAGAAATCGCGCCGCCCAGAAAGGAAAAATAAAAAAACATGGCAAGCAAAACCACCATTCCAAGTACGGCAATGCTGTTTCTGAAAAGAAAACGCTTGGCTACCATCGCACCGGGAGAAAGGGTCTTAACACGTCGATCATCATTCAGGGAGTATTCAGCATTTGTATCCTCTTGTTCCTTTTCTGCAGTAGAGTCCTCTATCCTGCTATCCGAAGCAACAGCTTCTTCCACTCTTTGTTCTACTACAGCCTTTTTCCGTCATGGTATTTTCTTCTACCGTATTTTCCGGCACGGCATTTTTCTACTACTGTATTTTTTTCCATCTCAGACATCTTTACCTCCCTTCCTACGCAATACGAACACGCGGGTCAACTACCGCATATAAAAATATCGGTGATTAAGTTACCGATCAGAGTCAATGCGGCAATAAAGACCAGGTAAAACATGGAGAACGGAATATCCCCGGAAATCATGGCTTGGTAAGAAATATAGCCAATGCCTGGAATAGAGAAAAGCTGCTCCGTAATCATCGCTCCGGAAAAAAGAGCCGGAAGGAAGTTCCCCAGATGGTTACTAAGGTAATCAAGGTATTTCTAAAAGCATGATGATACACAACACGACGCTCGGAAAGTCCCTTTCGCTCTTGCCCTGTACGAATATAGTCGGAGCTTAAAACCTCGAGCATATTTGTTCTGATATATCGCATGTACCCACCGATGCTTGCAATGAGCAGAGTAATAATCGGAAGCACAAGGTGCAGGGCAATATCCCCTCTCTTTCCCATAGGGGAAAGGAAATCATAGTTCCTCCCTACCAGTCCGTTTAAATCAAACCAGCCCAGTTTAACGGAAAAAATGAGCTTCAGTAAAGACGCCGTAAAAAAGGTGGGAAGAGAGATTCCCGCCAGAGCAACGACAGAAATAGCATTGTCTGCTGCAGAATGCTGCTTTGTAGCTGCAATGATTCCGAGAGGAATCGAAATCAGCATCTCGAGAACCATCACAATAAGGCCCATCCAGAAGGAAACGCCCACTACCTCCGCAAACTTCTGGGTTACCGGAACAGTATACTTCCAGCTGTCTCCGAAGTCTCCGCGAATCGCCTTGGAAAGCCACGCAAAGAAGCCCGGAACAATCCCCTTATCCATTCCGTAGGTTGCTTCGAGCTGCTGCATCCACTCCTCAAAGGTCTTGGAACCCGGCTGCTGTGACTTCTGTCTGGCAATCTGCTCCAAATAAGAGGTAGGAAGACTTCTCATCAAAATATAAAGTAAAAAGGCCACGATGAATAAAATCAACACAGACCACAATAATCGTTTGATAATATACTTTTTCACTACAAACCTGCTCTTCCAAATGGCGGTAAACTCCCGCATTATATCTGCTCAGTATCGGGAAAAACCGCATTCCTTTTCTTCAGGAACGCGGTTAAAGCCCGAAACAAGATTTACGTACAAAACTAAGTTTTTGTTCATTTTACTTCGACAGCTGTAAATTCTGAATCTCAAAATACCACTTATAGAAGGATGTCATATCCGGTGTAATGGTATCCACATTGATTCTCTCCGAGGAGAAAGTAGTCACTTCCTGTCTCTGGTAAATGGGAACTTCACAAGCCCAGTCAATGATTTCATCTAAGCAAGCCTTATACATGGTCTTTCGATACTCCTGATCGATTGACTCTCTTGCCTGTAAAATCATCTCATCGAGCTTCGGATCTTCAATCTGATACATATAGTTGGATCCGCCGGGCTCTTTTCCGCCGTTTGCAATGTCGGAATAGTAAATCTGGAACATATCGGGATCCGGTGTAGCCTGCCATGCAGCACACCACATCTCAGCCTGCTTAGCCTGTAACTTGTTCCACATATCGGAAGAGTTGGACAGGTCGTTTACAGTAAGGGTCATGCCGATATCAGCAAGGGCCTTCTTTGCCTCAGTTAAAATCATGAAGGAGGGATGGTCACCGTTTCCGCCGCCGCCAATCATAACCTCATATTCCATCTTTGCACCTGCCGGTGCTGCAGTAATCTTTCCGTTTTCTACAGTGTAGCCTGCCGCCTCGAAGAATCCGAGTGCTGCCTGCTTCGCTGCTGCGTACTTATCTTCATCCTTCATATCGGAGGTATAAATCGGGTTCCCCTGAGCATCCTTGGAGAAGGCAATCTCATAGCCGTCATCGGTAGGCTGCGGAGCCGCCCAGGAGGTGTTGCTGATCGGGTAGTTGATTACACTTGCTCTATCTCCGTAATAAGTACTGATGGCAAGATCTCTATATGCAGAGAAAATGGTTGCAAATGCACGGCGGAGGTTCTTCGATGCATCGCTTCCCGGTTCCTTATTAACAGAAACATTGTGGGTGTTGATACCGATATAGCCGTATCCTAAAGCATCTACCGCTACTGTATGAACCTTATCTCCGGAAAGCTCTCCGTTACTGTTTGCCTTCTTGATGGCATCTGCCACTTCTGTCGTGAAAGGAAGGTGCTGCAATATCCACGGTACCCGCCAAAATGGAGTTCAGTCTGTCCGCCTCACTTACGTAATTAACTCTAAAGTTCTTTACCTTCGGTGCTCCTTCAAAGTATTTGTCATTTGCAGTAAAAGAAACTACACCGTTCTCATACTTTTCAAAAATATAAGTACCTGCACCAAGCGGCTTGGATGTCTTCTCCCTTATAGAAGAAAGATCGCCCTTCGGGAAGCCGAACTGATTCTTATCATAGTCGAACTTTGCCTTATCACCATAGTAATGAAGAGGTGCCACAAGAATAGCCAACTGATAAATCATCTGCGCATCAACCTTGGTAGCCACAATACGAAGCGTATTCTCTCCGGTCTTCTGGATACCGCTGATATTCGGAGCGGACTCACCGGTCTCTACGCCCGACAGCATAGTCCTTGTAGCTTGGCATAAGTTCCGTAAACTGCGTTCCGGCGCTCTCTGCCGCACTCATCTTTGTTACGCTTCCGTCATACTTCTCGAGCATAGCATTAAAGAAGTCCATAGCCGTAGCATCATCCTTTAAGCCTTCATAGCCGTAGTTTGCCGCACAAGCCGCAATGGAATCGCCTTCCTTGTTCAGCCCATTTGCTACACAAAGGTCTACGATTTCCTTTACAAAAGCATCAACCGCGGTCTTATAGTCCGCCCAGAAGGTCTTCTGCTGCTCTTCCGTCCACTTGGAGAAGTCGGTATTCTCTTCTCCTGCCGCAAGAATAAGATTAAAAAGTGTATCTACACCGCTTCTGTATTCCTTCATACCTTGAATCGGAGTAGAGAAAACGGTAGCATTTCCGTCATAGGTGGGGTCTGACAGTACGTAGAAAGAGAAGATAACATCATCTACAGTAAGAGGCTCTCCGTCGGAGAAAGTCACGCCGTCCTTCATCTTAATATCATAGTAAACGGTTCCGTCAGCGTTTTCTGTAACTTCAAGGTCTGCAATACCGTTGTAGGTATATTCCTGTCCGTTATACTCCCTCTTTTCGCCTTCGATGCCCTTGTAAACAATAGCACCGTTTCTATCCGTCGGAAACAATGGGACATTGACAAATGTTGGTAATGTCCTGATCCGGAACGGTATCTGCAAAGAACGGAGAGAACTTTGCGTTAAAGTCGTCCGAAGCATATACCATAGCCTTGGAATCTCCGGAAGCCTCGGTTGTGGTGTTTCCGGTCTGATCGTCTCCCTTCTTTTCCGCTGTACCCTGGGAACAGCTTGCAAGAAGAGAAGCTGCCATCACTGCCGCAAGTAAGGAAGCGATGACTTTTTTGTTCTTTTTCATACTACAATCTCCCTTCTGAAAATGAAACGCTTTAGAATCTTTCTCCATTTAGACAAGATATCATGCGTCTTGTACACAACATCCATTAAAGAATGAAAGCGAAATATTTGAACCATTATAAAGTAAAAATAAATTTTTCACAATCTCCAATTGCAAATTACTTGCTTTGTTTTTAAGTAAAAAAACCTCGAGAACACGCGAAAAAACCCATCTGGACTAAAAGAATTACGCCTTCTATCAAAATATTTTTTTATCCTCTTTTGCAAGGAGCAAATAGAGATTTCTATAAATACAAAGGAAATCCCGAGGAAGCAAGAAATCGCCGCCCTTCCTATCAGACCTTGAAAATATTTCCTGTAGCTTCCTCCGTCTATTGCATGCTCTACCACAGAACCATCTTCTCTATGCAGTGTTTTCCCCTTTGACTCATGAGAAAGCTTCCCAGGCAGACTGCGCTAGAAGCACCGCAATGGCTTCCAAGGCATAGGGAATCATCAGATATGCCGTTCGAGAAAGACCTGCCTTAGGGAAGAAGCCGGGAAGGAGCATCAGAGGAATCATAGGAAGGAAAAAAAGAGAACGAGTAATCTATTCTCCTTTTTCCTTTCTTCCGGACTTCTCTCATCACGATAGATCTTCTTTCGTTCCGCTATGGCTTCCTTGGAAAGAACACCGCCCCTATCATAGGGGGATTGAAACATCCCCATTATTCTATCCCCGTAAGGTCATAGTCGGAAAGGTACTTGGCCGCCGTTTCGCAGATTCCTCTTAAGCAGCTTTCCTCGAAGGGGCTCTCCATGCCGGCATTCTTTCAGAGATCTGTAAATACGACCGAACCGCCCTGTTTGGTGTAATCCATATAGTGTTTCCAAGCATCCTTCTGATCCTTCTGAATCTTATTCCAGAACTCCAGTGCCACAGTCTGGGCAAGGCAGTAATCAATATAGTAGAAAGGCATGGAGTAGATATGATGCTGTCTCTGCCATCCCTCTCCCTCACTATAGAAACGGAATTTCTCCGTCGAGCTTTTAAAGCCACGGCTGATAAATCTGCACCAGCTTTTTCCACTCGGCGTGTCTCTCTGTTGGACTCAAATCCGGATTCTCATAGACGATATGCTGAAAATGGTCCACCATGGTGCCGTACGGGATAAAGGTTAAAGCCCCTGCAAGGTGAGAATAATTGTACTTCCTTGCATCCTTTCCAAAGAACGCTTCCGAAAAAGCCTCTCCAAAAATTCCATAGACATGGAATGCACTTCACAGGCTTCCATTCCCGGCCATATCGTTGCAAAGGGAACACGGTCCCGATTCAGATAAGCCGCAAAAAGCATGTCCGGCCTCATGCGTTATGACATCAATATCGTGCATGGTGCCGTTGAAAGTTCGCAAAAATGAAAGGGTGTCTTATAATCCGGGAATCGATGTGCAATAGCCGCCCCCCTGCTTTCCCTTTGTGGAAAGAAGGTCCATCAGCTCATCCTGAATCATATGATTAAAGAACTCGGAAGTTTCCGGAGAAAGCCAATCATAAAACTTCTTTCCGGCTGCAACAATCTCATCCGGCGTTCCCGCAGGCTTCGGATTTCCGGAGCGAAACTCCATTGCCGCATCCGAAAAACTCAAGGGATAAGACTTCCCGAGTCTCTTCGCCTGCTTTTCATAAACCTTTGCCGCAAGCGGAACAAGATATTTCTGTACCGCCTCACGGAACTTTTCTACATCTTTTTTGTCATAGCAGTTTCTCTGCATCCGGTAGTATCCAAGCTCTGTAAAATCCTTGTATCCAAGCTTCTTTCCCATCTTGCTGCGAAGCGCTACCAGCTCGTCATAGAGGCTGTCTAGCTCCTTTTGATTCTCCTTATACCACTGCCCCTCCGCCTTCCATGCGGAAAGTCTTCTGCTATCGTCCCTATCATTCTTAAAGGGAGAGATTTGGGAAATGGTATAGCTTTTTTTCCCTCAAAATGAAATTTGTGCGCTCGCAAGAAGCTTTCTCGTAGGCGGTAACCAGTTCATTTTCCTTCTGTAAATCCGGAATGATTTCCGGAGAAAAAAAGTCTTTAAATCCATCTCGGCATTGATAAAACAGGATACTGCCGTATTTCTTTTCAAAATCCTTCTTAAAAGGAGAAAGCAGCAAAGTCTTAATCCATTCCTGCTTATACTCCTGAATCTTCGGAGCCGCATTGTTCCAATAGTTCTCTTCTTCGTCATAGAAAGCGGTCTTCCGTATTGATGGAGTGACGTATATGGGTAAGATTCGCCATGGTTTCAACATGTTTCTGCAAGTTTTCGTTCTTTATAAACGTCGCATCCGCATCGGAAAAGTTCTTCGCATCTTTAAGCTCTTTTATGAGCGCTGTTTCCTCTTCCGCTATCTTTTCTACAGGAATACGCTCGTATTGCATATCTTTAAATTTCATTTTTCCCTCCATCAATCCGCTCTGTTTATCCTCAAAAAATACAAATACACTCCGATAATAAGACCATTTTTTAGGAAGGTCAAGAAAGTCTTGTAAAAGAAAAAAGCTCCGCCGGGCGAAGGGCGAAGCTCTTTTTTGCTTCCGCAGAATTTCGTTTATGCATTGCACTTGGAAATCCCGAGAGGCATGGTATGAAAATGTAGAAGATTTTACTTCTTGGTAAGGTATTTCCGGATATCGAGAGATGCGGCAATGAAGATAACGATACCGATTGCAATGTACTGTGCGTTTGCATTCACACCGAGATACTGTAGCGCCGTCTTCAAAAGCTCCAGTACGGCTACACCGATAAAGGCACTGGATACCTTACCACGTCCACCGGTTACGGATACGCCGCCGAGTGCACAGGCGGCAATCGCCTCCATCTCGTAACCGAGACCCGTATTTACGGAGGCACCGCCGGCTTTTGCACCGAGCATATAGCCTGCCATTCCGTAGAAAGCGGCAGCCTTGGCATAAATCATAACGAGAGTCATGTTAACCGGTACACCGGCAACCTCGGCAGCCTGTGCATTTCCACCGATAGCATACATATATTTTCCGTGACGAGTCATGTTAAAAATGAACCAAGTGATGCCTGCCATAAGGAGAGCCATCCAGATCAAGAAGCTTAAGCCCAAGAACTTTCCTCTGGAGAACAGGGTGTAGGGACTCAACATATCCGCCTAGCGGAGTTGCGTTCGTGAACAAAAGTCCCAAACCGTAGATGATTTCCATCATAGCCAGAGTGGCAATGAAAGGCGGTACAGAGAGGTACGCGATGAAACCAACCGGTTATCGTTCCGAAAAATCGCGCAAACCACCATAACCAAGCAGTAAAAACCACGAAAGGGGATTTTAACGGAGTAATCTTTAAAAGGAAGCCGTTTCCCAAGGGAAGCCCAAAGGCTCCTGCTGGAAGAATCTTCCGGAGTAATCCACCTGCTGCAGTAAGGGTACCGGCAAGGCAGGCACCAAAACCAATCATACGACCTGCGGAAAGGTCACAACCTGCCGTAATAACGCAACCCGCGATACCGAGTGCGATAACCAGACGGTAGGACATATTGGCAAGAAGGTTCATGCCGTTATCCGGAGTCAAAAAGTTCTTTTGTGGTCAGTCCTGTATAGATTACCAGGATAAACATAACGATAATGACACCGTTATTGATTAAAAAAATCTGTAATTTTTTTGTTTTTGTGTCTTTTGCATTTTCCCTCTCCCCTAGAACATAGTTGCAAAGTTCATGACATTTTCCTGTGTCATTTCTTCCTTATTATTAAGCTCACCTGTGAGCTTTCCGTTACACATTACGCAGATTCTGTCCGCCATACCGAGAAGCTCGGGCATCTCGGAAGAAATCATGATGATGGCCTTACCCTGTTTTGCAAGTTCTTCCATAATCTCATAGATTTCATGCTTTGCACCGATGTCGATTCCTCGAGTCGGTTCATCCATAATCAGAATATCCGGATCCTTTGCAAGCCATCTGGAAATGATAACCTTCTGCTGGTTTCCTCCGGAGAGGTTCCCAATCTGTTCCTTCATGCTGGGTGTCTTAATGGACAGCCTTTTTAATATTCTCATCCACAATCTTGTTGATGGACGGATGATCCAGCATCACTCCGGCTCTTAAGTATTTGTTGTAAATGGAAACACCGACATTGTCCTTTAATAGACAGGCAGCCGAAAGATACCGTTTCCTCTACGATCCTCGGTAATCATACCGATACCCGCATCCATCGCATCCTTAGGTCTCTTGATACTGACCTCTTTACCATGTACCTTAACCTTACCCTTTGTGATATGGCGAATACCGAAGATTCCCTCCATAAGCTCCGTTCTCTGCGCTCCGACAAGACCGCCGAAGCCGAGGATTTCTCCCTTTCTTATGGAAAAGCTTATTCCGCGGAAGGATTTCTCATGGATAGAGGTATAATCCTCTACTTCCATAATGGTATCCCCAATTTCGTGATGGTGTTCCGGATAAATGTTGTTTAACTCACGACCTACCATCCTTGCGATAATCTGGTCCGTCGTCATGTCTTCCGCACGCCAAGTTCCTACATAGGTACCATCTCGCATGATGGTGATATCATCGGAAATTCTCTTGATTTCATCCATCTTATGGGAAATATAAATCATGGATACGCCTTTTTTCTTTAAGTCTCCCATAACCTTAAAGAGGAACTCCACTTCCTTATCGGAAAGAGAAGAGGTCGGCTCGTCGAAGATAATTACCTTCGCATCATGAGAAACCGCCTTGGCAATCTCCACCATCTGCATCTGTCCGATGGAGAGAGAAGAAAGGGGCGCCTTTACATTGTAATCCAATCCAAGCTCCGACAACCACTTCTCGGTTTCCTTATGCATCTTTATTATGGTCAATGACCTGTAGAGGGCCGAGCTTATGCACCGGAAATCTTCCAAGATACATATTTTCTGCGACGGAACGGGCAAGCACAGGCTGTAACTCCTGATGCACCATTGCCACTCCGTGCTCCATAGCCTCATCCGGGTTGTTGATTTCTACTTTTTTTCTCCATCCAGAAGAATTTCTCCCTGATCCATCTTGTAAATGCCGAAAAGGCACTTCATCAAAAGTAGATTTTCCTGCACCGTTTTCCCCCATGAGGGCATGAACAGTTCCCGGACGGACAGAAAGCTGTACATTATCCAGCGCTTTAACACCCGGAAATGATTTTTGATACATTTTTCATTTCCAACTTAAAAATCTGCCATCTAGTCCTCCATTTCTATTAGGTCTTATTCTCTTGTTTTGCTGTCTGTCTTTTCTAAGATTTAAATCCTTTTTAAGACGTAAGGCATCTTCCATAAAGGCTTTTCCGCCTGCTTCTTTTTCAGGAAAAATGTCTTCCTTCTACTCTATCTATAGATTAAAAAAATATACGATTCTTTCATTTCTCAGAAAAAAATACACGTTTATTCGTTCTTAATACACGATTTATTCGTTCTTAATACACGATTTATCCGTTCTTTTTAGAAAGATAGGATTGATTCACTCTTTAGAAAAAAAGAAATGAAGGAGAGATGCGGGCACCTTCACTCCTTCATTTCCAATAGCTCATCCCCATCGCCGGGTGAACTATAGATAAGTCTTGATTCTGCAGTTCATAGCTTTACCGACGAAGTTAATCCCAAAATAAATGAGCGAAAACTAAAACTTATTATATTACTTTAAGAGTGCCAAAATATCCTTAGCGTTGTCCTTGGTAACCTTTACATAGTCACAACCGATGTAGTGGTCATTTCCAGCGCCTGTAAGGTAGTTGATAGCTGCATCAGCCGCTGTGTGAGACTGTGTAAGGAAGTCGTTGAATACGGTTCCTGTCTGTGTGCCGGAAAGTACGTTCTGGCAAGCCTCTTCAAGTGCGTCTACACCAACTAAGTAGATATCCTCACCAACTGTTCTTCCTGCTGCCTGGATAGCCTGTAAAGCACCAAGAGCCATAGCATCGTTGTTACAGAATACAACTTCGATGTCCTTACCGTTCTTAGCTAAAGCGTTAGCAACTAAGGACTGTGCCTGTGCCTGATCCCAGTTACCAACCTGCTCGTCAAGCTTGTTCACTTGCATGCCGGCATCCTCTAAAGCCTTTACGGAGAACTCTGTTCTGTACTGTGCGTCGATGTTCTCGGGGTCACCCTTGATCATGATATAGTCAACCTTGCCGTTACCGTTCATATCAAGCTTGTCCATACCGATGTCTGCAATGATTTCACCCTGGAAAGTTCCGGACTGGCGAGCATCACATCCTACATAGGTTACATCCCAGTTCTTCTCTTCCCATCTCTTCTCTTCATCCTGATCCGGCTCTCTGTTGATGTAAACAAGAGGGATGCCTGCAGCCTGAACCATATCTGTGATGGTTGCTGCGGAAGAAGAGTTAACCGGGTTAACGATGAGTACATCTACCTTATCGGTAATGAAGTTCTGGATCTGGTTGGTCTGTGTAGCCTGATCGTTAGCGCCATCCATAACCTTGATGTTCTCTTTCTTGAATCCCTTGGAGATGAGATAGTTCTCAAGCTCTGTACGGAATAAAGTCATGAAGTTATCGGAGAACTGATAAATGCAGATTCCAACTTTCTTGTCTGCAAGGTCGCCGCTCATCGCTTCAACAGCTGCCTTGGTTCCTTCCATAGCCTTCTCGGTCTCTGATGCTGCAGCGGTTGTCTCAGCTGCCTTGGTTGTCTCAGTCTTTGCTGCACCTCCGCAAGCTGCCAATGTAGAAGCTGCCATAGCGGAAATAGTTAACATGCTTAAAATCTTTTTCATTTTTTCCTCCTCATGAAAACGAATTTTAGAATTCTTAAGGGATTATAAACTGCTGTCTCTTAAAAAATAGAGATTTCTTTTTGTAAATCTTGGAAATTCTTTTTCTAAAAATCTTTCCGGAGGATAAAAATTTCTATATCAAATATCTTATTTTTCAGTGCTGTTCTTCCTATCTCTATACACTCTCCATATCTCTTTTTCTGCGAATTTAACTTCATCCCTCCTATTCTTCAGAGTTGACCCCGGCTATACTTTTTCTTCTTCCATTCCTTTTCTGTCTCTCTTCTCCAGATTCTTCGTTTCTGAAACGATATAAATCGGCCTGTCCTTTATTTCCTCAAAAAGCAGGGAAATATACTCCCCGATGATTCCCACCACAAAAAAGAGAACGGCGAACATAAAGCAAAGAAGAACCACGATGGTCGCATAACCGGATGGAGCGCCTTTTCTGGTAAAGAGGGTGTACAAAAGCAGAAGAACCCCCAAGAACATACTACAGGCGGAGGCAAAAATCCCAAGCCTTAGCGGTAGATTTGAAAAGGAGAGCAAAGTATTCTTTGAAAAACCAAAAAGCTTTCGTATGGAATAATGACTCTTCCTCCCTGTCTTACTCCCGCTTCATATTCTATGGTTGTTTTATGAAAGCCCACGGACTGTACATAGCCTCTTAAGTAGCGAACCTTCTCACGATAATACTTCTTCAGTACCGCTTGTACCTCTGAAGAAATCCCGAAAAAATCGGAGGCATTTGCCTCAAAGTGCAGGGGAGACAAATGATTTAAAATCCAATAAAATGCCGCTGAACTGATGTTTTTGATAAGCCCCGCAGAGCTGTTTTTTTGTCCGCACCATGGAGACGACCTGAAAGCCCTCTCTGTACATTTCCAGCATTTTCGGGATCAGTTCCGGAGAATGTTGCAGGTCCGCATCCATAAAAATCAGAAAGTCTCCTCTGGCATAGTCCAAACCTGCCGTCATGGCAGCTTCAGTGTCCAAAATTTCTGGAAAAAAATGAATTACACGAACCCAATCCGGATGCTCTGCTGCAATTTGGTCCAGTATAAGAGGACTTTTTATCTACTGAACCGTCATCCACAAAAAGAAGCTCCAAATTATATTCTCCGCCGATTCTTTTCATAAACCGAAGAGCAAGCCTCGAAAAAAATTTCTCCAGGCTTGCTTCCTCATTGTATACCGAAACGATAAGACTACATTTTTTTCAATTCTTTTTCTCCATGTTCCGTTATATTTACTAAATCATTTCTTCATGACTTGGTACTCTTTTTTTCTTCTTTGGGCAGAATTTCATACTTTCCGTAAAGCATACGGAGAATCGCATCATAGCCTTTGGGAATCGGTAGCTTGTATCCCTGAAAGTCCGCCTCAATTAGAGGCTCTTCCCACTCACTTTTAGAAGTGCAATACTGAAAAATCCGGCTGATAATTGGAAAAAAATAATAACTACAGGGATTTCGGGTGAATGATCCGCCTTCGCCCATTTCTCCTGTAAGGAAAAAAAGAAAGGGCATAGGGATAAGGTAGCCGATCTTCGACAGAATGGAAACAAAAAGTCGCGAAATGCCCCTATATTTTCTTAAATGGACAACACGTCTATGCCCCATGGCAAGTCCGAAGATCATCTGCTGTCGAAAACGATAAAATCGGGCAAAAGAGGACTCTTCGGCAGGGGTATCCGCAATAAAAGCAGTCCACCCAAAAGATGATTCAATTTCCTTCGTAAAAAGCATCTCCTTCCGTTTCCGCCTCTCTTCGTTTTGTACTACAATCCACTACTCTTGGGACAAAAGTCGTAAAAGGCTTTTCCGTTACGATATTCGCTCGGTAAAACCAGTCTATAAGGTTCCGGCAATTCTTCCTTTGCAACTTTTGCAAATTTCTCCCACTCCGCACGAAGAAAACAGAGATCCACATCATCATCCCATGGAATAAATCCCTTATGGCGCACTGCCCCGAGGAGCGTTCCCGAATCCAGACGATAACGGATATTGTGCTTTTTACATACTGCATCGATTGCCAAAAGAATCTGCAGTCCCTTTTCCTGTTTTTTTCTTGAAGATTCATTACTCACCCTTGTGTTCTATCAAAGCTCATGTGTTCTCAGATGTCCCTGCTCTAATCGTATTAAAGAAGGCCTCATTTGTAATGGAAAAAGTCCATCTCCATTTGCCCATGCCCTTATACCAAGAGACCGTCTCTTTCACTGCTTCTTTCACCGTGTATCGAGGGCTCCCACTGAAAAGTTCTTCTTACTTTATTGGTATTGAGTTGCAAATACCCGCTTCATGCGGAGCATCCTTTCTCCGCCATATTTTTTTCCAACGGGCTCTTCCGCCCCTAAAAATTCTACGAAAAAGCCCTTTGCAAGCTCCCCTGTCGTAATGGCATCCTCCCTGATCCGGTCCCACATTGTAGTAGCCGGCAAAATCCTTTCCTTTCTCTAAAAGAAAAAAATCCTCAGGACAAAGACCTTTCACAAAGCCCGCCTGTCTTGCCGCAATTTCCAAGTACACTGCCAAGGGCTCCAGAACATGCTCATACGGTCGAACAGAATAAGGATTTCTTATCCCAATCGGCTTTGCATCTACACTCGCTCTTACACAATCCGGAATAATCCGGTCCTTCGCAAAATCTCCGCCTCCAATCACATTTCCCGCTCTGGCAGTGGAAATACGCGGCAATATCATCCCCTTCTTTCGCTTTCCGTCCGCTTCGGTAAAGAAAGATTTCTTATAGCTGTGTGTCAGAATTTCGGAGCAGGACTTGGAATTGGAGTACGGATCAAAGCCGTCCAGCTTTTCCTCCTCCGTAAAAGCATGGTGTTCCATATCATGGTTCTCATAGACCTTATCTGTCGTTACATTTAAAACGGATTGAACGGAAGGCGTAAAGCGCACGGCTTCCAAAAGATTTACCGTCCCCATGACATTGGTCTCATAGGTTTCTCTGGGATAGAGATAGGATTCCCGAACCAAAGGTTGCGCTGCAAGGTGAAAGACTATTTCCGGCTTAGCCCACTGTAAAAAATAGAACGAAGTTGCTCATAATTTCGTACATCTCCGTAAAGGACTGAATCCTTTCTTCCTCTTCCGCCAAGGACTTATCTTTTTACTGTCGTTTCCCTTTTTACGTTTGGAATCTTCCTCCGCAGAAGAAAAAAAGTTGTCAAGTTCGGATAAAGTATGGAAAATAGTTCTCCTTCCTCCGCATCCAAAGCGTAACCGTAAACCTTTGCTCCCAAAAGTTCTAAAAGAAGGCACAGCCAAGATCCTTTAAAGCCGGTATGTCCTGTAACAAAAAACCCTCTTTCCGGCATAAAAATTCCTTCAAGTCCTGAAAAATTCATCCTTACCACCTCTTCCATGGTGCCTTTCCGCTAGCCCAAAAGCTCCTCCAGAAAGCTTCTTCTCTCTTTGTGTATCCATACACTGCCAAAAGCCCTCATGATAATAGCCCGAAAGCTTCCCTTCCGTTGCCAATCTCTGCATGGGGCTCTGCTCCAAAATCGTCTCATCTCCATCAAGATAGGAGAAAAATCTCCGGCTCAAAAACCATGAAACCGCCATTGATTACAGCACCGTCTTTTTCTTCCTTTTCCCGAAAAGAATGGATATTTCCCTCCGTATCTACATCCAAAACACCCTTTTGTTGCGTAAGATTGACCATAGTAATCGTAGCAGGCTTTCCTTTTTCTTATGAAAATCAAGAAGAGCGTTCAAATCCACATCGGAAACGCCGTCTCCATAGGTCAACATGAAAGGCTCATCCTTCAAGTACTTTTCCACTCGCTTTATCGTCCGCCGGTCATGGTATGAAGTCCTGTATCCACCACTGTTACCTTCCAGTTCTCCGCCTCGCTGTTATGCACCTCCATGGTATTTTTTTCTTCATATCAAAAGTGATATCGGCATTATGCAGGAAGTAATTTGCAAAATACTCTTTAATCACATATTGCTTATAACCTGCCAAAATAATAAATTCATTAAAAGCCAAAACGAAGAATAATACTTCATAATATGCCATAAAATCGGCATCTCCCCGACCTCAATCATGGGCTTCGGCTTAAGATGCGACTCTTCGGAAATCCTTGTTCCCAGTCCCCCCGCTAAAATCAACACTTTCATGATTTTTCTCCTCTATCCTTGCAGTCAATTCCGGTTTTTTCTTTTACCTTGCTCTCTTTTTTGTTTTTACTTTTAGTTCCTTTCTTGTTTCCGGTCTCTAGTTTTTTTGTCTCTTGTTTTTAGTCTACTTCTTTTCCTTGAGCCTTGCCAGTATAACACAAAACCATGCCCAGCAATAAGCCCGTAATCGACGGAAAAATCCAGGTGAGCCCTATGGAAAATAAGGGAATATGCTTTAGTGCGGAAAGCAGATTCTCACTAAAGGGTAAGCCCTTCAATGCGCCCCCATCCAAAAGGATTTTCAGGGCGTCCAAAAGGGCGAAGGGAATCGTCAAATATATACAAGCTTGAAATACTTTTCTCTGATAGCCGAAAAAAACGTCCAAAAAGGCAAAGGAGAATCAGTACCATGCTTATCGGGTATATAAAGAAAAGAGCAGGGATGCTATAGAAAATAATTTTACTTAATCCCACATTGGAAATGGCAAAGGAACAGAAAGTAAAGATAAAGACATAAACCTTATACGGCAGGCTCTTCGGAAACATTTCCACAAAAGGCCATAGAAGCGGACGTAATGAGTCCCACAGCCGTTTTTAAAGCAGGAAAAAGAAGATGATGATTCCAATCAGAAATGCCGCCAAATCCATGAAAATAATAGGTGGAAATCGAGTGTAGAACATCCCTCCATTTTTCCTGAACGGAAAAAGGCAATACGACTCTGCGCACCGGCATAGGGTCAAGGCAAAGTAAATGAGGATCATCATGAATGCCGCAATGGATCCCGATAAAATGGTCATAAGAGATACGCTTCCATTCTCCGTACTTTCCTCCTTATCGCCTTGATTCTCCATTAAATTTCGAATCGTCTGAATCAAAAATATTTCCAAAAGCAAGCGCCCCAAGAACGTCCATCGTATTATAGCCTTCGAAGACACCCTTTAGAAAGCTCCCTCATCGTATCCACCGGTTGCAGGAAGTGTTTTTAAGCTTCCTATCGGAAAGATGAGTGCCGTAAAGCAATAAAAACGCCTAAGAAAAATAAGAAAAAAATCGGATTCAAAACTTTTTCCCACATAAGTCAAAAAGTTTTCCCGGCTTTAAGGATAAAAACTAAGGCAATGGAGAAAAAGAGAAGGCTGAAACAAAAATAGTCCGAGTGTAATCTTATCTTTCCGAAGAAAGGGAACGATCCCAACCTGGAAAGGGAACCGTGGCAGTTCTTGGAATAGCAAAAGAGGACCGATACAGAGATATAAGATTGTAGTGAAAAATATGGAAAAGCGCTTTCCGACAAAGCTTGCCATATCGGTCAAACTCGATGTTTTACTGACCGACATCGCCACAACGGATAGAAGAGGGAGGCCTACTCCGGTGATACAAAATCCCCAAGCGGCGCTAACCATCTCTATCCCCGCTTTTTGTCCCATGGATACGGGAAATATCAGATTTCCCGCGCCAAAAAGCATCCCGAAGAACATGGATGCCACAACGATAATTTCTCTTAAACTTATTTTCTTTTCCATGTATACAGTCCTTAATCTGTTTTTCAGGAAATCCAAAAATCCGCTCATCCGACCGCAGGAACGCACGACCATACAGGCATCCTACCGTACAATATAAAAAAAGCATCTGATTCCTATATTTCTTTAAGAGTATAACACGGAAAAAACATTTGCCTATTTGCAAAAATGAAGGATTGAATCGGGAAAAAGAAAGAAGGGGCTGTATAAAAATCAAAAATAGTTTTTCTAAGCAATATAGGTCTAAATTTGGGGCACGCTCTGCTAGCTTCGCCTGACTGAGCAGTGGTTTTGTTAACCACTGCTCACTTTGCTTTGCAAAGCAACTTCCTTCGGAAGTTGGTCTGTAACAGGACGACTTTTTCTGATGAAAAGTCTGTCCTTACGGATACTAAGCGAAAAACTTCGATTCTCTTGTTTTTCGCAAGTACCGACAGGGCTCAGACTACCCCTCATTTAGACCTATATTGCTGAAAAATCCATTTTTATTTTAATTTTTATACAGCCCCTTTTTCAAATCATACACTATTCATTCTTTTTTTACGAAGCTGTAAGAATAAAACAAACTGGTCCGGGGTATAGTTATCCAACTTCTGTCCGTCCACTTCCGCATACGGATAGCCAAAGTCATTTAAAACTTCTCCTGCCTGAGCCGGATTTAACTTCAGGTCTCTTCCGTCCGAAAGAATGATTCTTTCCGCATCCAGATTCCCCCAGTAATATTCCTGTTTTTCTTTTGTTTCTTCCTGTTCCTTTGTCCAATTGTTCTTCAGGACAGCCTTTAATACATCTGCAGGATCAGCAGATACCCAGCCTGTTCCCTTTAAATAAAACTCTGCCCAGCAGTGCTGGTTCTTCGTGATGTCCTCCGCATTAATGCGAATGCCGAAATGCTCTCTTGCAGGGATTCCGGACGCACGACAAAGAGCCACAAACATAGAGTTGATATCCGTACACTTTCCGGACATAGTGGTATCTAAAAGAGCACAAACATCTCCTTCTCCGCAACCTTTCACATCTTCGTTACGATTCATATTGGCAATGACCCAGTCATAGATTGCTCTAGCCTTCTCCAAGTCCGTCGTTTTTCCCTCTGTAACTTCCATAGCCTTTGCCTTGACTTGATCGTTTAAAGGAAGATTTTTGGAGGGTTCAAGATATTTTTTTACCTCCTCAGGCAAAGCTTCCGTATCCTCTTCCTTTAATTCCGGACGAAGCACCTCTTCTCTCTTTACATCAAAATGGATGGTAACGACTCTGTCTGCAGGCTCCGCATTCTCATCCCACTCTACATAGAGCATCTGATTTCCCCAATCATCTCCACTGATTACCGAGGAGGTATTGCCTGCATCATACTCAATACCGTCAACCGTTTGGTACTCACTGTCATGCGGAAGCGGAACCCAGAGGCGAATCTTCTTCCCTTTTTCATACTTTGTCATATCTATCGTATTGCTGACCGTGCCTTCAATCACCTGTTTTTCAGGCTTCTCCGCTTCCTCTGTTCCTTTTTCCGTGGAAGCTCCCGTAGTCCCTCCTTACCGCACTCGTCGTACCTTGTGCTTCCGTACCGACCTTTTCGCTCTGCTTCCCGCAAGCAGAAAGGATGCCAAGCATAAGTCCAAACAGCAATACGCTTCTTCGAATTTTTTTCATCTTTTCCCTCCTTCAAGCTACTCTTAATGAGTATATTTCAACTTTAGCATTATATCTCTAAAAACACAAAATTTCTTTTTGTCTATCCGCTATGTGATTTATATTTTTTTAACCGATTATTAAATTAAGATAAGCTTTCACGGGTCTATGTATTCGTGAGGGAGTGGATTGGAGAGTTCGTTTTCAAGGAGGAATAAGGGACAATGAAAGAACGAAGAAACGGGAAAGGCATTTCTTTTTTAAGAAGGATGAAGTTAGGCACCAGGATGTCTATTTTTCTGGGCATCTTTTCCTTTTGCATTTTGGCGGGACTTTTTATATTTTTTTGATTCATTCCTTTTGAGATTGCCATCGATAAAAGAATTGATGACAATATGAATGATAAAGCTGCTGCGGCCAGTTCCGATTTCGAATCCGTGATGACAAAGGCGGAAGGGATATCCGATAATATTTCGCAGGGCTTACAACTCATTTATTCCCACTCAAAAGGAGAAAAAATCGGAGACAGACCGGAAAAACTCTGGCAGATTATAAACGGAGATTATGATACACCAAAGCCCACGGAATCCATGGAGCCCGTTGTCTTTAAAAGTCAGATTGTGAATCGGGATGTTACCTATTCGCAGTATATCGGAGAGAGCTATATTTTGAATTCTCTCTACGCTACATTACAGGGAAATGATCAGCTTATCGGTGCGGGAATTCTTTTTGAACCGAATGCCTTTCTTCCGGGTGTAAAGGACTATTCTCCGTATATCTCCCAGACCAGCAAAAAAGACATGACCGTTTCCAATTTCCAGTACGATGATATATGTAACGAAGATTACTATGCAAAAGTAAAGGAAACGAAGGAAAAATATATCACCGACCTCTATGTCGAAGAAGAAGACGGAGAAACGCACAGTGAGATCACCTTTAGTAATCCGATTATTTTAGACGGAGAGTTTAAGGGCACCATTATTACAGATGTAGATGCCTCCGTCATAGACAGTATTCAAAAAGTAGATGACAGCTTCCCCAGTATGTTTACAAATGTACTGGACAGCCACGGTGTGATTCACAGTGAAAATCCGGACTATGACGGAAAGCTCTTAAAGGACATTTTACCCGAAAAGGCACTGAGTCAACTGCAGGAAGGCTTTGACAGCAAAGAGGCCTTTAGCAGGAAGATTACGAATGAACTCGGGGTCGACCGCAGAGAGTTCTTCAGCCCCATCAATCTCCACGGAAATCTCTGGTGGGTTCGCCTTTCCATAACAGAAACCGACTATGACAAAGAGGTTGACAGACTGGTATTTTTAGGTACCCTCTTTGGTGTTTTATCTGTAATCCTCATGGCACTTGTCATGGTTTTAATTATAAGAAAGAGCCTAAAACCCTTAAAAGTTGTGGCAGAGGCCGGAAAGAAGATGGCGGACGGAGATTTCGACATCCATATCGACTATCACAATCTAGATGAAATCGGGGATTTGATGCAATCCATGAATAGTGTTATCGGACGCATCCGTGCCATCATCTCCGACTTATCAGAGAAATTAACGGAACTGTCCCACGGAAACTTCGCCATGAACTTGGAAGATGAGCACGGATATTATCAGGGCGCATATAAGCCGCTCCTTAGTACTATTGTGGAAATCACAACAGATTTATCCAAAACCGTTGCAGAAATTTCCACTTCGGCAGAAGAAGTAAACAGTGGAGCGGAGCAGGTCAGCAGTGCTTCTCAGACCCTGTCTCAAGGTGCATCCGAACAGGCTTCTTCTATTGAAGAATTGAGTGCCACCATGAATGACATCTCCAATACCATCAAGGAGACTGCCGTTATGGCAGAGAAGGCTTCTTCTATGAGTAAGGATGCCGGAGATGCGGTCACTGAAAGTAATGACAAGATGAACGAGCTCTCTCGTGCTATGCAGGATATCACGGAGAAATCCAACGAGATTAGTAAAATCATTAAGACCATTGATGATATCGCTTTCCAGACCAATATTCTTTCTCTAAATGCCGCAATTGAAGCCGCAAGAGCCGGATCCGCCGGAAAAGGCTTTGCCGTTGTAGCCGATGAGGTCGGAAACCTTGCACAGAAATCCGCTAAAGCGGCACAAAACACGGGAGTATTGATTGAAGAGACCATCGATGCCGTTGCAAAAGGAGCAAAGATTTCCGAAGAAACCGCTGACTCCCTGAAAAATGTATCCGAAAGAACAAAGACAATCAGTCAGATTATCAAGGATATCAATTTTGCATCGGAGTCCGAAGCGGAGAATATCAGCCAGATTAATATCGGAATGAACCAGATTTCCTCTGTAGTACAGAACAACTCTGCTACCGCTGAAGAAAGTGCCGCAGCATCCGAAGAACTATCCGGACAGGCTGCAATCCTGAATAACCTGATGACGAGATTTACTTTGAAGGAAGAAAGGTAAGAGTAACTACGATATTTGCCTTGAAGGAACACGATAAGAAGTCGAAAGACGCAAGGGGCTGTGAAAAATCAAAATATTTTTGATTTTCACAGCCCCTTTTCTTTAATTCATAACGAGTATCCCGTGTTATCTCGTTTTACTTTCCTTTCGTTCTGTCATAAGGGTTCTGATTTGAGTTGAAATTTATCCAAAAGACGATTCAGAAGTTCCGACTGACCGGATAGTTCTTCGGATGCAGCCGCTGATTCCTCTGCAGTGGAAGTATTGTTCTGCACTACTGTGGATATCTGCTCCAACCCGTTACTTAACTGCTTAATGCCCTCTGCCTCCTCTTCCGAGGTGGAAGAAATGGAAGAAATAATTCTATTAATTTTTTCAGTTTTCTGCGATACCACGGAAAGAGACTCTGCCGTTTCCGCAGTAATCTTTGCTCCCTTATCAACGGCTTCAATGGTTTCTTCGATGAGACCGGCTGTATTTTGTGCCGCCTTGGCCGATTTCTGCGCTAAATTTCCGACCTCATCCGCAACAACGGCAAAGCCCTTGCCGGCTACTCCTGCCCTTGCCGCTTCAATTGCTGCATTTAGAGAAAGAATATTGGTCTGGAAAGCAATATCATCAATGGTCTTAATAATGTTACTGATTTCCTGTGATTTTTCGGTTATGTCGCGCATAGCTTTTGACATTTCATTCATCTTTTCATTACTGTTCTCCACCGCATTTCCGGTTTCTCCTGAAAGAGTTGATGCATGCTGGGCCATTTCCGCAGTTTCTTCAATCTTAACCGAGATAGCATTCATTGTTGTACTCAGGTTTTCAATAGAGGAAGCCTGTTTGTTTGCTCCGTCAGATAGAGAACGAGCGGAATCGCTAACTTGTTCCGCAGACGCGTTGACCTGCTGTGAACTGCTATGAATTTCTCTCATAGTCACATTTAGATCATCCAAGATATCATATAAGCCACTAAGGAGAGGTGCGTATTCTCCCTTATATAAATCAGTATTCCAAAATTCAAAAGAGAAGTTGCCTTTTGCAATTTCTCCCAGCTTTCCAAGTAAATCTTTAATGATGCTCCGGGTTCTCTCTACCACTCTTGCCATACTTTCTGCAATCTGACCGATTTCATCCTGATAGGAATAGTGTATTTCATGGGAAAAATCTCCTTCCGCAACATAGTCTCCTACCTTTGCAATGCGCTTTAACGGCTTTAAAGAACTGCGAATATAGAAGAAACTGAATCCAACTAAGAGAAGAATTCCTAAAAGGGAAATAGGAACAGCCAGCATAATCATTTTGGTAATGGCATGAGTAAATTCCTTCTGTGAAACTTCAACCGAGACCCACCAGCTTACTCCTTCCATTTCTATCGGAATCGCATGGAACTGTACCAAATCTCCCTCGTTATTTTTAATGTAGGTGTTAAAACCTGTATTCTTGTCCATGAAGGATTGCAGGGCAGAGGCACTCTTTTCCGGAAGTATTTCACTTAACAGCTTCCCTTGCCTGTCCTTATTCATACTGTACATAAAGCGTCCATTGGAATCAATGACACTACTGAACAGAGTGGAAAAACGCGAATCCTTCTGTTCAATGATTTCAAACACAGAAAGACTGATGTCGATAATGACTACCCCTTTAAACTCTTCTTTATAAAAAATGGGAAGCACAACCGATACTACATAGCCTCCCTCTTCGCTATCATCCACATAGGCATTGGTCAGATTTAAATCTCTAGTTTCTTTCGCCTTCAGATAATACTCCTTATTGGCGTACATGGAATAGGGATAGACCATGATGGTTCTATTCTTTGCATCCGTCTTACTCATATAGGGAGCATAGTTTTCTATTCCTCTATAAAAAGCTTCCGGCTCCAAAAATACACCAATTCCCTACATAGGATTCATTCGTAGTCATGGAAGAATAAATGGAATCCAGTAAGGTTGTTTCCGCATTGTAACGGCTGGCGGGAATAACCGCGTCCACTACTCGGGAGCGGAACATGGTTCCCGCCATATTTTGGGGTTCTATGATATTGTGATTCTCATCCTGAATCGTCCAAGGATTCGCCGGAACACCTCCCGCCATATCCTTATGGTCATAAATTGAGACTATCCCTTCCCGAATGGTATTCGCTGTAATTTCAGCCTGTGTAACCAGATTGTCTAAATCTGCGATACCCAAACGGATTTTATCATTCATATTTCCTTGCAGTGCACTGTTAACCGCCACTTTTCCCATGGAAATAATAGCAAAGCTCAAGCCTACCAATACTAGGACACTGAGAAGTCCTATTGCTACGGACATTCTGGAACTAAGCTTCATTTTTCTTCCAAAAAGGAGGTCCTTGTGACGCCGCTATCCTTCTTCATTTCGTATCGTCCTCCCCAAAAATGCAAATCACGTTCTTATTCATTTTTCAAAAATTTACTTCAGATTTGAATATACTTTGACATATTTTTTTATCGACGATAATTCACTTCAATATAAAGCCGGCGCCTTTAGACGCCGGCCCGGTATTAGAGGCTTTCAGCCCCGAGCAAACCACCCGATTGACGGGTGCTTATGATTGTATTTTTCCAAGTATCTCTCCAATGGGGGCATGGATGATTAAATCAGCCCCTACCGTTTTACCTGTCTCCGCTTTGTTAATAAGCACTAGATGCTTTCCCCGAAAGTAATCAATAAAACCTGCTGCAGGATAAACTACAAGAGAGGTACCGCCGATAATCAGCGTATCCGCATGCGCAATAGCCGTAATGGCATCCTGAATCATCGTACCGTCTAAGCTTTCTTCATAGAGGACTACATCCGGCTTGATTACACCACCGCAGGAGCATTTTGGAACGCCTTCCGCTTCTTGCATAAACTCTGCAGAGTAAAACTTTCCCACAATGCAGGCAGTAGTTTCGATGTATGCTTCCATGAAGCTCATAGACAACCTTACTCCCTGCCTTTTGATGCAAACCGTCAATGTTTTGCGTGACTACCGCCTTTAGCTTTCCCGCTTCTTCCAGCTCGGCAAGCTTCTTATGTGCCGGGTTAGCGGGTGCATCGAGATATAGCATCTTCTCTTTGTAAAACTGATAAAAAATCTCCGGATATTGTAGAAAAAAAGCTATGACTGAGAATTCTCTCCGGAGGGTAACTGTATTTTTCATGATAGAGGCCGTCCTCACTCCGAAAGTCAGGAATCCCGCTCTCCGTGGAAACACCCGCTCCTCCAAAAAAATACGATATTTTCACTTTCGTCAATGATTTTCTGTAAAGCGGTAATCTCTTTTTCGTACATGATGTTTAACTCCTTTTAGCTAGCTTTTAGCTTTAATTCATAACGAGTATCGCTCGCAAAGCGTGCGGTATCTCGTTGATTTCCCTTTGAAAGCGGACCTGTTTTATTGCAGCATCTATTTTTTTATACCCTAAACAGAAGTCAAATCAGCTTGTGCTCACTTCTGCTTCCTCACATAAACATACTCCTTCTCGGAAGATAGCTCCTCGGAAAAACGGTATCCCATGACGGAGAACTGCTTGATTTCCTCCGGCTCCTCAATCCGGTTTTCCGCCATAAAACGGACCATTTCTCCGCGAGCCATCTTACAGTACACTCCCTTTTGTACAAGCTTCTCCTCTTGCTCTTCAAAAAAATTGCAGGTGATATAGCGGTCCTCAGGACACAAATATTTCTCAATACATTTCGAATATTCCTTTGAGGCGAGATTCACAATGATTCCGCTACTGTCCCTTAGCTCCCTGTACAGTCTGTCTCCCCAGTAGTCATAGAGATTTTTCGTGCCGTCCAGACCGAGCTTCGCCTGCATCTCTAGGCGGTAAGCTGTTACCCCGTCCATTGGCTTTTAGAATCCCGTAGAAGCCGGAAAGAATCCGAAGCTGTTCCTGCACATAGCAGAGCATCTCCGTCTCGAAAGACGGTCGGAGCCATGTATTGATAGGCAATTCCGTCATAGGAAAGAATCGCCGAGCTAAGTTTTTCTCTTAAATCCATCGACGAAAGGCGCTCTATATTTTGCTCGGCAATCTTGTCATTGCAGGCCCAAAAGCGCCTTTTAGTTCCGAAAAAGGATTTTTTTCTTTCAGACTCGCCTTGATTTTTCTCGGCATCGGAAAGAAAAAAACGGGCAAATCCCGGTAAGCCGGCCCATTTTTCATCATATCGCATCTTTTTTTGCAGGAGAAAGAATGATTCGCATATCAGCTCCGTTCTCCAAAATCCGGTGCTGTTGTTCCGATGTCCCAAAAATCCGGTGCCTTTGTTCCTACTTCCAACATCATAATCCTCCTATCTTCTCTTCCTTACCATTGCAAGCCAGATATTATTTCAATAGTAATTTCTTTTAGAAAAATATTCTACACCACTTTTTCGCAGTCTTACCTGATTTTTACTATAGATTTTTCTTAAATGAATTGAGACAGATTACCCTAAGGATTAGCTCCTTTATCCTCTCCGGATACACAAAAAGCTCCTCGCTCTCCCCTAATAGCCTGCGGTTATTTCCCTGTGTGAAACAAGGTTGCGATAGGAACGACACGAAATAGAATATTCTAATCACCCTTCTTGACAAATATGATTAGAATGATTAGAATGATTAGAATGATTAGAAAGAGCAGAGAAATTAGAAACTAGAGCGAGCAGAAAGAGCAAAAGTAAATTAAATAGAATGAATTGAAATATAAATTAGA
>BNJV01001757.1_pt1 | contig 61819 bp, 102 predicted proteins | sample 8540591 | NCBI WGS metagenome assembly BNJV01 (sample SAMD00202457, study PRJDB9452) | human saliva metagenome | host: Homo sapiens | reverse complement strand
CTCATAGTCTCAAGACTTTTAAAATTTGTTCTTTTCATGTCTTGCTCCTTTCTACATATACTAGTTTAACCTATATTCGGATATTTGTCAAGAGGAAATTAGAAAAATTTAAAAAAATTTTTCCCTTTTTATTTTCCATCTTCTTTTTAATTGGTCAGTTAAACAAGCGCTACAAGGGGTTACTTCATAGCCCAAGAACATTGCCAATACTTGATTAGCCACACGAGACTGCTCTAAAAACACAAACTTAACCTTATCATTAGCAATATCTACTTGCCATGCTTCAAAGGACGTTATCACAGCCACCAGAACGTGTTTTAACAAGCACCAAAGGTCAGGGTTGCCATTATCATTAGCTTGTGATTTAAGTAGCTCCATAGCCCTTCTACGCTGTTCTGTGACTTGCTGTAGGGTCATTGTAATCTGATTCACTTTATCTTTTGTGTCATAGATAGCAATTTTGTCTTCTTCTGACTGCAAGTCTGGTGTGTCAATATTATACCAAAACTTAATTTGGTCTTCGTATTTACGGATAAGAATCTCAAGATGATACTCACTAGCACCTAAGTGCATGATATTAGTAATAATATCCTCAGTAATACCAACTGAGCTGTTCTTGTTTACTGTCATGTATTAAACCTCTGTATTCATACCTCACAAAGTAGGTAGATTTAGTCTTATTGAACATGAGGTCATAGAAGGCATAGGCTCTCTCATAAGTGAGAAATAAATGCTCTTCTACTAATTCCCCATCAAAGTATTCGTCAACTGCGTACATACTCTCTAAAACCATTTCTGATAATGAACTTAGCTAGTTCCTCTACCTCTGGTGTATTAGCTGGATAGTGAATCTGTAACTGACTTCCTCTATCACCCACAGCATAGGTAAAGGCTATATTGTGTGAGACGTAGCGTGTTTTCATAAATGTCACAGCACTATTGTGCATAACCATAAAGTCTATATTAGATGGTAGTCTAAAGTTGAGCTTGTACATTTCATCAAAACTTGTAAACACAGTAATCTTTTCACCGTATGTTTTGTTGATATGCCTTAAGCCTTTTACAAACTTACACATCACATATTCTCTACCCTCTACACCAATCTCATATTTAGGTTCATAATCAATCTGGTTTCTACAGTAGTGCTCTATATCTGCTTGGAAGCACAGTCTATTCTTCTCTCTAAGCTCTTTATAGTCTTTCATAGAGTAACTGTACTTGTCGTATAAGTGCATTAGTGTCCTCCCCAACATGAAGATACTTCCACATCAGCCACAAGAGGGATAGGTACATCTAAGCCCTCAACTATAGGTGGATTCTCCATAATTGATTGTAGTTTAGGTATTAGTTCTTCTACATAGTCATCTTTAATCTCAAAGAGAATGGCATCATGCACAGAACCTAGTACATTAAATCTTGTGTGGTCTAGTTCCTTACTGAATACAATCTCAGCTAAAGCACTGGTACACAGGTCAGACCCAAACCCTTGCACTGGTGAGTTAATAGCTTGTCTTTCATCAGCAGAACGCTTTTTAAAGTCATAGCCATTGATATTATCAAACCATCTCTTACGTCCAATAGGTGACTCAATGTATCCATGCTGTCTAGCAAACTCTTTACACTCTTCATGCCACACAAGCAATCTAGGATAAGCTTTAAAGAAATCAGCACGGATTTTCTCACTTTCCTCTTGTGTAAGAGTAAGTCCAAAGCCAAGGGCATACTTTATAAATGTTTTTGCAACCATTCCGTATAAAAACCCAAAGTTAGCACTCTTACTTTGAGTACGTCTTCTTTTCTGCTCATCATGACTTAACCCACTAGTATCACCAAATAGAAGCTCTGTAGTCTTACTATGCAAGTCACTACCTGATTGGTAAGCATGTTGCATATTTATGTCACCTGACAACCAACTAGCAACACGAAGCTCTAATTGTGAATAGTCAAGCTCTGCAAGCTTCCAACCTGGTCTAGCTTCAATAAGGTTACGCACATAGCTGTCCTGGGGACACTGCTGACATTATGTTATCCTATAGGCTCTTTATCCTATAGCTCTTACAATTTATCATCTTGTAAGTTCAGACTATATCTTCACCCTAGAAAAATCTATCATACACAGAGTATTTATCTTTGAATCTAAAATCCTCAAATCCTTTGTAAAACCCAATCTAAAAAAATACCTTGCTGTCATGTTGTTTCATTTCAATTTTCCAGTATTTCCTATCAGGTTTAACCTCTGTAGAAGTTCCAAGAGTCTTGTTTACATACTCAGAGAATTTTTCTAAGTATTCTTTGTTAGAGATAGTTATTCTAAATGTACCTGTTTTTTTGATATTTCCATCTCCATCAAGCAATCCTCTAAAGAACATTCTAGCACAGTCTTGTGAGTAAAACTCTTTAGGAAACTCATTATGAATCTTACCTAAAGGACTTACCCCAACACTTATTAGAACCTCTTTTAACTTACTTGAAGTAGGTGTAATATCATAGTATTTACGATATTTAGTTATACTACCTTCCCATTCAAGGTACTCTTTTATCTTCTCAAATACTCTGTCACAGCCTAAATTACCACAACGTAGACTAACTCTATTCACAGCCTTATCCATATACCCATCAGTAGAAATCAATCCACAGTAGTACATGAATATAGGGTTAGTAGTATCTAGTTTTGCTTCATTTTAGTCTATATTTAATATTACCCTCTTTATACCATATCGTTTAAGGTATTCTTCTATAGAACGTACACTGATATTACATTCTTGTGCAATATCTTTAATCATTCTATGGTTTACAATAAACTCTTTATAGAGGTAATCTTTGTCTTGATACTTTTTCATATCTTTCTCCTTGTGGAACTTGTTGAATACATTATACCACAAAGATTTTTGATATGCAACTAGGGGCTATGCGCTCGTGGGTATTTCTTCTGTTCTAGATTACTCTACCTAGTCGTTGCACCTTCCTTGTATCCCTACAAGGCTTGGCTCAGGATTGCCCAATTTAGTGAAGGGTTTCCCTGAGTTCACATAGTTTATTTTGACACCTTACGGTGAAAGAACCCTCAACAATGTTAAGGTTCGGATTGTTACAAGTAGTTCTACCAGTCCTTGCTGTGATATTAAAGCTAGGATAAATTTTACCATCTACTTGTAGGTCTTCCCATGATTCAATAAAAGTAATCAACTTAGAAATACGTTTGTACTCAAGTAAGGTATCCACACAGTCATTACCTACATAGTTAGATAATGTATCTACACCAACAGAAGGAGCACCAGCTTTTGTACGTTCAACTACTTCAAGCCCTTGACCATAACCAATAACCACAGGAAGATAATGCTTAACCATCTTGACTTTGCCATCAATGTTATGCTCTTTCTTGTATTCATTGGCTAGTTTACGCACGTCAAACTCAGAAATAATCTTACCATTACTATCCACAACAGCATAGGTATTAGGTAATCTCTCACCTTGTTCATCATAAACTGGTTCATCTTTAGGTGCAAATAGAATACTTGCTACTTGTGCATTAGAGTTCCAGTTTATATCTCCATAAGTCAAGAGTTTTTCTGTGTAAGGTCTAAGCTCTGTTTCAAGCTTTTCAAGTACCTCATGCCTTCTTGGACTAATTGGAACTCCACCTTTTTCAACCTCATAATAGGCTTTATAAACTCTCATTTCATGCTTAAATACCTTAAGCAAGTCATAGCGTGCAATTTTCTTTTGGAAAATCTTCAAGAGCTTCATAGGATACAGCACATCATCAAGACCATAGGCTTTGAACTGTTCTGTAATTGTACCAGTTTTAGCTTCTTTGGCTATATCATACTTAACATGGAAATATTTCTGTGAGTGGTTTAAGACCTAGCTCTTCTTCTCCACAAACATGAGCAAGTACAAGAGTGTCTAGCCATAAGTTTAAAGAGATACCTGTCTTAACATAAAGGAATAGTAAGTCAAATTTACCATTGTGGGTAACTAATTTACATTCCTTAAGCTTTTTCATTAAGGCTATCTGTCTCTTATTACCTAGCTTCTCCCAATTAAAGAACTTACGAGTATATGCTTGTGTCTCTATGTGTGTGAATCCTAACTGAATTGAGGTAATAGCATGTCTATGTCTATCAAGACCTTTAGTTTCAATATCCAAGCATACTGGTTTTGAGGTGTCTATTGTGTTTAGCACTTATTCCACCCCAATCCTACCATTAGGTCATCTATAGACCCATTGTAGAACCCCTTCATATCTCTACCTTCATGAGCTTTAATTGATATAAGTGCCATGCTATACCCCCATAGATATTGCTTTCTCTAACCAGTATTGGCGAGAAGCCTTTCTCACAGACTTAAAGTATTCACTCTTTCCTCTCAATGAAGACGGCTTAGTAGGTTCAGGTTTATCTAACCATTTATCTAGGTATGGTTGTGATACTTTGCTATAAAGCTTTTGCTTAACATTATTCACAGCTTCCCACTCAAGCCATTCAATAGCTTCTTGACTTAAAAAAGGAAACTTATACTGTTTCAGATTCCTAATAATATTACTCTTCATGAATCCACTCTCAACATATTGGATAATGTATGATTGAATACTCAAGTCTTGTACTTCTGCATCATTAAGCAATTCTTCAAAGAACCACACAAGAGAATCACAGCCATTTTCCAATATATCCTCAAACCAAGGAAGGTCTGCATAACCCTTATAAATTTTAGTCATCTTCAAACCCTCCTAACGTGGAAAGTTCTACCTCTGGTTCTTCATAAGCACTTTCTCCCTTACGAGAATAGACCTTACAACCCATATTATCATTTACCACAAGGTCATATACGTCACCAGACTTATGGTTACGGAAATATGTAGTCATTCTACTTGAGTTGTTTGTCTTACGCTGTAGCAGAATCATAGACTCATACCAACCTTCAATAAAGGCTGAACCATACATATCCGAGGTTTGAATCTTAGCTCCTCTTTCAAGTTTTCTACTGTGGTGAATCAGCATTACAGCACAACCTGTTTTCTTAGATAGCTTAGAAAGCATATCTAATCGCTCTACAATGTCTTGGTGACGGTTAATATCTCCATTACCAAACAAGAGGTACATAGGGTCAATAATAAGTAGCTTGATTCCTAAGTCTCTAATATCTGATTCTAAGCGATAAATCTGCTCCATTGTGATATTATCATCTACAAAGTAAATCGGAGGAGGTGTTTCACAACCAGTTACAGCATAGATTTTATGTTGCTCCATAGACAAGTTATTCTCACCTTGGATAATCAACACAGCTCCTTGCTTAACCTCTCTACCATCAAAAGGCTTACCAGTAGCCACAGCACAAGCTAAGTTAAGGGCAAAAGTTGACTTGAATGACTTAGAAGGTGCTCCAATTACACCAACAGAACCATTCTCCCAAAAATCTTCAATGAGCCAAAAGTCTGTAGGGTCAAATGGTTGAATTTCATCAACTCTGACAATATTAAATCTGAACTTTTTCTTCTCACCTTTTTGGGTAACACTTGTGATTGACTTAGCTTCTTGCTCTTCAAGGGTAACTTTCTTGGTAAGACTTGTGACTACCTCAACCTCTTCTTCACCCTCACCAGTTTCAATAGCTTCTGCTTTAGCAAAGGCTCTGTGAACCTCAGCATCTACTGTCTCTTCTGTGAACTTAGCCATCTCTCTAGGAGCATTTAGAAGCACAAACTTAACTTCTTCCTTACTTGCTCCATTAGCAATCATTTTCTGCTCTAAATTCCAAGCCCATTCTGACCTATCTACAGCCAATCGGTGTGTAAATTCCTTGATAACTTGGTATTCTTCAAGCACAGAATCTAAATCAGCGTTAATTTCTTCAATCGCTTCATCACTAACTACTGTTCTTGTAGAAATATCAACATCTTCTAAGAATTTAACAAAGTCACGCTTACGATACACAGTACCATCACCCTGCATACCACTTACTTTAAAGTCTGTAGCATACTTGTGATTCACAGTACCAGGAATACGGTAAAGGTGTACAATATCCACACCACAAGGGTCAAAATTATACTTTTTAACAAGCTTTCTACACAGAATCTCATGCTCTTGTGGATTTACCTTATTATCTAATACCCATACCCCTTGATATTTGTTAGGACTTGTTTCCCAATAATAGCTAGGAGGTAGGTCTGTAGGAATAGGCGCTCCATCAATATCTTGTGCAATGATATAAGTATCTTGTGCATTGGTTTTTTTACGTTCTTGTCCACCTGTAGGTGTAAACGATAAGTATAAGTCATACTTACCTCTTAGAGCTTTAACTTGTGTACCTATATGCTTCACAAAGTGCTTTGCTTGCTCAAAGTCACGACTGAATCTATCTTCAAACTCAGGGTCTTCCTTAGCTTTACGCTCTAGGTAATATTTCTTATTTACCCCAAAGTTCACAAGGTCTTTTTCCCCAAAGTTACGTTGTAGGAGTTCAATAAACTTATTCTTAGGCATAAATCTCTCCTTGTACAAAGTAACCGTCTGTAGGGTCAGCATCTTCTGGCATTGAAGCTCTTATAGATTGTCGTTCATAATAGTTAAAGGCTTGCCACACAGGCTCTAATGTTCTCTTCACAGAGATAGAAGGGTCTAACTTATGCAATAGATTCTTGATAACCTTACTGCTTTTTTGTCTTAGATATTTTGTGAAATATGAAACCATAGATTTAAACTTCCCCAAAGAAGATTTAACATTTTCAGTCTCCACAGCAGAACTAATAACCTCTTCTGGATTTACCTCTTCCCCAAGGTATTCTACAGAAAGCTCAATTAGTTTCTTTTGGGATCATGCTTTTCAGTAATTTCTTTAAGCAACCCTAGCTCTTTTAAGCAAGTTAAAGTTATTGATATACGTTCTGTAATTCACGTTTCCCATACATTCCATTACAGTGTGAATATCATACTCAATAAATCTATACTTTCCACTTGCATAATAGTTTGACCACAGATAAGCCAAGAGTTGAACTGCTCTAAAAGGTAGCTTCCAATCTGATAACCAGTTAGTATTCACAGAAATATAACAATTATCTTTTGTGTACTCACGATACAAAGCTGGGTCAGTGATTAGTGTACGCTTACAGAAAAAGTCATCAGTTTTATTACTGAATCGTGTATCTTCCACACGCTTAACCAATCCTAGCTTCACAAGACGAGTAATTGAGTTAGAAATGGTTTGTGAAGAACACCCAAAAATATCTACAAGTTGCTGGTTAGTGTAGTGAGAAAACACAGCACTCTTATCCTCTTGGGCAAAACCACACAGAAAGCTGTACAAGAAAATATCTGATAGATTTTTTAATTCTTCATGTTGAAACATTCTAAGTGGGACTTTAAAATACATTAAGTAACCTCTCATTCGTTAATTGATAAATCTAGTATAGCACAATCACACATGAAAGCAATACCTAACCTTAAAATTTTTATATTGTACCCAAAAAATGTTTGTAGCTTGACTACGAACATTTTGCTTGATCTTGTCTCACACGATTTAATACCTAGAATATGCACACTTTTATCACTAGTATAAAGTATTATATACTAAAAAGCTTTTATTCTATTACCATCAATTATATACATATTCCTAATATAACATTGTAGAATAAAAAGAATATGCACACTTTTTATCACTAATATAACTAATTATATAATATAAAAGCTTTTATTCTATAACCACCAAAAATTACATAATCATATTTAATTTTAAGAGTTTTTAGCTTGCATGATTCGGCTGTGTGTGCTATACTTATATCATACATGAGTAACCTTAAAAGGACAGCAAATGAGCTGTCCTTTTTCTGTTTATTAAACAAGTTGATAAATCTTACCTTCAAGAATATAATTTAATTGCCAAAGGTTTGTAAATTCAGCTCCTAGACTGTAAGCTAGGTCTAAGCAATCAAGTAGGTCTTCTTCATTATAACCTTCATCAAGGAATTTATCAAAGATGTCTTTAGGTTTCATGAATTGTGATTTACACATTTCTGTTAGGTAGTCTTCTGCTTTTCCATAGCCCTTATCTTTCTCCCACAAGCTAGGTCTTTCTTTCCCAAACTTAGGAGGGTAGTTAGTAAAGTCTGAGGTTCGTGTGTAGGTTACTTTTGGTTTTGGTGGTACATACTTAGCTACATACTTCCATTCGCTTGTGTCTTGTTCTTGTGCCCATTCAATGAACTTGATTAGTCCTTGTGTGTTATAATCATAGGCATCTAGATTGATAAATTCGTCTGTGGTGTGTTCGTGCATATAACTAGCTGATACATTCACAATAGGCTTATCTAAATGAGGTCCCAGCACTGCTACGTCTGTGTATGAACCTGTAGCCATTGTGTAGGTCTTTCGTAACTCATCAAAGATTTCTTTGTGTGATTTAGGGTCAAAATCATAAGTTACCATTTCATGCCAAGAACGTTCATGAACCCCTCGGTCAATTTGAATAAGCATAGAAGCCATTTTTAGCCCCTCTAACGCATTTTCTTCTACTGCCTTCCTAGAACCCACACAACCCACTTCTTCGTCTGTAGTGAAGAGAATATGAGGTCTGAGACCTGTCTCAAGAATATCTAGGATAGTCTTAACTCCCACACGGTCATCAGCACCTAAACATTGAATACTAGACTTGCACTCAGGAGATAATAAGATATAGCGCTCTGTGACTAGAATATCTTCCTCTTCTGGTGTACGGTCTTTTTCTGTGCTTGTGACTGTGGTAGTTTGGTAGTAAGTACCATAACTATAACCAGAGTTCTTGCGTTTTGTGTTGATTGTGTCTAAATGAGCCACAAGACAAGGCTGATTCTCTTCTGTGCTAATTGCTTGAATCATGTAGTCTGTTACCTTAATCTGATAACCATAGTCAGCTAGGACTTCTGGTAGCCATGCAAGCATTTCTGATTGTGTTTTAGTTAATACGTCAATAAATGTATATTTCATGTTATTTCTCCTTTTAAATCAATTCCAATAATTCTTTTTCAAGTGATGTTAGTTCTTTAATTTCTTTTGGCTTTTCTGTGAGCTGTACACCAGTAAAGCTCATATACTTTCTTTTCAATAATCTTAAAGCTAAACCATCTAGTTGGTCATATACTGTACTTCGCAGTCCTTCATTATTGCTAACATAATGTAGCATATCATCTCTATTATAGTCTTCAAAAAGCTCTTCTGTACCCCATTTAGCATAGTCATTTCTTGCTTGGTTAGCCCAAAAGTTGATACTGTTATAGTTTGGGTCATTATAAGTCTTACATTCAATATCCATACCTTTAATCTTAGAAAAGTCATCTACTTTCTTGTTAAAGAAGATACACAAGAGAACAGTAGTAAATTCATAGCAAGCTTTTGCTCTTGTACCATTAAAGTCTGCATAAGTTCCAGCATGGGCAATATCGTTGTTTTTTCTTAGGAAATAAGTTCTCATAGCTGGATATAAGGCATATCCATTATCTTGTGTATATCCTACAGAATATCCTTTTAGATACTCAAACCCAAAAGCTCGTAACACAAGGTGAGTATCAGACCCAGCACCACTTTCAACTTTATTACAGCTATCATTGAAAGCCCAATCATCTACAAGAGTTGGAATCTTAAAGTCTGCTTTATCTACCCACAAGTCTCTTGTACGAAAAACACTATTTTTGATAGTTGAGATATTAGTCTTATTCCAATCTTCCCACCAGTTCTTAACTTCCCCAAAATGACGGATTTCTTCATCTGTGTAGCTGATTCCAGCTTTCTTAAGCTGTTTAGCCAACTTAGGTGCATTTTTTGTTTCATCTAAATCAAGCCCAAAAATAGTCTTTTACCATACTTGCATAAGTAATTTTTACTAAATTTTCATTGATTCCTTGAATCTTTTCATCAAATTGCTTAGACACATATTCTTGGAATTGTGACAATACTCCTACTTTATGCTCATCATTGATATATTTTTCATTAAATTTTCTCAAAAAGAATATAAGAGAACAATTTAGGGTATCTTCCTAAGTTATTTTCTGAAATAAACTGGTCAAGGTCTTTGATTTTTGTTCTTAGGCTCTGTGTAAACCACCCACTCATTTTTTTCTTACGATAAATTAGCAAGTCCAATACTTTTTGAAAGCTCTTCTCTGTGGTCTTCATACCACTTTTTCAGGGGTATGTCAATAGTGTACGCTCTTTATCTACACCCACAAGTACAGTAGGGAGAGGACTAGTTAGGTAAATATCTTTGAAGGTATACCCACTAGGGAATAGGCTTTGATATTCTCGTAGCTTATCTACTAAATCCCATGCTCTGATAACCTCAAGAAAATCTGTTTGACTATTTAAGGTCTTAACAGCTTCTACAAAGTCTGTTCCATAACCTTCAATGTCTGCTGGGGCTTCAATCTGAGCAAGCTTTTCAGCAAGTTCTTTGTTTGTTTTTACTTCTTCCACAAGTCCTTCAAACTCCCTTTTTGATAGCATTGATTCCTTGAATGTTTCCATATTTTCTTTGTTTACTGATTTCATTTTCATTTTTCTTCTTTCCTTTACTTTATAAAATACATAGTTCTTTCACACCGATAAGTTCCCCATGTTTGTAGAATTTTCTACCTGTAATGTAAATCTTATCTGTGTATCCTAGTTTTTAAGCACTCTGCTGTTATCTTAGATACAATAATACCATCATACTTGTTAAGCAATTCTTGCATTTTTCGTTCTGTGATATTAGACTTATAGTATAGCTTAGTTAGCTTGATTCCTTCGATTTTTGCGTTGCCGTCTCATAGTAACCTCAGCCCTCAAAGGCTCTTCTGTCTCACAAGGCTGTATAGTTGTTACTATAGTTCCATAGCTATCCACAATATAAATATCGTGACCTGTCAAGTTCGCTAACATTAGATATAAAATTCCCCCCTACCTAGTATATCATCTATATAATATTCCTCATGCCAATTACCATTTAAAACTTCTACCCAGCCATTATTTTTGTATTTGATAAATTTGAACAGTTTATCTACATTTTTAATTCGGACAAGTTGCTCAGCTCTAAATACCTTATCTGGAGGAACTAATTCAAACAGTTTTTCATGTACGTCATGTACATATCTGTTTGTTTGGTCAAACGCTACCAAAAGTAAATTCCCAAAGCAATCATAACCTTTTACTGTGCAAGGTCTGTGATAACAAGTAATTTTATATTGTTCTCTAACAGTACACCATACAATGTCCCCTTCTTTAAACATAAAAACCCCCTTAGATAAATAACATCATCTATACTAATATCATGAAACCAGTCATTATCAGTTATTCTAATTTGTCCTCTACTGAGGTATCTCTTAAATACAACCTTATTTTTTTAAAACCTTTTACAATTATTTTTTTGACCTTGTTTGAGTAATTCTATAGAAGGTACAATTTCAAATTCTGTATCATCTACATCATAAGTAGAGTCATCATCAAAAAGGCTTTATCATTAATTTTCCTGATGAACCATATCCCTTTACTAAACATGGTCGCATATAACTTGTATAAACATATCTTCGTGTAGTAGCCCTTACAATATCTCCTATATTAAACATAAAATATTCTCCTAGCCCTTTCTACATCATAAATCTTATACTGTTTAACTTCATTATCTGAATTTCTACACTTTATACAATCACTATCATGGTACTGTGTAAAAATAAGTATTTCCTTAGTATCACTGTGGATAAGCTTATCTCCTGGTTCAAGTATTCCACCTTCTGGTACAAGCTCAAATTTAAAGGCATCAACTACAAAGGTGCTACCATTATCTAATACTTGCACCATCATTTCTGACCCTAAAAATTTTTAAAACTTTGCAAGGTCTATGATAGAAAGTAACTGAATACCTATGAACTTTAGACCACACTATATCACCAACTTTAAACAATAAAACCACCAACTTTCCTTACCTCTTTAATATTTGCGCTAATGTGGTATCCCTCATAATGTTGTAATATAACTGTGCCCATAGAGTCATATCTTAGAAACTTAAGGTTTAACCCTTTATAAATAACCAATTCCCCCTTTTCTAATATACCTCCTTTTGGAATTAGTTCAAATTCACAGGCGTCTACTTCATAACCTCCCCCTTTATGTGCTATTCTTACTATTATCTTACCTAAATGTAATTTATTTATGCTTATAACTTTACAAGGTCTATGGTAACTTGTCATGCTATATTTGTTAGACTTAGCCCATACCTTATCCCCTACCTCAAACATAAAACCCCTCCCTTCTTACTAACTTAAATAGAGTTAGGTTTGCGTGCTTTTTCTTACCACTAGCTTCTCTACCATCATAATACTTTAAAAGTTTAACCCACCCATAATTAGAATTATCTTCATCAATTTCCACAACTTGACAAATTAAGCCTTTGTCATACAACATTACATCTTGTGTTAGCTCTATTATATCTCCTATATTAAACATGAAATACTCCTTCATTAAGGTCTTCTACTTCATTAGATTCTCTGGATATTACCAATTTTTCTCCATTTAAAGTATTTTCACAAATAGCAGTCATTCCTATAATATATAGTATTTTTATAATACTACCCTTTTTGTGTTTTTTTCTATATCAGTTTTAAGTCTTACTTTTTATACCCTCTTTTAACTTCATTTTTAGACCTCCTAAAATTCTTTCAAGCTGTCTATACTTAACATCAAAAGGTAAATTTAATGCTTTTTGTAAATCCTTACCAAGCAAGAAAGGAGGCTCTTCTTTGTGGTCATAACTATATAAGACAAAAAAATTTCAATTAAGAATGTATCTAATACTTCTACAGTCACAAGCTTATTTTTTTAGCAGTTAACCAGGCATTTTTTTAAATCCCTTTTTTTATCTTTAATTGTTGGGTACATTTTAAAGTTCCTCCAGTCTTTTTTTCTTGCATACTCACATTGTGCTGTAGATATTTCACTACCTAGCCACTTAATACCCAACATTTCACAAGCCACACCAGTGGATCCTGTACCCATAAATGGGTCATAGACAACCCCTTTTGTGTAATACATATCTAGTAACTTAAGAACAAGCTCGCTTGAAAAGGTCGCCTTGTTTAGCTTGTTAGCTCCGTCATTATTCCTCGCTTCCACAAAGTTATAAACATTTTCATAAAACTTTTGCCCTGTCTTAGCTACTGATTTTACTTTCTTTGCTGTGTCAAAGGTTTTAAGCTCTGACTTTCTCACAAACACATAGACAAATTCACAAATCCTTGTCAGCTTATTTTTGCTTGTGTTGTTAGGCAAGGCGGTTGACTTCTTCCATACAATCGTATCGGCTATTGTGAAAGCTGTATCATTTAAAATCTTACTGATAACCTTGTACATAATTTCATTAGGTTTATAGTCTTCCTTTGTGTTTGTGGTATCAGTTCCATAACTCATATTATACAAAACTACCCCATTTTCCTTAAGATGTTATCAAAGCCATGAAATAGGGCTGTAGTCCAGTCAAGATATTCACTATCTGTCATATTGTCTAGGTGTATATCATACCTTGCTTCATGAGTATCCCTGCGCTTGCTGTCTGTGCTGTTTCTACCTGTATTATAAGGGGGAGAGGTTAACACTAACCCCACTTTTCTCCTTTGAACCTGTATCTTTTTGATAGTATCAAAAACAATCCTCATTGTTAATTCCTAGCATTATACCCTCTTTCTAGTCTGTAATATACATGAATTGCAAGCATAGAATAGCCACAAGCCCACAAAAATATTGTAAGTGAAAAGGTATAATTCAAGTTAGCTAACACACTATACCCCAAGAAAGAAGGCAAAAGCCATAAATTTTAGTAATTTCATTTTTTTAATTTTCATTTTATCCTATCCCCAATCTAATTTTTTTAATTCCTTGTGAAATTCTTTTATATTATAACCCATGTAGAAATTTCTTATAAAGTTACCAACTACAAAAAAACTCAAATTTTGAAAAGTCTATTGCCTTTACTAGTCTTAAATATCCCAAGGGGCTGTTATCCACTTCTAAATGTGTACCTGATGGGCTTTTAGCAATAACAGAACCCCCAAAGATATGAACCACCAGCATTTTATCATACCTACCCATAAATTTACCTCTATCATAGCTCTAGAAGGCTATCACAAGCCTTCTACAGCGTTTTAATATAACTCCCTACTTTCATATACCCCCATTCATTTTCTTCAACCTCAAGCACCTCTGGGGCTTTTGTGGTATCGTTATACACTACGATAAAATGCCCTTTACTATTCCAGAACTTGCCTAAAATCTCAGCGTCTCTTAATTCTGCTTTTAGTTTGCTTTCTTCCTTTATCAAATTTTCTTTCTGTACTATTTTAGTATCTTCTTTGCTTCCTTGTGTTCCTAAAATGTGACCCCCAAAGCTTACCCAAAAGAGTATAAAAAAGCATAAAGATGATTGTAGCATATTTCAAGAAATTCAGTTCTTTCATTTTCCTATTATTCCTTTTTATGTTAGTTTATTCTGTTTATATAGTTTTCTTAATTCCTTAAATCCCAAGGGGAATTTTCCCCCTTATACTCCTACCATATCAACAAGCCAATTTTTGAAAAATTTGTCTCCCTTGATTCGTCATTATCCCATTCATAATCTTCTAAATATGTTGAATTTGTGACCATTTTCAAGCGCTTATTTTTTTGTACCCTTCTAGGGTCTTAACTGATATATTAAGAAGGTAATTATGACCTTCCATATCATTGAAGCCAATAACTTCAACTTTTGTCACTTTAAAAGCTGTCAACTTTACCAGTATGTAAATAATTCACAACGCTGTCTGTATTGTAGTATTTTTGCCATCTTTTTATTCCTCATCTTCCTCTTCATCTTCTTCTAGGTGTTCATGGATACAGTCACAACAGTATAGACAACCATTGTAACAATCTTCACAACTGAAAACTTCGTCTTCTGGTACTAACTCACCATCATTTGTGTATGTATAACCACCGCTTAAAGCACAATTTACACAACAGAAGAAATTCCCATCTTCTGCTATTGCACATTCTCCAGACTCACTGAAATAAGTCTCGCACTCTTCACAACAGCAAACATTATAGCTTGATTCATAATCATCAATGTTTTCACAATAAACAGCGTCAGTGTCTTCTGTGATAAATCTATCAAGGTGTTCACTGAAATATATATCATGGTTGTTATAAACTTCTTCTACAGCGTAAAACTCTAAACTAATAGGGGAAAAACTCACCAGTAGTAAAATGCTTATATTGCGAGCTTGCAAGGTTAGACCAAAAGCCGTCTTCATTATCCCAATGAATTAAAGCCCCTTCAAATTGGGTAAAGTCTGCTAATTTAAGCCCAAACGCTACACATAAGGCAATTTGTGGGGCTAGGTAAAATCCATGACCTTGGGGGCTATATAGGTCAGCAAGAGCATAAACCCCATTTGACTCAATATAATAAAAATCTTGCACAAGGGTCATCAAATTCATCATAAATATAGCAATAGCGGGATTCTTCTAAAGTATTTAGAATTTCGCTAGTATATTGCCCTGCTTCTCCTTTTGAATTACATGAGCCATCAAAAGCCCAATAATCTTGTTCATCATAATCAGGCAATTCATCTGAAAATTCAAAAGTATATTTGTATTTCTTTTCATTGTCATATACTGCTATTAAAAGCTCTTGAAATGCTTGCACCTCTTCAACAGTAAACTCTTTACCTGCTTTAGTAAGCTGTTTAGTAAGTTTAGGGCATTTTTCCCCAATTTCAAAAAGTAAATGGCTTGTAATACTCTTCAACCATTTCTTTGTAAGTTTTTACTAATTCCATAGTATTTACCTTTTTACAGCCTGAGGGCTGTTTCCTTGTTTTATTATAATTTGCTAGTACAGTGCTATCTTCTGACTATTCCCCCTTTTTATAGCTTTATAGGGGCAATATGTTAGCTTTTTGCGTTTGGTCTGCTTTTTGCAATGAGATAACAGAGTTCAGAAAAGTTTATCCATGCTATAGATGGGGCTTTTTACTGATAATTATAACTATTATTCTGTTTGTAGCATGTTAAACGCTTATAACCCCCTAACCCTTGCAAGTTAGGCGCTAGGCTTGTACCTAGAAGGCTTAATCTTCAAATTCAATACCTAAATTCTCAAAAAAATGAACTCAGGCTCAAACCATAGTAAATCATTTAAAAGCAGTTTCTTCAATTCCATTAGGGTATAACTCCTCTATCATAGCTTCAAAAGCTGATAAGCAGTTATTTTCAATAATATTTTCGTATGTATCAGTAGCACCAGCCCAAGGTTGGAATTTGTTAGTAATAATTTTCATGGTAATTTACCCCTTTATTTATTTATTTTACCTACTATCATTATAGCAGATTGGTTTATATAAGTCGAGAGAAAAGTGTGATATTTTTGTAATATTTTATTACTCATATCAACGTTTTTAAGCGTTTTTCTGTTTCTCTTTACTTGGTAATACCATTATAGCACTTTTTATTTTCATTTGTCTATAGAAATTTAACAATTTATTGCGATAATTTGCGTTATTTTATAAAAAATATTTTTTTATCTATATTTATGTAGAATTTTAGTATATTGTTTTTAGCTAGTTTATAAAGTGGTAAAAGTTTAGGATAAGCCAAGAAAGACAAGGGAAAGAAACAGGATCACGCTTTTAGAATAGTGAAAAAAATAATCACGCTTTTTCATTTTTATTGGGGTGTTTTTGGTCTGTTTTATGTGTAAGGTATATTTGACATTTTTATAAAAGCCTTCTAAATCAATCAAAATCAAGCCAAGTCAATGCAAGGATAAATGGGTAAGGTTAGGCAATTAAAAAAATTTAATATAATAATAGGGTCGATTAAAAAAATGGAACTGCGATGGGTGGGCTTCGTTCTCCTATTCACCAATAAAAAGGGTGATTAAAAAAACGTGTTACCTTCTACACTATCCTATACCTCCATTCACCAATAAAAATTACCCTTCAAAAAAACATGTTACCTATATAAGCCTACCCCAATTAAAAAAAGTAAGCCCTTAACAAGCCTACCATAATTCCCATATTCACCTATAAGCTAAATCATTCAAAAAACATGCTACCTCATAATAGTATCTCATATTACCGCATAATAAAAGACCATAAGCTAGCTACGCAAGCTAACCTACAGTCTCTTGAGCTGTATCTTCTGTTCTTTAAAGTATTCTATGGTTACATTCCTCTTATAACTAGGCTTCTTGGCATAATACTCTACAGAATTAAGGACTATTGAGTATAACATATCATAAGGGTCAAATCCTACCTCATTGGCTATTGTGGTTATGTAATGTGTAAGCTTTGGTGAGGTTGTGTGAAACATACCCATATAGGACTTGTAATTAAGCCCCATAGATTCTAACTTGTGTGATACCAGTACACCATACTTCTTAAGGAGCATTGTAGTCCTCTGTTGAAGATTATTAAGGTACTGAGGAGCTTTTCCACTCTCTTGTGCTATATAATCTGAAAGGAGCTTAGAATAGGCTTCATAGACTAAGGAGTAGATACCTCTATGTTCGTATATGTAATCACCTACCATGACTCCACTAGGAATTGTTTTACCTGTGAGAATAGGAATTATCTTTGTGTATCTACTCTCTTTTGATAGCCATTCATAGAACTCTTGTGGTAGTGAGCTAGGGAGTAATAGAAGGGGTTCTTGAGTGTTGTTGTATAAGTTATACACAGTAGAATAGAACCAGTTAGCAAAGTCTTGGTCTTTCAACACAGGGAGTAAGTAGTCCACAATGAGCCTTGATTTCTTGTGTGGGGTATGGAAAGAATTGGATAGCTCACAAAGCTCTTCTGTGGAAATGTTTAGCTCTTCACACAGACCTTTAGCTCCTCCAAATAGCTTGCTTACTGTGTACATTGGTCTTTCACGATAGGTAAGTTGATGTACAGAGACCTTGTAGCGAGTTTTAATGAATTTTTTAATTTGGGATTTTAAGTCTTGGTCTACTAGCGCTTTATCTTCAAATTGGATAGCGAGTGTGTATTCTTCCTTCGTGGCAAATGTAGTTCCACGTTCTTTTTTATCACTGTCAAAGTGCCAAATAATTTTTGTTTTCATGATTAAGTCCTCACAGAATAGTATAGCACATAGCTAATTAAAAAAATCAAGGGGTAAATGTTGATTATTCTATTTATCCTTTTTGTGCGATACGTGTAATATAGTACCTTTTGATGGTAATAGAATATTACTTAAATATATATTATATATAATACTAGTCTATAGTATATGTAAGCTATTTCAAATTATTCTACAGCTTTATTATAGGATATGTAATCTTTTGGTGGTAATAGAATATAGCTTTATAATATATAAATTATATACTAGAATATATAGTATATGTGAGGTATCCTACTTTATTCTACACAGATATAATAGGAATATGTAATCTTTTGATGGTTATAGAATAAAAGCTTTAATATATATTATATATAATACTAATACTTAGAATTATAGTATAAGTTTTATACTAGCAATAAAAAAAGATACATATTCGTGTGACTTGTAACACCAAAGCAAAATGTCCGCAAACAAGTTGCAAACATTTTTTTGGGTACAATATAATTTTTCACAGACAAGTGTTGACATAAATGTCTTTTGTGTGTTATAATTTATACATGGTTAAGATTTTATCTCTTGACCTTTCGACAAAGAGTTCTGGCTACTGTGTGATTAGTAATGGTTCTGTGATTGATTATGGTACTATAAGCTCACAGGATAAAGACTTTACGGTGAGAGGTCAATACATGGCAGAATTTGTGAGATTGCTCTGTGAGAAGTATGGAAAGTTCGACAAAGTAGTGATTGAAGAGCTTAAAGTAATCTCAAATCAAAAAAACATTAGTGATGTTAGCGATTGTGCAAGGAATGGTTCTTAGAGAGCTTAATAATTCTCTTGTGGAATTTGTATCACCCACTGTGTGGAGAAAGCAATTCTCACTAAATGGCAAACGAGAGGATGCCAAGCGAAAGGCTATATCTCTGTGCACAAGTCTAGGATACAAAGTCAAGAATGATGATGAAGCAGAAGCGATTCTCATTGGACTGTTCACACTTGACAAGTTTGTTTATGTGTGATATACTAGGTAACGAGATTATAGTTCCGTCCCTACATTTGGCGATAATGTAGTGGAATATTTAACTTGGCGAAAATCGTCAAGCCTCCTTTCAGTTTTTCCTACAGAGTTATCCTTTCCTCTGTAGGTTTTGTGCGTGTGGTGAAGTGGCTAAACACATTGCTCTGCAAAAGCAACATACATGGGTTCAAATCCCATCACGCACTTTTGGTTGATAGGTATCACTCTTGTGAATACTAAATGGTGGTATTTCCCACCATATACACTCTTAGCTCAGTTGGATAGAGCATACGCCTTCTAAGCGTAGTGTCACTGGTTCAAGCCCAGTAGGGTGTATTAAATTTTTAGAAAGGTAAAGATAATGGCTAGTAAATCAAAATTATACTCTGAGACTATGAGAGAGTTAAGCTTGCTTGATGAAAAGTCACTAGAGCTTTACCAAATGCGTTGGGGTCTAATTGACGTAGACGAAACATTACTCAGCGAAGTTGGCTATGAGGTCTATTCCCAAATTCCTCCTTGCACTCCAGTAGCTAGAAATGCAATGTTACAGATTATGGCTTCCTTCGAGGATAGCTATGAGCGTAAAGAGTGGGCTGACCGTATTGAAGGTAAAGCTACACAAACTACAGTCAATGTAAACCATGATACTAAAGATGGTGTTGATGAGCTTAAAAACTACACCAAAGCCAAACTTGATGAGTTGTTTGGAGATATGTAATGGCATCACACAGTCCTAGAGAAGACCTCTTTCAAAAGCATTATGATGAGATAGTATCCTTACTTCAAGCCTTTGTGAACTCCGTTGTAGTGAGTGGAGATTACCTAAGTGCTGAATCTTCCCTAATTGGGTACTTGATTGACATGTATTCCTCTGTGTTCTTAGACGAGATTGATTATATCCTTGATGCGCTTGGTGTGGATTTAGCACCAGAGGAAGTAATTGAGATTAGAAACGGTGTAAATACTTCTGCTTTTGCAAGAAGCAACTATGGCAGATTGAAAGAAATCTTAGATGCTCATGCTAGTGACCTTAGAGCTAAGTTGATTGATTCTATTGATACTGTGAGCTTTGATGATATTATCAAAGAGTTCAGCAGTAACCTAGAGCGATTGGCTTTGAGTGAAGTCCAAATGGGTATTGAAAAGGCTTCTGTGGAAAGTGCCAAGTTATTTGAGCTTGTTACAGAGAACTCCATTCTAAAAACATGGAACTGTATTGGTGATGCTAATACTTGTCCTACTTGTTTGGCTATGAATGGATTGACTATACCTGTGACAGAAAGTTTTTCAGCAGTAGCTCCTTCTGTGGGCATTGTTGAGCAATTAAGCTATACTGGAGGAGATATAGTCTATGCACACCCAAGATGCAGATGTTGGGTCACTTATTCAAAAGCGTAAGGTACTCTCCAATCGTGAGAAGCTATCTATCCTTCTTGACCAAGTAACCCCACAAGACCAACTTAGAGATGCTGTGAAGGGTAAAATCCCTAAACACTTTAAGCGTAATACCATTCGAGAAAGACATGGTTTTGAAAAAGAGCTTGAATATTACAAGTTAGGGTTTACAACAGCCCTTTCTGAATTTAATTTAGAGCTTTGGTGGTCTCAAGCAGTCCAATTTGGAGCTTTCTTAAGTGGTGATTACAAGACTGGTTACTGTGTGGCAACTCCTCGTTATGGTAAGTCATTCTTGTGTGGAATCATGTCTAACCATTTTGCCTATGAAGGTGAAAACTGTTATGCTGTAGGTTCAACACAAGAATATTCTGGTATCATTATCCAACACGCAAGAGAAATCTTGGTAAATGCTCACCCTGATGTTAAGGCTATGCTCTCATTTGATGAGAAAGACGTAACAGCAGTAGATAAGCGACTTAAACGTGGTCTATCCTCATTCTCTAGTGAGGGTTTCACCTTCCGTAATGGAGGTAAATTGGAGGGTCTTAGTGCTGGTTCTAACTTCACTGACCCATCTAAAATCCACGTCATTGGTCGTGGTGGTAATATGTTTGGAGATGAAGCATCAGATATTTCACCTATAGCCCTTGGTCACATGGGTCGTAGGGAATTTGAATCTGATGATGGACGTAAGCTCATTATGTATCTAATCTCTAACCCTCGTTCACTTAACAACTTCTATGACTTCATGACAAATGAGGACTTAGCTGATGATGAGTTTGTTATGTGGCTTGACGTTGTGACAGCCATTGAAGAGGGTAGTATCCGATACACAAAAGAAGAGCTTATGCGTTCACAATTCACCATTACAGAGGATTCAATTAGAGAGAATCTGCTGTGTGAGTTTCCTACAGAACGTTCAGCGTTCTTTGATTCCTCACCTAATGTGCTAGATTCCTTTGACCCTAAATCAGAGGACTATGACTACTTCATTGGTGTGGATAGTGCCTATAAAGGTGCTGACAGTATTCAAGTTACTGTTACTGTGGTAGATAAGCATAATCACTTCACTGTGCTAGATACGAAAGATATTAAGCCTGCTGAGTGGATAGATGGTATAACTGCCATAGAAATTGTTGACAAGATTGTGACTCTAGCTAACAGACTCAATGCCAAAGCTATTGGTATAGATGCTGGTGGAGGAGCACATATAGTTCAACCACTGAAAATGAGAAGACTAGGTGGAAAGCTAAAGTGTCCTGTGTATGACATTAACTTTGGTGGAAAGCCTACAGAAATTAAAGTATTGGCAAAAGACCCTAGTGCTGAATATGCCTATAACAGAAGAGCAGAAATGCACCTAATGTTAAGAGGTATGATGGAAGCACAAAGGGTATCATTTGTTAAATCTGTGTGGGATAGTATTAGTCGTCAAATGTCCTTTGTGTCTGAGATTCAGAAGCCAGAGGATAGATTGGTTAAAATACGTCCTAAATCAGAAATTAAGAAATTACTAAAACACTCTCCTGATGAATTGGATAGTGTGTTGCTATCGTTACACGTAGCTGAGTTATTCTACCTTGGAGGTTCTTAATGAGCTGTGGAAAGTGTAAAAAAGATGACTGTGGTGGCTCTTGTGCAATGGATAGATACTTCAATGCTGAGTATAAAGATAGGCTAATTTTTCAAAGTTCAGGTTTTAGAGGAACTCTGTAGGAGAGAATCTAGAGGACATTGAAAACACTAGCTCTTGACCTTCCTGATGTTGATTATATCCTAGATAACATTGTAAACTACATGTTTACAAACTATCTAACCACAGAAGATTTCACTAAGGATGAAACACTCAGAAAGTTTCTATATGCACATAACTACAATGGTCAGCGAAACTATGATGTATTAAAACAAGTAGCCAAGGGCTATCGTAAGTATGGTTATTATGGAATCCTTAATACTGGTGAGGGTCTTGTGGGAGTTCACCCTAAAGATATTCTTGCTTGTGTGATTGATTACCCTAAGATGCCTGTGCTTAGACAGACTCTTACATACTTGATTAAAAACAATAATATCTATGTGACACCTTATGACCGTAAGACAGGGAATCCTAGAGTAGCTAGTGACTATTCTGAGGACGACATTAAGCAAATCCTTAAAGACCCTGAACGGTTCAAGAATGAGGTAATGGTTGTTACAGAAGACCAATTCGCTTGTGTGAGATTAGATACTTCACAAGTATTCTGTATGTCTCCATTGCTCAAAGACCGTAAGCGTGTTGAACTTATCCTCAACATTCTGAATCGTATGAACTACGATATTTCTAGAAATGGTATTGGTACGATTGCTTTGCAAGCCAAGGATACCCTAGAAGAGCAGATTGAGGAAAGTGTAGAGCAAGGTACGTCCTTCGAAGTGGTGATTTACTTGATATGGGTAGACAAGCAAAAGAAGAGCGTAATAAGAAGATTGTGGAAGATATGAATGCTTTTTGCAGAAAAAAACTCTCTGAGACAGAGTTCAATGATGCCATTGTGTATTCAGGTAACTTCCAAAACCTTGAGCAACTTGAGCGTGATACCAAAGCTACAGATTTCTTGGACTACCTATCACAGTATGTTCCAGCTATTATCTGTCAAATGTTTGGAGTTCCAGCACGTCTCTTTGACCTTAACAAAACTGTGTCTAACATTGGTACTTATAGTATCATTGACAACTCTATGAAGAACACCATTATTCCAATGCGTGACCACTTCATTGGGCAGATTGTTAAGTTGCTCCAAAATGCTACAGGGCTTACAGAGCATATTAAGTTTGACAGTTATGAGTTCACAACCAACTATAACTATAATAACGATATTTATATCCTTGATGTTTATGATAGACTGAAAGGTATTGATGAGAATATGGCAGAAGCCTATTTGAAGAAAAATTTGATTGTGTAGGTAAGAAATGACAAGTAAGATTATGAGTATTGAGGAGCTATCAAAGCTCCAAGGTAACTTCAAGATGCTATCCAAAGTGATGCTCCTGTGGCTATTCAAACAGCTACAAACTCTGTGGTAAATGGAGATAGTACAAAGATTGGAAGTATTACTCCAAAAAGACTATACTGTGACTTTATGGTTGCCTATTGTTGGTCAAGCTCCAGCAGGAGCTGAGATTGTACAAGATGGTAAAGCCTATGTACAAGAGGTCACTGCTAAAGAAAAGTATATTACACCTCGTATTGCTCGTAAGGTTCGTAACTATGCTTCAATCATCTCTATTGCCTTCACAGACTTTAGAGAAGATGGCTCTACAGAAATCTACACACCAGATGATTTATTCAAAATCTATGAGGTGTTTGATGATAACGTGATTGATGCTTGTGAGAAATTGGTAGGAGAGGTTCTAGGTATTCCTGAACACCTTACAGCCTATATCACAGACGTATCACTTATTGAGAACTGTGGAAAAATCCTAAGAGAGAACCCTTCGTTTTTTCAAGTTGATTAGTTATCTAGTCCGTTATAACTGGGCATTTACTCAAGGGGCAATTAAGCCCCTAGATGAGTATAAAGGTCTAGCTTATGAGGATATGGTAGTAGTTGAGCTTGATGATGTAGAAGAAATGGCTCTCACTCTGTGTAAAGAATACAATATGGACTATGGCTATGTTCTTGATAGAATGTACTACCCTGATGTCACTGTGATTTATGCTAAGTTGGCTAATGAGAAAGCCTTCACAAGCTATAATGATTACTTAAACCTAGATGAACAAAGTCAAGGTAAGTTTGTGACAGACTATGGTAAGCCTAAGCCTTATGTGTATCAAATCCTATCTGTGGATAAACAGAGAGCAAATATTGAAGACAAAAAAGACGGACTTAGAAACATGTACCGTCATGGAGGAAAACTAGATGACTAACCTTATTTCAGACGTACTTGGTTTCTTAGATGAGAAACGTAGCAAGATTACTCCTGAATATGTACGTTCTGGTAAACCTGTATATACTCTTCGTAAGTATGCAGAAATTACAGACCTTGATGCAGAAGTGCTAATCAACGGTGGAGAGATGAACGTTACGCAAAAGATTCCTACAATCGGTGCTAACGGTAATATGCTTCGTACACCTCGTACTTCTTACGCTGTGAACGTAGACGTAGCCTTTGATAATCGTGTGAAAGTAGCTACAGAAACACTAGAAGATGGCTCTACTGAGAAAGTATACACCTTTGTGGTTGACCAACGTGCCTTGATGGAACAATCATCAGGACATATCTATGCTAACTATGTTATTGGTTATGTAGTAGGTAATGGAGCACCAACTGGTAAGAAGCCTAAACCAGAGGTTCGTGGAGTTATCCATATCAAGGAAGATGAGTTCATTAACGACTTTGATACTACCTTTGATACACAAGCAATGGAAGACATTATGGACATTATCAACAAGTATAAACTTGAACATGGTACTGCAAAAGTAATTTCTAACATTGAGTTCTAACTAAAAGTCATGAGAGTTGTCAAACTCTCTTTTTTTGTTATACTATTATTAGAACATTCATGGAAAGGAGCATATACATGGCTACGATTAAAGTTCCAATTATGCACTTAAAGCTAGAAGTTGCTGGTGAGACTAAAGAGTTCAAATCACCCTTGGCAGAAACAATTCTAGCACAAGTACGCAAAGTTGTAGTTGGTCAAGAGCAAGTTCAGTATTTTGATGTAGAAGCTAAAAAGTACAAATCATTTACTTACTGCTGTGGGGATAAATACTCATTTGACTACACTGTGGAAGAAGTTAAGCTCAAAGATACTGAGTTTGATTGCTATGGTTTCCCTATTACATACGCTGGAGATAAATAATGGAAGTTAAAACAGTAAGTCAAACTTATGAAGAATACCTCCGTGAAGTTCGTGCAAAGCAATTTGGACGTGAATCTGATGTCATCTCTAAGATTACAGAAGGTACATTAGTGAAGGTGGTAGATAATGAGTAAGTTTAGGGTTGCTCGCTTTCTCCAACGTGATTTAGTAGTTCGTGTAAACTTCTTAAACGAACGTGGTATTATTCAAAATCAACGAAAGTTCTTTGAGTTCTACCCAGACAACAATCAAGAGAGCAATGGTTGGTATACAACTACTGACCAAGTTCTCCTTGAGAGTATTAAGGAAGCTACAGAACAACTACCTTTCACACCAGAGACAGAAGCAGGTTTGAAGAAAGATGGAGTTCCATACGAGTATTCATACTGTGCATCTTGTGGTGGTAAGAAAGTGAGAAAAATTAAAGTACAATTTGTTTGAGGTTATTGACTAATGCCAGTTAAAAACACAGATAGCAGAAAGAATTATGAATGAAATCAATAGCTATATTGAGAAGAAAGATAATCTTGATGCAATGATGAACCTCTCAGTTCATAAGCAAGAGGTAGAACGTCTGTCTGTGGATAAGGTTGATAATTCAGAAGGGTACATGACACTACTATCAGAGGGTTCTGTGCTCTATACAGACGACACTATTCGTTTGTATTTGTGTAAAGGTACACTCAAGAAATGGTATGACAGTATTGATGGTACTTTTGAAGGATATGTCTCTACAGGTCACAGAGATTTAAACTCTTATCCTGTTAGAGAAGGTTATTTTAAGAAATCAGACCTTAAATTGGTACAAGATGAGAATGGTCGCTATGACCTATTGGTAAAAACCCCATGTAAATCTGGAATTGAGCAACATGAAAGACCTTATCTTACAAGATGAGCCTTTTGCCATTTCATCAGAGTTCCTGTGGTATGCTAAAGAGCTACAAGACAGTGATATTGAAGAATATGCCAAGCTAGTTGTTTATAACATTGAGCATGGTGGGGATATTGATGTACCAATCACAGACGAAATTGAAATTACAGGGTTCTCCTTTGTGGGGAATCCAGGAAATGCAAAGAGTGGTGGATATGAACCATCGCTATTAGTAAGAAATGAGGAAGAACACTTGAATAAAAAAGAAATTCTTGATAAAGTGCTTGCTCACCTTTCAGCAGAAGTAGCTCCAGAAGAAGCAGTTACAGAAGAAGTAGTTGCTACAGAGGAAGTTGTAGAAGTTGAAGAACCAGTAGTAGAAGAAGTCAAAGAAGAAACTGCTGTTGAAGGTGATACATTAGCACAAGCTATCGCATCTATTGAAGCGTTGACTACAGAAGTTGAAGCCCTTAAAACAGAAAATGCTGAGTTGAAAGCTAAAGTGGCTGAAAAAAAGAAGCTAGTGAAAATGCTGTAGATGAACAACTTGCTAAATTGGCTACATTGTTAGAAAAAGCTAACCCTGTGGTAGAAAAAGCAGAAATCAAAGAAGAACAACCTGTGAACCGTTTTTGGACGTGTTCGCTTTGGAGGACAATAAAGTGAGTACAACTAATTTTGATATTTTGTTGGGTGAAGCTATTGATAACTTGTATGAGCGTACTAAAGCCCAACTAGCAACTAAAGAAAACTTCACTAATGAAGATGGTAAAATCCCATTCGGTATCTCTCGTGACTGGTCTAAAGCAGTACCCTCACTAAGAGAAGTAGGTATGGGAGATGAACTAGTTAACGACATTCTTAAGCGTTTTGAGCAATCAAGTTTTGGTGCTTTGAGACAAGCTAAGAACGGTGACTGGATTATCGAAGGTATTACTTGGGGAACAAAAGCACCAGATTTTGCTAATGACAATTCTGATGCCTGCTGTTTTACTGAGAAATTCACTATGCAAGCTACTGGTGATGCTACTCCTGTACGTTACCTATGTTTTAAAGACTGTGAAACTCGTCTTGACCGTTTGATGAAAGACAAGATGCACTTCAAACAAGGAGACCTTATCAATATCTTCCAACGTTTAGGTATGTCTTATGAAGAAGCAGAACAATTCATGGCATGGTACACATTCGCCTTTATCGTTCAACGTCATATCGTTCAAGGTATGTTGAACTTTAGTGGTCAAGGTCTACGTCCATTCGCTGGTGTGGCTGAAATGATGTCTCACCCAGGTGTAACTCCTATTGATGCTTCTGGTTCAGTTATCGGTGCTTTCCGTCAAGTAGCTTGCTACCTAGACGTATTGGATAACCAATCAGCTCGTTACAAAATCTATGTACACCCACTAACTCTTCGTGGAATCAAAGCTGAAATTGTACCTGGTAAAGATGGTAAATTACCTCAAGGTTGGTCTGTGAACGGTGAGTCTATCTCATTCAAAGGTATTCCATTTGGTGTATCTTACCACTTGCCTTATGACCTTGAGCAAACAATGACTGGTGAAGCCTATGTAATCGACTTGGCTCGTGTAGAAGCATTGACTCAATATGACTTGTTCGTACCTCAATCTTCAATCCACACAGTTCGTACAGAAGATGTTTCAAAACCAGGGTGTGAAGTAATCTGTGATAAGTATGAAAACTTCGGTTTGGTACATACAAACTCTCACATTTCTCACCTTCTTGTGGCAAACATTCCTCTTGAGCAAACTTGCCCTGCTGTGGTATTTGAACGTATCCAAGGTCTTCTTACAGGTCTTAACCCATTCCCAATGGCTACAATCCCTGCTAAATAAGGAGATAAGTTATGCAACCAGCTCTTGAACTAATCAAGATTACTCAAAATCTTCAAGAAAGATGTGGTTGTTTTGACTGTGATGATGGTGCAACTATGCAAAGGTACATGGAGAGCTTTCTCCGTGTCCTTGCTAGATTGCTCTGTTGGACTGATGGTGAATGTTCAACGATACTAAGAGCCTTAAGACATGAAGTAATTCCACTCACGAGTTTTCACCTCTGTGGGTGTGATGCTATGGTGGAGGTTAAGCCTTACTATTGGAAAGGTTTTGACCCCACTACACTTAAGGTATATATGCACAAGAGAAAAGGTCTTGAGCGTGAAGAGTATGAGCTAGATACAGATAAATGGAATTGGTCTTTTGTAGATGGTACAATCCTTGTGAATGTAACTGATGAGCTAAGTCCTTGCTGTAAATGCTATGACCCTTGTTCGTGTGAAGCTGAGTATAAACTTGTGCTTGACTATGAAGCAGGTTACACCTCTGAAACTCTACCTGACTGTGTATATGATGCAATGTGTCACTTCCTAAGCATCTTTATTGCCTATCAGAATGACTGTGGTACTTTAGATGAGTGTGCTAATATGGATAGATTGGCTGTAGGAGCTGTGCTCAAGCAGAAATCAGTAGACTATATTGTACGAGAATGGACAGTAGACCAAACAAGTATTGACAGGTATTATGTGAAGCTCATAAATACATGGGCATTACAAACACTAAGTTCACTATCACTGTGTAAGAGGGTTTACACAGATAATATGTATTTGACCATTGGAAGAAGGAAAGAATGTTAGTAAGGTATAATGGTGAATATGCTAGAGAGTCACGCTCTTATGGCTGTTCAAAGTGTGGTACTGGACGTTCAATCAATGGTGTGGAGACTTATAAGACTGTGTATCGTACCTACTATAGTGGTCGTCTTTATATCTTTGAAAAAGATAAGGTATACCCAGTAGATGATATTCTAGGTAAGTATTTGAAAAACCTAAAATACACAGACAAAGATGGAAACATTCGCAACCAATTTGAGGAAGTTCCAGATAACATGGAGAGTACATACACCAATACGGACAATGAGATGACCCTATAAGGAGGTTATCATGGCTCTCCCTTGGAATAATAAGGAAATCCTTGTATTAAGGCAAGGTACTGCTACTCCAACTTATGATGAGAATAGTAGGCAAGTAATGAAGTGTTTGTGGGAAGAAGTGGAGCACATTAAGTGTGTAGACCACATGCCAACGTCAAGAGGAGCTGAAAGTGATGCTACAACAACGCATAGCTTAGAGACTTCAAGACAGTTAGAAACATTTTATTTCATTACATAACCAATCCCATGATTGTGATTTTGATATTAAACATGGGTATTATATATTGCAGAGAATTTCTACAAGGTGCAACAGATTTAGTTGCCCAGAAGATGCTGGTTATCTCTTTTGGAAAGTGGTAGCTAGTAGAACGTATGAGATTCTTCCTGGTTGCTGGGACGTGAAATTAACTGGTGAGAGACTTGCTGGACGTGAAAGTGAACAGCTACTCTTAGAGTGTAAGCCTTATGTAAAACAACTACAGGGGGTGATTACTCGTGACCACGATTGATATTCATGACTGGAAAGGGATAGAGTTTGCAAAAGAGTTTGTAGACTTTACTGTGACAGGTATGCTAGAAGCCAAGGCTATAGGCTCTGTGAAGACAGGTCGTATGGTTCGCTCAATCAAGATGAAGAAGATTGGTGATGGCTTCTCTGTGTATGCTGATAGAAATGATTATCCTCCAACTAAGAGAGGAAAAGAACGGTACTATGTAAATACCTACATGTTTAAGGGTTACAAGTACAACCCAGCTTTCCCTTTTATCTTTACAGCTTTTGATACTGTAGGTGATAGTGAGAACCTTGTGGACTCAACTAGTGGATTCTATGGTATATATAAAGCTCAAAGACCATCAGGGAGAAGAGGTTCAGGAACAGCTCATTACACTTCCAAGGACACAGCTCCAGGAAGAAATTATCTGTATGCACAGGGAAGTAAGGGCACAGTTAAGATACCAGGGAGATTAGCTAAATGATTAGTGCTGTGTATATCAACATTAAAAAATGGCTACAAATGTATGGTGCTGATGTGCTTGACTACTTCATTCAACCAGACCATATAGATGAGCTAGACCCAAGAAAACGTTATAATAACTTTTGACTTACAATTTAACCAACATGTAGGAACATCTGAGCATTTCCAGCTAAAATCAAGGTGTGGAGTTCCCATTCCTAGCCATTGATATTACTTGTGATAATAGTGCAAAGTGTTTCTCTAAGGTATATGTAAACTTCTCTGTGTACTACTCTCCAGTTACACCTCCTACTGGTAAGGTTTGTATTGAAAACACTCCAGAAGGTAAACTAGAGTATAGAGAAGAGGTGCATTGCCAACTTAAGAATATGTTGGTTCACCAAGTTAAAACACCGAGAGGTATTCAGAGAAAGACATTCGCTCAAGATGTAGCATCATTAGATGGTTGGTACTTACCAATCCGTGTGCAAGTTCAAGACATTGGTTGTCCAGAGGACTTCTCTAATGAGCTAGTAGATGAGGTAGAAATGTTCTCATTCCCTGCAACGCTCTCAATATTCACATGTTTATAAGGAGAAAGAAATGGCTGTAGAACAACCATTAAACCTTGATGAGTTTTTCATGTCTCGTAATGAGATTGCTAACCGTCATGGTGGGAAATTAGAGCTTCAAGCTATTGCTCGTGTGAGAGAACACATGGTAGATGAAAGCTCAAAAAAGCAAGTTCAGGAAACAGTTAAGCCTGTAGTTAGGGAAGAAACTGCTCCTGTAAAACCAAATGTAAACCAAGACAAAAAGGAGAAATAGATGTCTAACTGTTTTGTAGATATGTCACACCCTATGTACGGTTACAACACACAGGATAAAGATGCAAAAATTATTGTATCTATCACAGAAGAGATTCGTCCTTGTGTACGTTGGAAAACAAGCAAACAAATTCAGATTCCAGCAGGAACTCTTGTGAGCTATGTCCGTAAAGATGTGCCAGAAGACCAAATCAACTGTAACCCTATTAAGTGTTTGAACACAGGTACTTTGTATGTAAACCCTGCTGATAAGAAGGCTTCTGCTAAGTTCCAAGTTCGTTCTGATGCTGATGACTTTGCATTAGGGTTCAACATGGTATACTTGAAATTGCCAAAAAGCTGGTAAGTATGAGTTCAAAGCTATTGTATCTGACTTTAAAGATGTAGCTCAAACAAACTCTTATGTGTACACTTACACATTCAATACATCAGCTCCAGGTTATGTTCTTCGTACTGTGGACTTTGCAGATTCAAGAGTAATGACTCAGACAGGTACAGGTTGGAAACCAACTGACCACGGTGTTGTTGTAACTTATGAGGTAACTTATAAGGGAGATGATGCTCTTACAGGTCATATTGGATTCTCTTCACCAGCTATTGTAAATGACCGTTCTGAGCTTCGTAAGTTCTCTAATGTATTGCTTTCATGTTTGACTTCATTCACACACAACGTCTCTGTGCCTGCCACTGATGCTCGTTGCTTTGGTCGTCAATATGATAAAGCTCAAGTTGAGATTACAAAAGAAATTACAGCAACTACTACTTCATGTAATGACTACTGGTTGAATCCACTTCAATCTATGTCTAAGAAAATGACCAGTGGTGTTCCTGTTACAGATAGCTTCACTGTGGAAGAAATCACTGTTGATGGTAAACGTTATGGCTCATTATTGATTCCTGACCTTTACTATGAAGATTGTAACACTATCACAGTTTCATCAGACCATTGTGCATGTACTTACTTGTCTAGTATGCCAATGTCTCCAGGTGTTGACCTTGAAGATGATGAGTTCATTGCTATGACACAACAATATCATGGATATGACCGTGGTACTGTGTTAGTAAACCCAATGTACATTGGTGAGAAATTGTTGGTTACTTACAATGGTGAACGTGATGTAGAATTGATTGTTGCTAATGACAAACGTCTCCGTAACACTCACTTCCGTGTTATTCAAAAAGTTGAAAACACTCGTGGAATTAAAGAATACTATGTATTCAACAATGTCCTTATTACTGAAAAACTCTCGTGAGTTTGGTACGGAAGGTGAAATTACCTTGTCACTTACATTCACTGTGTCTCGTGATGAAAAACGGTAACTTCTATGAAATCCGTAGAAACGTTGAGGACGTAGCGTAACCATAGGAGAAAAGTATGACAATTAGAACCATTAAGGTTGATATTACAGGTTTAAAGGAAATTGAAAAAGCCCAGAAGTCTGTGTCAGCTCTTAGGGATTCTGTGTTAGACTTTGAGAAGAAACTAAAAAAGATGGGCGGAAAGAATACTTCTCGCTCTCTTTTAATGTTAACTTGAATCTTAATACAGATAAAGCTCTTAGAGACTTTCTATCCCTTAAAAAAACAAATTGAGAATATACCAATCAATGTTAGAAGTACAAAGGGAAAGACTACAGATTCTAGTGTAATCTCTGTGGATAAAACCCAAGTAACTAGACCTAAAGAGAAAGTAGCTGAATATGTAAAAGTCCGTGACCAAGACTATCAATCATGGAGAAACCTTCATAAAGCTGTTCAAGATGTTACAACCTCTACAATGGGATTGTCATCACAAATGATTAGGGCTAGGAGCAGTAAACCCAGCAAAAGGTTTTGCTATCTGTGTTTAATAAGGTCAACTCTACTGTGCTTGGTATTCAGAATAATATCATGAGCTTAGTAGGGAACAAGGTAACTGGTGCTCTAAGTAATGCTATTCAAGGCACATTAGGTGCTGTGAAGAGTGGTGTTGGTCAGCTTAAAGATGAAGCCAATAACCTTGGAGATGCTATGCAGATTTATAGAATCAACATGCAAGCTCTAGGGTTTAGTGATAAAGAGACAAACAAATCCATTAAACGTCTAGGTGACTACGGTAAGGCTTCTGTGTTTGATGCTACTGACCTCTTAGAACAAGCATCTACTTATACTGCCTATAATAGACGAGATAGTGAGGACATAGTTAGAGCTTATGCTGGATTGCTTGCACAGACTAAGAACCCAGTTCAAGGTCTTAAAACTGTAGGTATACAGACTTCACAAATGCTTGCATCAGGTTACCTAAACCAACAAGACTTTAGATTTATTCGTGAGAGATTTTCTGCATTAGGAGCTTCTGCTGTAAATGATGCCTTAACAGACTTAGCTAAGTCTAAGGGATATAAGAACATCATAGATGCTACAAGGCATAAAGCAATCACTGCTGATGAGTTTTTGGATTTAATTAAACAAGTAGGTAATCAAGAGAGTTTCCAAAAATTAGTTACCTCTATTGTTACTCCTAGACAAGCCATTGCAAACTTTAAAGAAACACTGTCTAACCTTCTAGTGTTTGATGAGATTGATGAAGAGGGTAATGCTAAACCAGGAGCACTAAACCAAGTATATGTAGCTACTCGTGACTTTATCAAAGGTATCACAGAGATTGTAGGTACTGATAAGTTTAAAGAGTATGTTACTAAACTAGGTAATGCTATTGGAGGAACAATCCAACAAGTAAACCAGTTTAGTTCAGCTTGGAAGTTAGCTTTTTGGCAATCAGTTCCTTAAAAGGTATTGAGCAGTTTGCTAGTGATTTTCAACGAGGAGTAAAGGGTATTGATGTAGGTAGCAGGTTCTTCAATATTACAAAAGATATGCTTTCTGTGTTAAATAACTCAGGTAAGGTGTTTGGGGAGTTTACAAAGAATATTGTTCACATTGCATCAGAGTTTCTAAGTAGTATTTCCCAATTAGCAAGACAAGGTATTGATGCTGGTGTGCTTAAAGTTCTCTCACAGTATGTAGATGTATACAATAATTTAGCTAAACTAGCTGTTAAGTCAGAAGCTATTCAAGATGTTGTAGCAGTTTATGATTATCTTTCTAATGCTCTTAATAACATTGTGAAATCAGTTAAACCTCAAGATGTAAAAGATGTGTTTGGGGCTATAAGAGGATTGGCAGTACAAGTTATCACTTTTGTGGAAGATGTCGCTACAAAGACTAATTTGATTAGTAACTTTGCGACTGTTATTAAAACAGCTCTAGAAGCTTTAGCATATATTGTAAAAGAGATTAAGGGATTTAACCAGGGAGCATTTAACAAAGCTGTAGACAGTCTTAGAGATGCTCTGGTGGGTATTATAAACCATCTTAAACCTCTTCTAGCCGAACTAGGTAAAGGTGTTATTTCTACCCTATCATCTTCTAGTGGGGATAGATTCTTCAAGGCTGTTGAAGGATTCATCAAAGCTGTGACTAATGCTATCAAACAAACTCTTGTGGCTATAGGAGGTTCAGTAGAAGGTGGTCTTAAACAAATCTTAGATTTCCTATCTACAGCTATAGAAGTTGCATCAGGTATAGCTACCTTATTAGGTGGTATTGGTAAGTATATCCTATTAGGGTATGTAGGTACTAAGTTTGTTTCTTGGGCGACTAATATCATCACCTCATTGAAGACTGTGGCTACTGCTATGAACTCTGTGTCTGGTGGTCGAGTCAATCCTCTTGGACTAGGAAGTAACTTTAGCAGAGAAAGGCTTGCTAGACAAGGTATGTCTTCTTATGACATTGATGTAGCTTATAGTGGTATGTCAAGAGCAAGTAAAAAAATACTTCTAAAAAACCTCTTTCAAGAACAGCTAGAAATAAAGCAATAAAAAGAGCTAATATTACTAACCTTGCTGCCCTAGGAGCTGATTTAGTTCTTGGTGGAATAAATGGGGCAGTACAAGACTCTGATGCTTCTCAGGGTACTAAGGATTTCACCAATGTATTATCAAGTACAGCTTCATGGGCTTTAACTGGTGCAACTATTGGTAGTGCTGTTCCATTCATAGGTACAGGAATTGGAGCAGGTATTGGGGCTTTAATAGGTCTTGGTAAAGGTCTGTGGGATAATCACAAAGATGCACAAGATAGAAAAACGCCTTACCGAAGAAGCTCAGAAAGAAGCTAAAGAGCAGTCTAAACAGGAGTATATCCAACAACAAGAATATCTAAGAGAGATTTCTGAACAGAATAATCAGATTAGAGACACTTACTTCAAGACAATCACAAAAGATACCTCATTGGTTGATAGTGTGGTTGGTGCTAACTCTACTATTGAAGCAATTAAGAATAACTCTAACACTACTGTGGCAGGAGCATTATCTCAATTAGGTATTGAGGTAGCTAAAGTTCCACAGAATGTTGATAGTCTTTTTGTGAAGATTGGAGACCAAGTTAAGAGTTGGAAAGAGCTTAAAGAGTCTACTGGTTATACTGATGAACAGTTACTACAATCACTTCAATTAGCTAAATCAGCTATTGGTGAGAAGTTTGTAGAGCTTGTGAATGAGACTGGTCAAGAGGTTGTAGTTAAGATTCCTACATTTACTAGTGGAGAACAACACAGACAAAGCTCTAACATAGATACTTTTTAAAGGTAAACTAGGTGAGCTAGGTCTTAAACTTCAAGAAGGTAAAGAGATTATTTTCAAAGATATTTCTTCTGTGGTTGAGCAGTTAAAAGCTGTTCAAAAAGAAGGTAGCCTAACTGGAGATGCTAAAAGCAAAGCCATTGATGAAATTCTTAATAAGCTAGGTGTGGATACTACAGAGTTTGTAGGTAAAACCCTTGTAGAGAAAATGGATATAATTGAGAAGATTATACAGGATGGTGGTATACTTGGCGGTTCTTCTGACCATCAGTTTGCTAATGTGAAGAAAGATATTACTGCCAAAGTAGGTAAGTATAAGGATACTCTAGGTAAAGTAGTAGAGCGACTAGGTAATACTGAATTAGATGGTTATTTAGAATTACTTACTGATGCAGAAACTCTTAATACGGCTGGTGGTATTAAAGCTGATGAGTCTAAAAATACAGGCTTTTAAAACTAAAGTAGAGGAACTTCTTAAGAAGGGCTACTTAAAAAGTAGAAGAAGCTAAAGACTTATTTGATAAAGCTGGTATTCCTAATATAAGTGTAGACCAAACAACTAAAGCCATTAGTTACTATAAGCTATCTATTACAAATGGGTTGAAAGCTGGGGAGAATAAACTTCTTGAAGCATCTGGACTTGTGCAAAAGAATGGTATTTATAACATACCTACATATAAGGCTTATGAAGGTATACTTAATAGAGTAACTAGAGCTATGGGAGGTATTATCCCAGAGTACCACTCAAAGGTCTTGGGGTAGGCTTTATGTCAAGAGGTACTGATACTGTGCCAGCTATGCTTACTCCTGGTGAGTATGTACTTCGTAAAAAGGCTGTGGATAGTCTTGGTACTAACTTCCTAAATAACCTTAACAAGTACGGTGTAAATGCCTTGCAAACCATGAATAAATCAACTATAATTAACAATGTATATAACACAAATAATGCCAAGATTAGCCAAAAATATTGATAACAAATCTCAATATCTAAATGGTATGTTTGGTGTAGATAAATTGATGAGGTATGTTTAATGTTTGCGTGTGATGAAAATTTCTCAAAGCCCAAACGATATATCCAATTCAATGACCTAGTGTTCCTTGGTAGAAAAATCTATTGATGAACAGACAGAGAGTATTAGCTTGCGTGAGAGTAAAACCTCACGCACTTTTTACCAATGGGTCTTATGTTGGAAATATTGGGTCTAAATCATTAGTAGATAGTAACTCTATCTCACTTAAAATTGCATTAAGAACTCATAATTGGTCAGAGGAACATATACAAGCACACTATGACTTTATCATTGAACAGCTCTTCACTCCTGGTAAGCTATGGGCTGTGAATACTGGACTACAACTTGTGTGGTGTAATGCCTATGTTACAAGTATTCAGCCTAATAAAGAGTGGATAATCACTGATGATGACTACCTTGTGTTTAAAGTTGAGTTTGATAACCCTGATGGTGTGTGGTATAAGGCTGATGAAGCCAAGACATTCCTAGAACCATTTGATAACTGTGACTTCCTAGACATGAAAGCAAGCTGTGTAGCCAAGTCAAGACATTGTTGTAATGGTCTACCTAACTGTAATAATATCTGTGAGTGCTGTGAGCAAGACTGTAAAGATATGGACGATATGATTGACCTGTGTACAGCACAAGCCAATGTAGAGTTCATGAATGATTTCTTTGAAGAGTGTAACTCTAAATGGAGAATAGTATATAACTGCTCAAAAGGTAAATGCAATCAATCCCTTAAAGACTTCTACAAACATGCAATCTGTGATAACTGTGTTCATGAGGTCTTGAATGGTAGCTTTATTTCTGATACAGTGCTTGAGAGCCATAAGTGGAGTTTTGCTTTAGATGGTGAGTTTAAAGACCCTGTAGTTAGAATAAATGACATTGACTTTAAGATTAGTGGTGAGTACAATGGGGTTCTCACAGCTAACTACAAAGGTGAAATAAGATATGCTAAGTCTTGGGAATGTATTGAGTTCAGCTATAAAGAGATTTCCCTATCTGTGCTTACTCTCTGTGCTGAAACACCATATATTAAGAAGGGTGTCAATACAGTATCAGTTAGTGGTGTAGTGAGTGAAAATGCTTGTATCTTTATTGATTATGAGGGTGTAACAGTATGATTGGTTATATTGAAAAATTCAGTAAGCTCTGGACTAGGGTTCAGCTATTATAGCCAAAGATGACTTCTTAGGGGGTATTTCTGTGGAATATTCCCTTATGGAAGTTCCTTCAATTAAGCTCACACTTCCTATACGTTACGGTAAGATGATGAATGGTAACACACATATCATTATCAAGACTGATGATTGGGAATATAGAGGTTATGTTGGTAATAAGGTCAATGACTTTATTAATATGACTGTGAGTGTAGATACCTCTCATATAATTGGTAGATTAGGTAAAAGAACTCTTCCTACAAACGTAACAGTAAAAAGCTAGGTCTGTTGTATCAGCAGTAGAGCAAGCAATGGGTTATTGGAAAGGTGAACAACACAAAGATGACCTATTAAATGACTTTAAGATTGCATACCTAGATGACTATGCTGAGAAGAACTTAATTGAGTATGAGTTTTCTAATGAGACTTTCCTTGAGTTCTTGACTAAGGTGTGCGAGAAGACTACAGCCCTTTACTGGAGAGTAAGTAGACAAGACCCTTATCTGATTCAGTTTGGTATCTTTGGTCACAAGAGAGATGTCCTAATAAATGAGCACACAAAGCTAATAGCCTTGAATGAAGTAGAGGAAAACTATGAGGATACTGTGAATATAGCTGTAGCTATGTCAGATAAGTCTGATAGTGGTGCTAGTTCCCTTACTCTTAGAGATATTTTCCATAACCCTAAGTTCATGTTAAAAGGCTTCCCTGTGATTAAGACAGGTAATAAAGTAAACTCTCAGCGTTATTATGATTACCCTCAGTTACCAGTATTCGCTCCAGAGATTATTGGAGATGAGTTTGCTGTGATGGACGAGGAAGGTATTGCTTTAGAAGCTGGAGAGCTTTATTGGGGTACTGTGACAGATAATGACACACAATCCATTGCTGATGACAATAGAGAGATTACAGACTCAGATAGGCTCAGAGCCACAGAACAGCTCTATAGGACAGCTATAAGACGTTTAATTAACTCTAGACGTAAAGTTACCTATGACATTACAATAGAGCCTTTAGAGCCTAAAACACTAGGTGTAGGTGATAGGGTAATGTTCACTCTTAATGTTGGTGTGTGGGAATTGACTGCTTGTACCAAGTATTATGAGAAGATTCTTAAGCAAAGTGATTGGTTCTATGTGACACATATTACTGATGAGTATGATGTAGGGAATACACATTTACAAAAGCTAAAACTATCCAAGTTCTTGTACAGTGATAGAGATATTACTGTGAACCAGTAGGAGGGAATATGTCAAACAGTTATGTAAAACTAGTAAACTCTGTGGCTAGAACTAAGGCTAGAGTTATTCAGCAATCAAAGCAAAGACGTGGAGGTGTAACTGACCTCTATGCCCTTGACTATGTATCAACATTCCATACTGCCAAGGCTTGTGCTCCTTATGGTAATGAGGAAGCTGATGGTGATGGAGATGACAAAAGATGTTCAAGGCAGAATTAAAAAGCTAGTCAAAGCCCTTAAGAAAGAAATCCCTGGAACTAAAACCAGAGGGAGCTTCTGCTATTGTAGGATTCTTTGGTCTTGAGAGTGAAGTTAAGGCTAAACGTTATGAGAATGACTATTTAACTGACTACAAATATGGTCTTATGGAAGATGAACCTACAGCAGAAAAACTCTTAGGCTCATGGGGAGCTTTTGCTAGTTTATATAAAAACCTAACCCTTGATGAGAGTGGTTATCTAGTAGATGGTAAACACTGGATTGGTATTGGTTTAGGTCAATGGACTGGTGTGAGAACTAAAGCCTTATACGACTTTGCTAAGAAGGACAAGCGTAGAAGTATTTTTCTCATTTAACACACAGATTAAGTTCATGTTGTCAGAGGAAGGTCTAGCTAATGTTGTGAAAGAGGTAGCTTCTAGTGATGGAGACATTGAAGAGCTTACTCTAAGATTCTTACGAGATTGGGGTAGGCAAGAAGGTAACAAACCATCAGAGCGTGTGGAGTTTGCTAAGAAACACTATGAGTTCATTAAGAATGTCTTAGAGGGTGATGGCAGTGGAAATACAGACAATGATAAACCAGACCCAGAAGATGTAGTACCAATTAACAAAGACCAATCATCAGCTTCATTCCGTGTGTTAGTTCCATCAGACTTGGATAGATTCCAAAGATGGTTCTTAAAGTTCATTGTGGAGCAGAATAAGAGTGGCTGTGATGGAGGAAAAGTAAATCCTATTGCAGACGTTCACTTAACTGTGTCAGCTAAGAATGAGCATACAGGAGAGACTGCTGAGATTGACCTTACTGAAATCTTTAGGAGACAGTGGGGTTGTAACTGGATTGGTGATGATGCTAGTGGAGAGGGTATTTTCCCTAATAATAAACCACTAGAAGGCTATGACTTAATGTATTCTGCATGGTATCTAAATGATTCACAACGTAGTGCTTTGTTTAGTGCTGGGGAGAAGGTATTTACTGTGTATGCACTAGGTGAAGCTAAGATTACCCTTAGAAACTTCTTAAAGTATAGTCATATTAACTAGGAGGAACTATGAGCCTATATGGTACATATAAGAACACCTTGCTAAGAAAGGTTCACAGAGAGACTAAACAGTATAAGCTAGAAGGACACCTAGCACAGCACCCTACAGACTACCAATCTGTGATAGCTAATGAAAAGCTAAAGGGTGAGATATATTGGTTAGAGTATAAACTGAAACAAGTATTGAAGGAGATGGAAGTAGATGCCCAAGAATAAGAAGATTAGAAAAGACCTTGTTCACAGAATGAGAAATAGAATCCTTGCAGAAGACATTGTGGAGCAGTTTGTAAGACAGCTTATCTATAGTAATGATGCTGGTGGTGCTCGTGAGTTCATTCACTCTGATGATTTCTCATTAAGGATTGAGGATAAAGAGGTTATCTGCTTTTAGAAAATCTAACATAATTCAGCTTGATAAAGAAGAATTTAGCTATGATTTTACACACCTTACTCACTTGTGTTTGAGTTTACTAGATGATGAATTTTAGGTATAATTATTATGACAAATGCTTATAAGATAGCCCAACAATATGCAGGACAGTGTGTTGATATTGATGGTTATCCTCCTGAACAACCATATCAGTGTGCAGACTTAGCTAATATTGTAGCTCAACATTGGGGATTTAAGTTTGATGGAAAAGGTGCTAAAGACTTTGGACTTGTCAATGACATATCTTCTTTTGCTGATGTTATTCCTTATACTGATGGCATGAAACTTAATGTAGGTGATATTATTACTACAAGAGAACCACAAGGTGAGGGTTGGACGTATGGTCACGTATTTGTGTATGGTGGTGGAGATTTATCTAATGCCCTTGTGGTTGAACAGAACTATCAACACCAATGTACAGTAGAGCACAGAAGAGCTGTTTATGGCTATGGTAACATTCTAATAAGTGTTATTCGCATTAAGGGTCAAGACAACTATGAACCTGCTGATGTCAATGGTGTTAAAGTAGGTAATGCTAAAGAGACTGATAAGTTCATTGCTAGAGACTTCTTTGAAATTACTTGTGATAAAGTTGAGGGAATTAAATCTCCTGGAGATAGCACTGTGATAGAGACATTCTATAAGTGCAACAAGGTCACAGGTAAGATAAATGGTGAATGGCTAATCTATGATAAGTATGATGGCTCTGTGGCTTATATACCTATCTCTTGTGTGAAGAAGCTAGATGATTACTCTACCACTAAGAAGGAAGAGAAAAAGAAATATAAAACACCTAATGGTTATGACTGGTTTACAGACAAAACTACTGATGGGATAGACCAATCTGGTACACAGAAAATCTATTCCCTAGCACAGTTTGTTTCACTAGGTCGTATAAAAGAAGCCAACTATGAATGGACTTACTCAGCAGGAAGCTCTTTTCCTGAGAATGTACAAGTTCCTGGTAAGGGATTCAATGCCTATGGATTCTTGTCTGATGGTGATGGCAATATTATCATGTCAGCTCCCAAGACTTATGGTGATATTATAGGCAGAACTTACAACACACCCTTTGGATTTAAGGGTAAAGTATATACAACTAATGATAAAACGTCCTTTGACGTTTATGTGAGGTAAACATGGTCTATGTATTAGATAAAGCAGATAGACTCTGCGGTGTTTCCTACATTGATTGGTCTAAACGCTATTCACAGATTCCTAAAGCAACGTGTGAGCAATTAGATGGTCAGTGTGATGGAATACAAATTGACTTTGACTGTAGCCTTGATAATGGTAAAGGTAATGGAGGAGGTTCAACACCAACACCTATTCCAGAAGAAAAGGTTATTGACATGGCTTGTGTGGGTAAAGGTAAAGAAGATATTATTGAAGACCTTAAAAAACTCGCAGAAGATGGAGAAGACCCAATCCTAGAAATAGAAACAGGTGGTCTATATGGGTAATAACAATCTTATTGTGAAACTATTGGAAGACCAATCTGTGGTTACTGCCCTTACACTTTTAATTACAACAGCTTGTAGTTATGGTGTGTTCCTCTTGAATCGTAAAAGAGAGCAGTTATTAGAGTTGGCTAAAGGGGCTAAACGTTCTAGTCTACGCTCAGAGTATCTACAGATTTATAACTCTACAGATTTTACAGTAAAAGAGAAGTGGGAGATGACTAGACCGCTAGTGGAAGAGTATTTTGATAATCTACAGGGTAATCACTATATTCATGGATTGGATAACAAATTAGAAACATTGTTTAATGAGGATATAAAGAAAAAATGAAAAAGAATGATTTATTTGTAGATGTTTCCAGCCATCAGGGCTACAACATTTCAGGGATTTTTGGCTGACTTTTGGTACACAGAATACTATTATCAAAATTTCAGAAGGTACAACCTATTTAAACCCTTGCTTATCTTCTCAAGTGGAACAGTCTAACCCTATTGGCTTTTACCATTTTGCTTGGTTTGGTGGAGACGTAGAACAAGCAGAAGCAGAAGCACGCTACTTCCTTGATAATGTACCTCAAAAAGTAAAAATACTTGTGTCTTGACTATGAAGACCATGCAAGTGGAGATAAACAGGCAAACACAGATGCTTGTATTCGCTTTATGGAAATCCTCAAAGAAAATGGCTATGAGCCAATCTATTATAGCTACAAGCCATTCACACTCAATAATATTGATTATCAGCAAATTCTTGCACAATTCCCTAATTCTCTATGGATTGCAGGATATGGCTTAAATGAGGGAAACGCTGACTTTAACTACTTTCCAAGCATGGATGGTATAAGATGGTGGCAGTATTCTAGCAATCCTTATGACAAGAATATTGTACTGTTAGATGATGAGGAAGAAGATAATGTAATCAGTAAAGGCGCTCTAAAAAGCCTTAGCACAATAGCCAATGAGGTTATTCAGGGTCTTTGGGGTAATGGCGAAGAACGCTATAATAGTTTAGCATATGCAGGGTATGACCCTCAAGCGGTTCAAGATAAGGTAAATGAAATCTTAAATGCTGGAAATACTAGTAAAGACTTGGATACGTTAGCTAATGAGGTGCTACAAGGCTTGTGGGATAATGGTCAAGAACGTTTCAACAGACTAACTGATGCAGGTTATGATGCCGAAGAGGTTCAAAATCGAGTTAACAGTATTCTAAATGGTGGAAACGGTATTTCAGACATTGATACCATAGCAAATGAAGTTATTCAAGGACTTTGGGGCAATGGGCAAGAGCGTTATGATAATTTAACAAGTGCTGGTTATGATGCAGAAACTGTACAAGATAAAGTTAACAGTATTCTAAATTAAGATTAAATTTAAAAGGAGAAACTAAATGACAAAAGTTAAAGTTGGTTTAGGTTGCTTGCTAGAGCTTCTTAAGAAAGACCCAATCGTTAAGATTGTAAGTGAGCTTCCTCCAAAAGAGACTGCTGAACTTAACTTCATTTACCTTGTGCCTAAAGATAATGCAGGTCAAGATAAACGTGCTTATGTACTACGTCCTGATAGAAGTGGCTATGATGCCATTGACTTGTCTCCACAAGTAATTGATGTAGTAGGTGAAGGTCTAATCACTGTGAAGAAAGAAGTACATAATGAGAATGGTGATGTAACGTTCACTGTGACTACTTCTCCTTCATTCCAAGCAGTATTGGATTCATTGACAGCTAAAGACAAAGAGTTGGATACTAAAGTGTCTGCCTTGGAAGCTAAAGATGCTGTGCATGAAGCTAAACTTTCAGCTATTGAAGCTAAAGACTCTGAGCAAGATACTAAGTTAGAAGCTCTTAAAGCTCATGATGACCAAGTAGATGAAGCCCTAGAAGCTGTTGGTAAGACTATTGAGAAAACAGTAGACCTTATTGATGCTAAAGTCCTTGAGCTTAAGAAAGACAATGAACGTCAAGATGGTGCTCTTGATGACTTAGGAGAGTCTGTTAAAGATTTGAATGAGTCTGTGCAACACTTAGATGAAGAGCATGGTAAGGCTATTGCAGACTTACAAAAAGACTCTCAAGACTTGAAAGAGTTAACCAGTGAATTAGATAACTCAATCAATGAAATCAATGACCAACTCAAACTCTTAGATGGTGGTCTTGAGGAAGAAGTTAAAGCAATCCACACAGAGGTAGGAGACATTACCAATGCTGTGACTGAGCTTGAGAATAGAACTGATAAAGCTTGCTAAAGATGCAGAAGATAAAGCCAAAGCACAAGGTGAGAAAGATGCTTCTCAAGATTCTGAGATTGAAGCCCTTAAGAAGAAAGATGCAGAAGTTGAAACTGCTCTTGAAACATTGGGTGAAACTCTTGGTAAAACAGTTGACTTGATTGACCATAAAGCAGAAGGTCTTGACACAAGAGTTAAGGCATTGGAAGCTAAGGAAGATTCAGACAAACAGACATTGGCTATTGCTGGTAACAAACTTTCTATCTCTAATGGTAATGAAGTAGACCTACCACAGTATGATGATACTGCTGTGAAAGATGCTATCAATCACTTAGGTGATGGTTTAAATCAAGCTATGGACTACACAGAGCAAGTTAAGAACTATGTAGACTCTAAAGCTGATGCCCTTACCTTGGTACTTGGTACAGCTAAAGCTGATTCTGATGCTAAAAATACTGCTCTTACAGCTCGTGTGAATGTTCTTGAAGAAGCTAAACCAGTAGTTGAAAAATAAACTTACTGAGATTGAAGCTAAGAATACAGCACAAGATGAGAAGATTACAGCACTCGAAAATAGAACAGATAACTTTATCAATAATGTTACTGTGTCTAAGGGAAGCTGGTAAAGTCAAATTGACTTATTCTCGTGTGGACGGTTCTTCTAGTGGAGTAGAGTTTGAGGACAGTGATACTGTTACCCTTGCATATGATGATGAACCTTTGAAGACTCGTATCAAAGCCTTGGAAGACAAGGAAGATAAGGATACTATCTACAATGATGCACCTATCAAAGAACGCTTGAATGCTCTAGAAACTAAAAGTAGATAAAGACACAGTATATGATGATACAGAAGTTAAGAAACTTATCCAAGCTAATAAAGATAGTATTGCTACCACTGACAATATGGTAGATGAGCATGAGAACAAGATTAACACCTTGACTACAGATGTTGAAGCTCTTAAAGCTAAACCTGACAAGGATACAATCTATGATGACTCTGCTGTGACTGCTAGATTGACAGCTCTTGAGACTAAAGAGGATAAAGATACAGTCTATAATGATAAAGAGTTGCGTGACAAGATTACTGCTCTTGAAGGTAAGACTGATAACTTTGTCTCTAACGTAGGTGTATCTAGAGAAGGTAACACTGTGAAGTTGACTTACACTATGGTAAATGGTGATAATAAAGAAGTCTCATTCACAGATAATGATACTGTATCTGTAGCCTATGATGATAGTGCTCTTAGAGGTAGAGTTGAAGCTCTTGAGAATAAACCAGAAGTTGAATATGAACTAGCTAAATCTACAGTTAGTGTAGGTATGAATACCCAAGGTGGTATAATTGAGTTAGCTCTTGAAGGTAAAAATCCTAATGGTCAACTTAAAGAGTTTGTTATTACTGGTAATGTCTCAGCTAAAGTTAAATCACCATTTGGTGGAGATGAGACTACTGTTGCTGGTAAAGTAGGATTCACCTCTGGTACTACTGGAGATGCTATTAGTGGTTCAACCACAACTGCTGTAAGTGAAAATGTTTATGTAGAGTTCTACTACACAGACAGTGAATTAAAAGCGTTCCTTGTGTATGAACCTGAGAATGAGAATGAAGTGGTTAAATACCGTAAAGCTCTTAGCCTAGATGAGTTGCAAGGTACAGAGCCAGCTAGAATCTCAATCTCTAAAGGTGGAGTTGAACAAGGTTATGTAGAAACTACATTCACTGGTTTCACTATGAAACTTAACTCTTACAAAGTACAAAAGAAAGGGTAGTTTAGTGGGGGGTTACTCCCCCTTTAAGCTATTTAGAAGATATGGCAGATAAAGTATATAATATAGCTAATTCAAGTGGTGGTGACAATCAAACATTATCCCTTGAAGGTTATAAACTTAGTATCTCTAATGGTAATAGTGTAAATCTTCCTAATAGTAAAATTGGTTAAATTCATGTAGAAGTAAGTACACACAGTGGTCAATCTATGTACATAAATCAGATATGGAACTTTACCCATCTAACTTTTGATAGTTTTGCAGTCCGTAATATGTATGAGATGCCTGATGGTTTTAGACCCATATTTACAATAACTGTGCCACTTACACTTAAAAGAAACTGGTGAGGTTGTAGGTTATGAGGAAATTGAACCTAGTGGTGATATGACATACCATGTTTTTGATAAGTATAAAGACCAATGGGCAGATATATGGGATAAGATAAACACTTGTGAAGTTAGTTACTATACTGATAGACCATATGTTACTTTAAATAATTAGAGGTACTAAATGACAACAAAGAATTATAGCAAATTAGAAGACAAAGATACGCTGTACAACATTAAATCATCATCTCAAGGTGTTGAAGTTACTAAGACGCAAGAGAATGGTGAAGAGGTTGTTACTATCAACATTGATACAGCCCTTAATACAAGAGCTACAATAGAGCAAGTAAATACAGCTATTGCAGAGAACAATAAGAGAACACAATCTCTTACTAAATATCAAGGTACTTACACAGTACCTTCTAAGTTCAAATATCATAATGGTGATGCAAAACCTGTATTATCATTTAACCCTGTAACCTCTTTTGGTGTGTTGAAGGTAGATGCTACATTCTATCAAGCACTTAATCAAAATGAGATTGTTGCAGAGTTTCCTGTAGGAACACCCCAGCCTATTGAGTTTATTGAAGTACAGCTCTATATAGATGGTACACCAGTATCCATGTGGTACAATGGTAGACACCTTAGAACTAATGCTGTTCCTCAATCATTGGTAGGAAAACCTGTGATTATGAACTTTATTGGATTATATAAGTAGGTATATTATGAGTATAAAGAAATATAAACCTAATCAAGTATACAATGTTCAGTATGGTTCTATTCCATCTACAACTACACAGAAGGCTTATCAGTGTACCCTTGGAGGAACTATAGATGAACATAGCTTCTTAAGAGTAACATACACAAATGTAAAAGAGAAGCAAAATGAACAAGACTACTTTAAAGGCTCATCTAAAGTTAAAGTTGCAGAATTTAGTGCAATTAACCTTGATGGAATCTTACTAAAAGATTTTGAAGAAGTTGTACACATAGCTGTTGTGGAGCAAAAATAAGTTACAAGTACACTGTAAATCTAATTATAATAGTAAAGTTATAATTGAAGTTTACACCAAAGATAGTAATACAACTTATCTAAATTTTGAGGAAATTAATAGCATCGTTATGATAGATTATAGAGAGACTGAAAACCCTGTAAATCTTGTATACAATGCTACTACACCAGTTAATTGACAATATAGAGGAGTATAGATGAAATTAAGTAATGAATATTATGATATTGCTAAATTTATAGCAACTACAGCACTACCTGCCTTCATTACTTTTTATTGGTGTGGTAGGAGTGCAATTAGGTTATGAGATGACTACCCCTGTGGTAGTCCTCACAGCCTTTAATACATTCCTTGGAACAGTCTTAGGGCTGTCTAATATCACATACAAGAAAGAGAATGAATGATGGCAGATAACTGTTTAAATAAGCATTGTGAGTGTGAGAAAGTTGAGCCAAGACCAGAGAACTGTGCTAAGTTACTAGAGCTAAATGACCTAAAGATTAGACCAGCAATGAGGAAAATCTCAACCTCTGAATGGTGTAATCTTCAAGAAGCTATTAGACAAGCCTTCTATGGTGTATGGTGTGTAATCAAAAACATTGTAGGTTTCTTGTGTTATATCATTAGAAAGCTAGAGTGCTTAGAGAAAAAAGTAGATAGCTTGTGTGGTACTGTTAAATGTCAAAATGACAGTATTGCAGAGGTTCTGAGTGTATTAAAAGAACAACCAGTTACCCCTTGTGAGGTTAGCTGTGATAAGTGCTAGGAGGTCTTATGGACGTTTGTGATTGTCGTTGTGATGATAAAGTAATCACTGGTAAGTGGTGTGATAAAAATGAATCACAAGAGGATATTAAGCGTGCTGGTGATATAATCAAAGACTCTGAGCAGTGTGATGTTGTTCCTAATACACAGAAGGGTGTATTTAGGCTTTGGTGTAGACTAAGAAAGATTATCAATGCTATCTGTGATGTATTACAGCGTATGGTGTGTTTACAGAAGAAGATTAAGTCTTTATGTGTAACACTGCATTGTATGAAAGCTAATATCCTTGAAGCTAACGGTCTTATAACTAATAGAAATAAACAGCTTATAAAGAGATATAAGAAAAAAGAGCCTAATACTCCTAATGATAAAGTGGGTATCTACAATGAAGCTAAAGCCATCTATGAAGAGCAACTTGTGAGATTGGCTAAAGCCAAGAAACGATTAGAGGAAATTAAAAATGACCCCACTCTAGAGCAAAGTGATGGTCTATACTTATCTGGTAATTACAATGAGTCTGCTATAGGTAGTTATGACTATTACTCTAATTTCTCTTTAGCTACCACAAAAGAAAATGTTGAGTATGTTCGTGGAAGTATTGATATGAATAACAATCCTAATGTAACATTCCACAACAGTGATATTCATGATAACATTGTAGTAAACCTTACAGATGTAGGAACTACCTCATCAGGTAAGCAGATTGATTTAAGATTGATAATCAAAAAGGTTTACTCCAGACCTGATGGCAATTCTTACTATACTACAGGGTTATCAGATAGATATTTATCTATCACACATGGAAGTAGTGGTATAGGATTTAACCCTTACAAGATATATAGGGTAGACGGTAAATTTGAGTTTATTGATAATCAAGGAAATCCTTTAAATCTTATGCTAGTAGGTGTAGTAATTGATATAGACTATCACCAAGGGTTTAGCTTAAAGTTCAATAACAGCAACCTTGTTACAAAAGTTCCAAATAACAGTGATGTAGGTAAGTATGGAGAATACTTTAATAATATATCAGGTAATGGTATGAGTGATGAGGAATCCATTCCAGGAGGTTCTATGCTTTTTGCTGGAGTAGGCTCTTCTGTGGATTTCAGTATTATTGCAGGTCATGATGGTGAGTATCAGTATGGGGATTCACCAGTAGACCCTAGTAACTGGTTTATGGGATTCTTTGGTAATGCGTTTAAAGGTGAAGTAGTAGACCTTCATGAACCTCCAAAACCTATACCCCCTATTAAAGAATGTGACTTAATGTCATGTGATTTTGATTGTTTAGGAGATAACTAATGTCAGATTGTGTAAACTGTCAGTGTGAAGATATAGTGGTTGGTAAGACAGCTTGCCAATCACTCTTAACACAGAATGATGATAAAATTAAAATGCACGCTCTAGTTATTAGGGATAGCCAAATGTGTGAGATTGTAGACCAGACAGCCAAGTTTGCCTACTCACAGTGGTGCTTTAATAAAAACTTAATAGAGCAAATTGATTGGCTTACTAAAGAAGTAAATAGGCTTAAAGGAGAAAATACATGAGCTGTTATTCTTGTGGGGGAAATCCTAACACTTTCTGTAGAGAATGTGTAAACAGTAGAGATACTTGGATAACTCCTGTAGACGTTCTCCCTGATGTATTTATGGGTGACTTTGACCACTTATTTAGAACCCCTGATGGAAACCTTTATGCTCTATCACCAGATAGGTCTGAATGGTTGCGTATAAATGGTCAAGGCACATCCTATAAAAGCTGGAGATGGTATTTCAATAACTAATGATAATGTTATATCTAGTAAAGTTATAGCTAAAAACCAAACATTGTCTTTGGAAAACAATACCCTTAAAAATATCTGATGGTAACTCTGTTGTTCTACCCTTAAATGATTCTAATGGTATCAAGGAAAGGGTAGTCAAATTAGAGCATGAGGAGTATAGGGAAAAACCGCTTCTCAATATCCCTATGATACTTCTAGTAGCAATGTTGTAGGAAACCTTATTAGAATTACACCTAATACTTTATTCAATGATGGTAGTGGTAACAATTACTATGGAGTAAACAATGATGGGACAGTGCCAGTTTCAGACATAGGTGTGTCTCTTCTTGAGTTTGATTGTACATTTGAGGTAAAAACCAAAAGATTCACCTACTAGTCACACTTATACTAAAGTCAATAATCGCATAATTAAACTTGATATTACAAAAGAATCAATTTCTAACAATTATGAGTACCCATTAGATAATGGTGTTTCAATAAGATTTGTTTATACAACTGATTGGAATAACCAAGGTAAGTGTAGTATCCATATTGAAGCATATCTTATATATAATGAGGTAATTGATTACAAAGTCACACAATATATACATAAACTTAGTAAAGGTGAAATTGATTCTATGGAACAAGCCAGAATACCACTAAAAGTAGGTAGTGATGAAAAAGGGTTTATTACTTTTTAATATTACTAACATTAGATTTAGTATGTTTGCTTATGGAAGAACACTGAGCAAGAAAAAACCCTTACCCATCAAATGGATATTCTAGGTTAGATACAGTGTAGAGGTGTATATGAGTTATAAGGATAATAAAGATACTAAACTTAATGAAGCATCCTTCAAGAGTTATAATGAGAATCCTAAAGATAGATGCTGGTATGATAGCTGTGACTGTGAAGATATTCCTATTGCTGACTGTGATAGGCTTGTGGAGGAGAACAACAAAGGTGTAGGACGTTTTGCTTGTATGGCAGAATCACAGAAGTGCTATAACCCTAAGTTCTTCTCATCATTCATCAAGAAACTAGCTTGTCAGCTTAACCACTACATTGAGAATATCTGTGCATTGTGGGATATGGTACAGTGTATGGGTGAGTATGTAGCTTCTATTGGAGATATGGGTAAAGTACACACGAACTACTCTCGTAACTCTGCTGTGTCTTCTGCTACATTCTACTACCCTATCACTAAAGAGTATGACATTGACCTCTACATGGACTCTACTACTGGTGTGGACTTTGAGAATGATGATAAGCGTAGACAACTCACAGACAGACAGTATCGTGTGTTCCTACGTTGGTGTGCTGATGGTACTACCCTTAAAGCCACAGAGGATAACACAATGCAGATTGTAGTCTATCACAGTGGAGAGAGCTATACCACAGACATGGTTAAACAGCGCTCTGTGCATTGGCAAATGACTGGTGTAGTAGATGGAGCTATGGAAATGTCTGACACAATCATTGTACCTGCTGGTCAATACATTAAGGTAAGGGTTGTGCCTGAGAATGAAGCTAGTGGTGTGTTCAGACTTCACCAATTCAAGGTTGAGTATGTTCCTATCATTGAAGGTAAAGACTTACCTGACTGCTTGAAGTTCACAGAGATTCCTAAAGATGACTGTAACTGTGATGATAAAAAGAATAAATAAAAGAGAGCCTAATTGGCTCTTTTTGTTTTATATGAAGAATCCCTCATAGAAACTTAAGTTTCTATTTGACTTTGAAGTAAGCCACACACATTCAGGTAAATGGTAACTATTCAGCTCTGCTGTCCACTGGTGGTAATAACTTCTTGGCTCATCTGATATGAATATTCTAGTAGTATTAAAAGGTTTCAATTCTACTAGGATACCTCTATCTGGTGTACTATAATATCCATAATAAGCTCTTCTAGGTTTACCTTTTACTCCAAATTTTTCATCTAACAATTTTATATATTCTTTTTGGTGCTCTTCCATCTTTATCCCCTCAAATATAAAAACCCTTCAAGCATAGTTATTTTATCATATACTTCTTTAAACCATAATACATCTGGTATTCTATGACCATTAGCTATATAAGCTATAAATAATAAATCTACACAGCCATCATTATGAATTAGTTCAACAACATATCCAGGTTCTTTTATTAAAACCAAGATAATCATTAAGATAACACCTTTTAGGTTTATGTTTTACCTTATAATAATAAGCTAAGTTACTTTTTTATAGTTTTAAACAATTCATCCATTGTATCATATTCTCCTAAATGTAAAAACCATTACATTCTTTAATCTCTATTTCATCTAGAGATACCCATATACACCTATCCCTAAAACAGTCTGTTTCAAATAAAGAAGGTGCATGATGAAATTCATATTTATTCTCTACATCAGAGATAAATATGTACTCTTCACTTCTACTCCCCTTGAAGTATACGGTAACAAGGTATCCAAGAACATTCTCTACACCATAATCTATACTTATGATACACCTTTTTAGGTGTTTCTTTTATTTCTACAAAAGTCTTTATCAATGTTATTCTTTATTATTTTTACTAATTCTGTTAAAGTTTCCATAAGATATTCCTATATATAAAATCCCATAGAGAATTTATCTGTACCTAAGTCTACTTGTCCTGTGAATGGTAGCTCATAACATCTATTTTGTAATGAAGAGATAAACCCAAAAATCTTATGACCATCATGGAATCTTTGTGTGTGTTTCTCAGCAATGAATAGTACACGTCTCTCATCACCTCTATAAAATCCAATGGCTAGGCATCTCACACCAAACAATTCGACCCACTGTGGAGTCTGCTTAGGGAATGAGATACCTCTCTTAGCCTTTCTTCTTAGAATTTCAATGTCTATCATTTCTTACCTCTTATATATCTTCCATATAGGGCTTGATTACCCTTTAAACCTAATACATGCTCTGTGTAAGCTACATAACCTGTGTTGACCATATAAGGGTAAAGCATATTCTGTTCAGCTCTAATAAGCTTACGTTTACGTCTAAGCTTCTTAAGCTTTCTGTGGTCAAGAGTTTCTTTTATCTCTTTACCAATCTCTTTATAAAGCTTCTCAAGTTCTATATACTTATCTGATGCTTTATCAGCGGTAAGATTCTGGGTAGTCTTCATAGTACCACAACTCCTCCCCATTACGTTTAAGGATAATGTCTACATCACCCTCTTTAGTTCTTGTGTACACAGTATCATCTCCAATCCATTCTCTAATGAACTTGTTCCGTGTGACATAATTACTAATCTCTAAGGTGTGGTAGCAGTTTCCTAGCTCATCAATCCTTTTTAGAATCCACACTTTCTTTATAATACTCATACATGCTCCTTGAAATAACAATACCACCTGTAATTCTTCTAGGCTTACGTTCTATTCTGTGTCTAGTTATTAGTGCTCCTCCAAAAGTATAGAGCCTATATCCTAACAACATTTGTGTAACATCATGAGGTAGCACAAGTCTTTCTTTATTCTCTAGAAAGTCTTGATTAGCATACCAATCCATAAACTCATAGGTGAACTGCTCATAGCGTTCTAGTCTATAAGGTTGACCTGTAATGTAAGAGAACATTTCTCTAGCTCTATCAGGTATAGCCTTAATAAAGTCAATCTTAACACACAGCTCATTGATATAACTAATATCAGAAGCTAATTGATAAGCCATAGTATAACTAATACCATACACATTCTCAAACTCAATAAACTGTCTAGCAATCTCTGAGGTCTTCCATTTATAGAAGTTATCAGGAGGTAGCTTATCTAAGAAGTCACAAGCCACAGCGAGTAAGAACTCTCCTCTACTAAGCCCTGTGATACCTCTCTTGCTTATTGGTGTTGCATATCTGTGCACAAGAACAGTCTTCTCATTATCTAGCTTTTTAGCCAATAGATTAAGCTCTTTAAGTGTTATCATACCTTGCTTATTCGTATGTCTTCTCACAAAGTCCTTATCACCAACAAAACGATATACTAGCACAGTTAGTAGTTTCTCTCTAATAGGTACAGGGTGATTATTCATTGTCCTAATAAGAATCTGTGACATTTTATCAAGGTATTTAAGGTTGTTTGGATAGTGCTTACGGTACAAGGGATTTCTTTTCATGCCATTCAAATCATACTTGTATTCAAAGGCATCACGTCTTAGGAGTACATACTCTTTAAGACCATCTAATGTTATTGTCATATTTACCCTCCTAGATGCACACAATGAAATGTTGTAGTTTAGACGAGGGGGCTAAACACAGTTAGGCAAGCTCCAATTTAGGTAGAAAGGATGAGACCTAAATTGTATAAACAGAAAGTATTGTGTGCATTTAGGAAGGAAAATCCTTCCACGCTAGAATTTATAATAGGAGTAAAAATCATGACGAGGGTTTCCCCTCATGGAACTGGTAGGTAATCTGTCTAATGGAAAAACGTCTTACAGGTAAAAATCAGCATGAAAAATTTAACAAATTAAGGAGTGTATCCTACCAGCTCTATGAGAGGAGTGACTAGGTGTTAATTAGAAATTAAATCTTTCTTTATGTTATAGTTTAGTTGATTAGTCACTCCCCCATTGGGTTAATTACTCTGCATCAGACCAGTCGTCTGTGTCTACATCTACGTCATCATCAGAGTCATCTTCATCAAGCATGTAGTAGTCTACTACAGACCATGAGCGTTTATCATTGTAAGGTTTACCCTCTTTAATGACAATACCCACATACTTACCTTGAAGCTCATCAGTATCTACTGATTTTTGTTTTTCAAGACCTAATGCTTTGTAGAGTTTGAAAAGTAGTTTACGTCCTTGTTCTGTATCCATAAAGTAACCACGGATAACATGTGGAGAAGAGTCTCCATAGTCACCTTTAAGTGTCACAGTAAGCATATCTAAGTCAGAGCGAGAACGTCCTTGCTCTACTGCTTGAATATTTGCTACATAACTACCATCTACATAGATAGTTTCTGACTGCTCTAGTGGTTGAATGTTAACTTTTACCATTATTCTTTAACCTCTTTTGTTTTTGCTTGTGTGCTTCCATCAGTTAGACCTACAACAACTTCCCATGTTGGGTTAACCATTGTGTCAGGGATTGTAAGACCAGGTTTACGAGTTACTTTGAGTGTATAGATAGGATTTCCTGCAAGACGTACTTGGTAGAAGTCCTTAACCTTTTTCTCACCCTTCACAATCTTAGATTTAGTAACACGCTCTGTATGACCAATGATACGAGATGATGCTGTAACATACTTAGCCACACTATCCATAAGGTTAGGTACAGTCTGTGCTGGTACATTCTCATCTACTACATCTTCAATGTTCAAGTTCTTCTCTTGTGCGATGACATACACATTCTTACCTTGATAGGATAAGTCAACAAGTTCATCAATAAAAGCTTTCATACGAGTAGATGCTTCACCATAGTGATTAATGAGCATTTTCTTAATATGGTTAGCTTCCATAATGTCTTTGTAGCAAAGTTCTTGAACATTTGTTAAGTGGTCTACTGCAATACTATCAAAATCTTTAGCATAGCTTAGAGCTTCAATCACGTCATTCCAACTAGCACACTCAGCTACAGAGAAGCGGTCATCTTGTTCCACAGAAGCAAGCCCTCTGTCTGTGTCAATAATCAATACATTACCTGGTAATGAGTTGATAAAGCTAGACTTTCCAGACCCAGGTGCTCCATAGAAACTGTCATTGTGTGTAGCTTGATTTTATTAAGTTTTTTTAACTTCATTCTTCCCTACTTTCCAGTTGAGCCATATCCACCACGGTCAGCATTACCAAGACTTAATACTTCCTTGAAATGTAACTCAGGTTGGTTCTTCATAATTCTGAACTGACACAATCGTTGACCTTTCTCAATGCTACCTTCTCTAGTAGCATAGAACTTAGCACCCCAAAAGTCATTATCTCCACAGAAAGAGTTATCAATGACACCCATACTGTTTGTGAGTAATAGTCCAGTGTTTTGGAAAGTGCTTGAGCGTGGTAGTATGTGTGCTTCATAACCTTTAGGAAGCTCCATAGCTACACCAAAGTCAATTACTACTGTGTCACCAGCTTTATAACTTAGTTTTGTGTTGGATTCTAGGTCAATCCAATCTCCAACTACAATACGATTGACAGGGTTCACACCATCATCTCGTACCTTTAGTTTAATTACTTTGAAATTATGTAGCAATTCATATAGGTGTACAAAGAAGTTCAATGCAAAGTACACAGCTACAATAATCACAAGGGCTAATTCAATCTTAGTCATTATTTTGATAATACTCCTCTATAAGTTTTGCTATTGCATATTTCATAATATCAATGCCTGTTAGGTATGTAGAGTGTCTAGTTGTAATAGTAGCACCCTTCATAAATAGTATTTGAGTAGCACTAAGACCATTATTGACATCATTGTCATATAAATAAGCTTCTTTATTAGAATAGTATACTGTATCCTTCTCATTTATAGCTTTTTCAAGAAATACTAATGCTTTATCAAGGTCAGCTACACCATTTTTATATTTATATCTCCAAACATACTTCACAGCAGAAGCAATGAGAGAGTTAAGTCCAGCATATATCCAGAAATCCCAACACTCTAATGTTGTGTGTGTATACCTTTTAGGGTTTACAATATCTTCACCCATTACTTCTTACCTCGTCTGTCAATATAAAACACGGAGAGAGCAAAGATAACAATTAGAGCTTGCTCTAGTAGCTTATACAAGTTATCATTCATGATAATCTCCTATTCTCTTAATCTTTAGTCTGTACTCAGCTAAGTCTTCCTCAGCCTTAACTAACTCCAAGTAACGGATAGGTGATAGGTTTACAGAAGTGACACCATCAATACCTCCTAGAAGGCTCTCAATTCGCTTCTCTTCGGTTTTTCTATAGTTAGCTATAATATACCCAAGTTCCTCTTTGTCATCTTCTAGAGATGATTTAGAGCCATGTAAGTATATTGTGATACCTACAAGAACACACAGAGCTATAACCAGCACAGTAATCACTGCTAAAAGAAGTTCAATCATTCTACTAACCTATAGTGCTTCACAGTGAAGCCTTCACCTTTCGTTGTTACTACTACTTTATCTTCTGTGAGCTTATCTTTTAAGCCTGTGTAGTAGGTATCTCCACTGTAATCTCCATCAATAGTGCTTACTACTACTTCCCCACAGTAATCTTCAAAGGCTTTGAATGTTCTTGCTCCTCCAATGACCCAAACATCTCTATCAGTCTCTTGTTCAAACTGTAAGACCTCATCCACAGAGTTAGCAATGTAAACATTCTCATCATCATAGCCATCAATCTCATCTTTGTGTGTCAACACCACATTGATTCTGCCCTTAAGGGGTTTACTTCCGATTGATACCCATGTAGCAAGACCCATAACCACTACTCCACCTGTTGTTTGGTTTTTAAAGTAGTTAAGGTCAGCATTGTTAGACCAAGGTAACTTTCCTTTATTTCAAATAATTCCATTTCTTTGTAATACTCAAATATATAGAAGGACTTATCAGTAAATCTAATTTCAATCATTCATTTACCTCACTCTATAGCAAACAATAGCTGTATAGTATTCAGAGTATCCGAACTTACTAGAAGTTATTGATATACTTACATCTACCTTGTATTTGATAAATTCATTTATCTCTTTTTTTCAAGTTCATATCTATTAGAGTTTTTCAAAAGTTTTACATTCCATATAAAAGTTAAGGCTACACAGATAAACCATGTAGCCTATCTCCTTTAATCTACTTTAACTAGGAACGCTTCATGATTGAATTGAGGGAAACGTTCTTCGATTTCAGCAAGAGTGAATTTACCAATCTTGTCAGTACCATGACCAAGTACATCAGCTTCTTCTGTGAATCCAGAAAGCTCTCCATTAGCATTGATAGCAATGTATGGTGCTTTAACACGACGTGGTTTCTTACCTACAAAGATAATGTAACGTGGTTCAAGAAAATCAGTTAGTAATTCAATTCCAAGTTCTTGAGCGAGTGAGACAAATAGTTCTTTTTGTTAGCCATTTTGCTAACCTCCTTAATAATATTTGCAGAGGGTTTAAAGTGATTAGCTCTACCACCACATTATTAGTTTATCAAAAACGTGTTACCTTGTCAAGAGGTAATTTCAACTTTTTAAAAACTTTTTTTCAATAAATTCATCTAAATCTTCTACAACATCACCAATATAGACTTTATAGAAGTAGTCATATACTCCAGGTTGTCTTTTTTTCTGGTGGTGTATACATACGAAGATTAGGGTTTTTGGCAATCATTGTGGTAATTTCACAGAATTGCTCAAACATATCAGCTCCACGATACTTATTGTAAGGGAATTTAATATGTTTCACACGATACATTCTGCCTTTTAGAACCTCTTTAGGGTTCACACACTCAAAGCAGAAATCTTTTACTTTATAGCCTAGCTTGGTCATGACTTCCATGTACATGTTTCCTTGAAGACTATATTTCATCTTAGCTTCTTGTGGCGCTTCACTATAAGTCTTATAGTCAATAAGAGACACAGTGCCATCACCATTATCAATCACAGCATCTACAAAGCCAATGAACTCATGACCGTTAGGCAATTCAAGTTCAATCTTCTTCTCTGTCTCTACCACCTTGGTGAAATCTACAGTTTCACCTTCTGCAAGATAGCGCTCCACAGCAAGCAGTCCTGTGTGTCTAGCTTCATCATTGAATGGGGAAAACTCATGCACTTTAAGGGTCATCTCCTTAAGCTGTTCTTCTGTGAGTTCTCCATTGTGCTGTGCCATTAGTTCCATAGCTGTGTGGAATACTGTACCCCTGTCCATGTACTTTGTACGGTCAGGGTCAGGTAATTCCTTATATCCAGCTACATACTTACACCAATGCTCCCAAGGATTCTCTAGGTAAGTATTCACACGAGATACACTAAACTTCATGGATACCCCCACCTAAACCCATACGTTTCTTAAGCACAGTAAGGTAAGTGTTCATTGCATTTAGCTGTAGCTCTAATACCCAAATAGGGCAGTCTAACTCAACATCTACTTCACCCATATTATATTTAGTAATAAATGAGTTCAATTTAGTTACACGCTCTTCCAACTGTGCATGTTCTTCTTTAAGTCTTTCTTTATAGGTACTCATATTTATCTCCTATCTCTGTGACAACTTAGGTAGAATTTCATCTACAAGAATTGAGTAATTAGGTGCTAAGAGATATTTACTAATATGAACAATAAACGCACACACAAGTACAACTATAATTGCAGTTATTAGCTTCTTAAAAGTGCTCATATTATTATTCACATTCTGTTGTGTAAGGACTTTAGCATAACCATGTCTAGTTAAATCACTTGGAACATCGTTATATTCTAACTCACACCAATCAACAATACAATTTTTATAGATTCCCACTAATGCAACTGCTAAAATAACAACTATGATAAACAGAGCAAATGAAGTTTTACTTAGTACAGTATAATAAGTCCACTCTCTCACAAGTTGTTCATAGAGCTGTGGTGTGTTGTCCTTGATAGAGCCAAGTAATTCCGAGATACCATCTATAGATACATTCATACCTTTTTGCTAATGCTTCCAGTAAATTATCCATTAGTAATCTCCTTCTTTTCTAATGAAATAGCAACAATAGTATTAGGGTTTATATAAATATCTCCAGAATCTTTATATACTAATCTGAAAAATTCTTGATTTATATAAGGAATCTTCTAAATCTGTTAAAAAGATGATTGAATATAAAAACTGTAATTCTTTATCTAATATAAACTTAATGTTTACTTGGTAAATGCAGTATTCAGTATATCCATGTAGTATAATGTCATTTATGGCAGTTTTTAACTTATCACTAACTATTAACTTTTTCATAATTACAACTCCAATTCTTTAGCAAACTGCCAAGCCCATGAAAGAGGTGAGTCTTTAACCATCTTCTCTGTTATTTGTGTAGTAGAGTTTTTTGTATGTTCTATCAGCTTATCAATAGAGTAGTAGTTATGGTCATCTAAAGCCAATGTACCATTATTGTATGCAAGTAATCTCCTATACCTACCACCCTCAACAGGGATAGCTACATAGTAGTGTTTTTCATCTACTTCATAACCATTTACCCAAGCATAAGCAAACTCATTAGAGTTTTTTCTAGCCCACTTAGCGCACTTAAGTGCATCACCATTAAAAGTTTCAGCGATAGACATACCAAACTTATCTACTGGGTCTAATGCCCCATAAAGTGTAATACTACAATACTTACAATATTCAATCCACTCACCAATTTCTCTTGGTATCCTCATTGTTATTTTCATGTTTTACCTCTTATTCTCTATAAAGCTCAATCATGTCAATACTTTGGATAGCAGACTTTTTAATGTAACTTGTCTGCACAACCTCTACTTCATCATCTACAGTCTCAGACAACACATCTAGTGTAATAAACTCTGAAACTTCTAATAACTTATTAAAAATGTACAAAAAGTTCTTCCATTTTTAATGTACTAATACATGTATAATCTCTATCACTAAGGTTTATAGAGAATTTTGTAACCTCTTTTTCATCTTCAAGAGCAGAAGATTTTAGCATATCTATGCCATAAGCAATAATACTCCCTCTCCAATCTTTTATAACATCATTTAATTGTTTTTGTTTTTCTGGTGTAATCATGGTTGTTTCCCTTCTTGCAAGTAATGAATGAGAGTATCAAACCTCATACCTATTGAGTAATCAGCTCCAGTACGCTGTGTTCTCTCTACATTCAAATCATTCTTGACTGCTGTAAGTTTCTTGTCTAACTCATTCACTCTGTTCATCATCAGAATCAGCATTAGACTTAGGAGTAATAGTAGACACCCACTTACCAGACAGTACAGCTTCAAAAACTTTCTTTTCATTTTCTTCTGTGATTAGTCCTTTTCTATCTAAGGATTTGATTGTCTGCATACGAGTTTTACCAAGCTGTTTAGATTTTCTGATAATGCGTCCAACCTCAATGTCAATAGTAGGTACACCTTCTTTAACATATTGCATCAAATCTACTTCAAACACCTCAGATAGTCGCTTAACATTCATAGCAGACGGTATGTTATGACCATTTTCCCAACTAGCCACACGGGAGTTGTTCTTATAACCCAATCGCTTAGATAGTTGCATTTGTGTCATCTTGTTTGAGAGACGTAGCTCTCTAATTCTTCTTCCTAGTACGCTCACTAATTGTATATCCTCTTGGCTTTCCATTGTAATGCTCAATTAGCACACCAAGCTCCACAATGAACTCCTTAAATTCAGGATACTCTTTAGCTAGTTCTTCTTTATTAGTTGACTTAATGGTGAACTTATTAGGCTCTACAGTCCAACCAGTGCTTCCGTTACCATATTTACAAAAGTAGTGTTCTGATGGCAACTTAATGGCATAAGTTTTCTCAACCTCTTTCTCAAGGTAACGTCCACACAGAACAGCCAATCCTAAGCGTTTAACAATATCTTTTACATCATCAGCCTTCTTACCTCGTGCTAAACGGATAAACCAAGGTTGTGATTGTCTTACTTTAGACATAAATACATAGTTAATGTAGCCTAGTGTGCTAATTTTATCATAAATTCCACTAACATCTAGTGTATTGAAAAATTTAATCTCTTCTTTGTATAATTCAGGTACTTCTACAGAGAGTGTAGCTCTTTCTTGTTTAGGTATCTCTTCTTCTCCATAATAGGCTTTTTACCTTATCCAAGTATTCAGTTCTAATTGTTTCCATTTTACTAGAGATAAACTTGTTTAAGATGAATGGTGAGATACCAATTTC
>BNJV01000823.1_pt1 | contig 61858 bp, 91 predicted proteins | sample 8540591 | NCBI WGS metagenome assembly BNJV01 (sample SAMD00202457, study PRJDB9452) | human saliva metagenome | host: Homo sapiens | reverse complement strand
ATGATATTTCTTCTAAGCCACCGGGGACAATTGAGTGGGAGTAGAGTAGATTTTCTCATAAATAAATCAGAATCAGCACTAAACTTTAGTAGAATAATAAAGAGCATTTTATGAAAGTGATATATGTAGATATCCACATACATACTTCATAGAATCCTAATAATTTATCATCTGATGATAATATAAGTAGACTGTTATGTAATGCGAGGAATTTTTTTAGAGTATAATCTCGTTCTTCTTTCACTTACAAATCACAATACTATTAATAAATCAGTATATTTGAAATTAATAAATCAAAAATATTTCAGTTGTTTTTAGAGGTTGAGTTTCACATAGAGCAATATCCTGATGCCCCACCTTATTACTGTCATATTATTTTTTTAACTCTGAAATTACTGAAGAAATCATTAATAGTATAAATGTAAAATTAAATGAGTTATATCCTAAGGTAAAGATGAAAAATACATCCAATATTAAGATGATTATAAATGTCTTTGACTCTAAAAAATGGAAATGGTACTAAGATAGATAAAAAATCTGAAAAAGAGTTTAAATTGAATAAATTTTTCCTGTATGTAACAAACGAAAAGTCTTTATCTTAAAAGCCTTTGGATGAAATGAAAAAGTAGAAAAAGAGTTGAAGTAATAATAACAAGATGCTTAGAAAATGACATTCTTCTAATAAATACCTAAATTTAGTAGCAAAATCCATATACCAAAAATCAAATTTTTGTAAAAATAGAAACATAAAAATATCAGATATAACAACTAGAATAATAAAAATATTAACAATATGATAGGAGTTAACAATATGATAAAAAGAACTTAGTGAAATAGTTGGAGTTTCAGGTTTTGAAAAATGTAATAGATTACATTTATCAAGGTATTGATAATAGGAATTTGGACAAAATGTATGTGGATGATGTTGGAAATCTTATATGTTATAAAAAAAGGAAAAAACAAGTGCTAAAAAGCATAATGATATCAGCTCATGTAGATGAAGTAGGAATTCAAATAATGAAAAAAATTGAAGAAGATAAATATTCTTTTTAAAGTAATAGGAAATATAAAAATGTTGGAACCTTCTTCAACAAAAATGCGTTCAAACAATAAAATGGGAATAATATTTTTCTAATGAAGAGGCAAATATAAAAACCATATAATTATAGTAATTTATTTATAAATATAATTTCAAATGGAAATACTGTAAATATTGGTGATGTATTCTCCTTTGATAATATATGTGAAGAAAGTGATAAGTATATATGTGGAAAAAGCAATTGACAATAGAATTTGCTGTTATATTTTAATGAATTTTATTAATAATATGCCATGTTTAAATAATGATATATATTGTGTATTCACTGTACAAGAAGAAATGGGTATGCGTGGAATTAGAGTGGCAAAAACAAATATTATGCCAGATATTTACATTAATTTGGATGTATCACCAGAAGCAGAAATGAACAATATGAAAATTAAAGAAGGAGTCGGTATTGTAAGTTCTAACAGCATGGGAATTTCTTCCATCGATTTATTTGAATTAATGATTAAGGTTGCAGAAAAAAATAATATCATGTATCAAATAGAAGTTAGTGATTGTGGTACAAATGAACTAATAATTTCAAATGAAAAAGGACAAAGGAACTAAAAACAATAGCAATTTCACTACCTTGCAAGTATATTCATACTGCAAATACTCTGTATATAAGAATGATATTGAAGAATGTAAAAAAATTACTTGAAATTTATAAAAAAACATCTAATGATAATATGGAAAAATATCATCAAAGTCTGTATTTATTGACATATAAAAGCTTTTTATGATAAACTTTAATTTATATACAAAAATAATATGGAGGTGTGCACAAATGAAATCTGTAAAAATTTCTTGGACTGTAAAGAATTCAAAAATTCTACAAGACTTAATACAATGTATTGTTTTAAGTCTTGTGAAAAACCAAAACTAATAATTTTACATGATGAATTTAAGGGAGGATGAGATAGTATTCACATCCTCTTTTTCATTTAAATATATAAGGAGTTGAAAATATGAATGAAAAATATTGATGAAAGTTTAGTTGAAAGTCTGAATTAGACCTTTCTAAATATTATAATTTGCCAAAAGAAATTTCAATAGTAAAAACACAAAGATATATATTTGGCAATTTATACAAAAAGGGAATTCTGTGGATTGTGTTACATAACGAAGAAGAAAAAATGTATTTTTTTGGACTTGAAAAATAAACATAATTTAGAATATGTTTTTAAAAAAATATTCTGAAGAGGCTGTATTAAATGTTTTAATACAACTAGAAGAAAGAAATTTGAAAAATCCAAAAACATATTGAGAATGATGATAAAAAAATATTTATTTATTTGACAAACAATTGTAATCAAAGATGTAGACATTGCTATATGTATTCAGGAGGCATTAAGATTGAAGAAATATCGGTTGAACAGTGGAATAATGCTTTAGATGAATTTAAGCAGAATGGAATTGAAGGTGTAACTTTTTTTCTGGTGGAGAAATAACTGTCTATAAAGGATACAAAGAAGTCATAATGCATGCCCATCAAATTGGACTTCAAGTTACAATATTGAGTAATGGAATACTATGGAACGAAAAATTAGTAAAAGAATTGTCTCAATATATTGATGAGATACAAATTAGTATTGATGGGTATGATAAAAATTCTTACTTTAATGTTAGACAATATGACGGTTTTGACAAAGCTATTAAGTGTGTAGAACTTTTTAATAAAACTAATACTAAAGTTTCTATTGCTGTAACTCCATTATATGAAAAATTTAGAAATATTTATAGATAATTTCGAAAAATTTTGCCCAAAAATTTATGAAAAATATCCAAATGTTTTTTTGTGAAACTTAATCATGAGTTAATTGTTGGAAGAGAAGTTCATCCAACACAAAAAGAAAATCAGACATATAAAAAAGAAATTAAAAGATTTAGTTGAACGTTTATATCCTAATTTTTATATAGAAACATTTGTATTAAATTATGAAAATAAAGCTATCAGAAAGAATTGTGGTTTTGGAGAAATTTCAATTTCAGCTAATGGAGATATATTCTGGTGTAACCGTATACATGAATTAACCAGTCACTATAGTATTTTTGAAAAGATTCAGTAGTTGATATAATAGAGAAAAGTAAGTATATTAAAAGAAATAACTTCTGTAGATAATACAAAAATATGTAAAGACTGTGAAATACGATATATCTGTGGTGGTGGATGTCGAATAAAAATATGAAGGAATTAAAGAAGCAGATTCTAGAAAAACTCTTTGGAACTACAATTGCGAAGGAAAAAAGATCTTTATGAAAAAAATGATTTTTAAGTAATGAATATTTTTGAAGAATAGGAGATATTTTTTTATGTCGGATTTAATTTTGTGCATCAATTTTGATGAAAGTAAAAAGAATAGAATAATACTTGAAACATATGAGGGAATAATTCCAAATCTGAAAAAGCAAAAAAAGTATTCAGGTCAATTACGCAACATTAATATAAATGGAAAATTCTCATTTAATAATTTGTCTAAATATGAATTAGAAGAAGTTAGAAATATTTTTGAACAATGAAAAAATATTCAATTTAGTAAATACCAATATATTATATCAAAAAAATAAATTTTTTTATAATCTGAAATACATGATGGAAAAAATGTTTATTTTACAAAGACTGGGATGTACTTAGTTGAAAACATTCTAAAAATCTAATGTTTCAAAAAATACAATATATATCGACGAATGTAAAAATAACTATAGAAAAGACTACTTTGAATATTCATATACCTAAAATAATTAATAAAGAAAAACAATTCTCTAATAGAAAGTAAAGTTTATATCAATATTGAAGAAAAAAATCATAGACTAGAATTATATTTTGTTTACGATGATTATCCGATTAATTTTTTTCAGAGAATGATGTTATAGTTCCAAATAAACAACCTAGAAATTTTGGATTTGAACAAAAAAATATACGATAAAAGTAGTTTCTGCTGGATGGAGATACAGTAAAAACAAAGGATTTCTATATTCTGGAAAAGATTTAGAAAACTCTATTGCCTTTCTTCATTCTGAAGGAATAATGATTTTCACAAATCGTAATAAACCTATTTCACATATCGATACTTCTGCAATTAGAGTATCATATGATATTGATTGGTTCGAATTCATGGTGATATCATTGTTGATAATGATAATTTAGATGTAAGTGAAATGATTGATCTTCGACAAAGAATGGATTGAATATAATGGAAAAAGTATTATTTATTCCCAAATTATTGTTATCAAATAGTATAAAAAGGACAATGATAATAATGTAATTATTGAAAAACAAAAATTTATTAAATGCTACAGAATTGTCGTACAGTCTAGGATCAATAGATAATATAGATAAACTTATATCTTATGATAATATTTCTATTGAGGTAGATAAGCAGTTAAAAAAACTTTAAGAAATTACCAAAAATCGGAGTAAAGTGGTTATTATCGCTTAAGCAAAATGGTTATGGAGCATGTTTAGCAGATGATATGGGACTTGGAAAAAAACACTACAAATAATTACTTTTCTCAGTGATAAAAAAACAGAAAATGACAAAACATTGATTGTTGTTCCGAAAAACATTATTAATTAACTGGCAAAGAGAATTTGAAAAATTTAATCCTAATCTGAATATTGTTCTGTATCATGGACTAAAAACGAAATAAAGCAGATATTAAAAAAATAATAATATTATAATTACAACATATCAAACATTACTAAATGATATTGAAACAATTTGTAAGATAAACTTTTAACAATATTATTCTCGATGAAGCACAATATATAAAAATAGTCAAAAGTAAAAGCATACAAGGCTATCAATTCACTGAAATCTGAAATGAAAAATTGCATTAACTGGTACTCCTATAGAGAATAATTTAATGGAATTCTGGGGATTGATGAAGTTATTAAACCCACAAATTATAGGTTCATATAAATCTATATTTAAAAATGTGAATAATCAAATTGATAAAATGAGAGTAATAACTTCGCCGTTTTTGTTGAGACGAATGAAAAATGACGTTTTAAAAAGATTTACCAAAAACAAGAGCAAGTATTATTTGTAAAAATGGACCCTGAACAACAAACACTTTATAATAACATACTAAAAAAAGTATAAAACATGAACTTGAAAGAAAAAGTAATCGTTTTGAAATTAAGTCAAATAGTATTATGCTTAATGGTCTTTTTGTATCTTCAAGAAATCTGTTGTCATCCTGCATTATTAGAACAGTTTGAGCAAACAAAAAGGAATAAGTTCTGCAAAAATGGAACTGTTATTTGAAGTAATAGAACCTTTATATGAAGCAGGACATAAAATAGTTATTTTTAGCCGATTTACTAAAAATGCTCAAACTAATAGAAAAAAAGATTATTACGTGAACATAAAAACACTTTTTATTTAGATGGGCAAACTAAGAATAGAATGAATATCATAGATGAGTTTGAGCAAAACAAAATTGGAATTTTCCTTATTAGTTTAAAAGCTGGTGGAACTGGAATTAATCTAACATCTGCTGATATAGGAATAATATATGATCCGTGGTGGAATCCTGCAATTGAAAAAAACAAGCAGAAGATAGACTTTACAGAATTGGACAGAAAAACAGTGTTATAATTTATCGCTAATAACAGAAGGTACAATCGAAGAAAAAAAGTTCAAGAATTAAAAAGAAAAAAATGGATATCACTATGCAACTATTAGAAGGTCATGAAGTTCCTACGTCTATAACAAAAGAAATGATAGAAAAATTACTGTTTGATTAGCAAATAAGGTTTTTTTGTAAAATTTCTTCTGAAAATAAACTCCCGAATCTAATTTATAGAGTGTGTACAAAATTTTTGTGTAATCCTCTAAATAATATATGATTAAAATAACTATATAGTATTTGGAGGTTTTTATTATGGCCTAAATTGCAATATTAATTGCGACATTTTACCAAATTTTTAAAAAAACTAATTTCGTGTAAAAATTTTTCAAATGGTGTTGCATAATTTAAACATTTTCTTGGTCTTGAATTAATCAGCATTAAGGTTCTTATCAGTTCTTCCGTTTCTATCTTTGATATATCGGTCTTCTTGGGGTAAAAATTCTCTCAGAAGACCGTTGCTGTTTTCGTTACAGCCTCTCTGCCAAGAGCAGTACGGATCTGCAAAAATAGAAATCTATTCCCAGATTTTTCTACTTCTTCCCAGCATGAAAATTCTTTTCCCCTGTCTGATGTAAAAAGTCTTGAATGCCTTTTTGGAATAGTCGATGTTAATTGCTTTATTGCTTCAAGCATTGAACTTTTACTTCATCTTTTTATCTTCATTGCTACATAAAACCGTGTCTTTAACTCTACAAATGTTGCAAAACAGGCTTTGCTTTCCCTCTTGATGAAACTACAGAATCCACTTCTCAATGACCAAAAACTTCCTTTTGTACTTACTTCAGACGGTCTTTTTCTTCAATTGTTTTTCCAATATTAAATTTTTCCTCTCGTCTCTTTAGTTTTTAGCTCTCCTTCCCTTTCTTCTTAAAACATTCAGGGAAACATCTAGAAAATTGCTGTACAGCCAGTTATAGATAGTTTTAAAGGACAGGATTCCTTTTAATTCCCTCCCGATAATCTGTTCAGGTGACCAGGGTTTTGCAGAGCCTGTCTTCTATCAGCTTTTTCAGTTCAGTAGTAAACTTTGAATTTCTTCCTTTATTAGCAGCTTTTGTATTGGCATCTGCCTGAGCATTTTTCAGAAGAGTATTCATCATTAATTCTCTTTATCTCACGGTAAATGGTAGCTCTGTGTCTATTAAGGATTTCGGCAATTTTAGAAATATTGTAATTTTCCTTTAACAGAACCTCTAGTTTATTTCTTTCATTTATGGTAAAATGTTTATGGCTCATGATATATTTCCTTTCGTTAATGTTTTTGTGGTTACTAACATTTTAACACGAAATTATCATGAGTTTTTACATTTTCTAATTTTGTCGCAATATATTATACAATCTATGACATCAAAAACTTCTCTAGAATCAAGTTCAAGAACATCAGCAATTATATTTGATTGAATTTCTACAACCTTGTTTAATACATTTAATCTTTTTGCATTAACAGCATAACCCTGTACAATATACTCTTTCAATATAGATGTAGCCCATTTTCTAAAAAGCAATACCTCTTGGAGATTTTACTCTATATCCAACAGAGATAATCATGTCAAGATTATAGTAATTAAAAGTTCTTTTCTGATAGACCTGTCACCTTTCATTTTTTGAACTTGTGCAAATTTTGCACAAGTTGAGTTTTCTTCCAATTCATTTTCCTTAAATATATTTCTGATAGGTCTCTGTATTACAGAACGGTCTCTATCAAAAAGCTTTGCCATTTCTTCTACTTTTAACCACATAGTTTCCTTGTCAGGAGCTACTTATTAGCTCTCTATTGACCAAAAATAAAAAATTTTTGGTCAATAGACTTTATAAATTATGTTTTAACTTGGTTCTCCAGCTTTTTTCAAATCTTCACAATTTATATTTAAAATTTCTTCTAGTTTTGTTAAAACCCATAGCCATCTTTCTTTTAAGGCATTTTTCATTCCATTTCTGGTTAAACTTGTTATTATTATAATCATCTAGTATTTGTTGTGAAATCCTAAATGAGGTTGTATCACTTCCAGATAAATATTTTTCCATTTTTATCAAACGGACTATTGCTTGCCTCTATATTTTTTTCTTTCCACTTAATAAAGTGAGATTTGCAATACTTTTTAATCCATTTATTTTCTATCACTTCTGTTATATGATTCCATTCAGGATATTGTTTATATTTTTTTAGGCAAATATATGTTCTAAATGCAACTCCTTATCTAATTTTATAAAAATTACTTAAAGAGTTGTCTGTCATATCATATTCCATTATTATTAGTAAAGGTTTTATCCATACTTCATCATCAATTTCTTTTTCCTTTTTATGTTTTCTTTTACTAAATAAATAATTTTATCATCTTCTATTTTTATTATTAAAAATAGCTTTTTAAATAATTAATATGTTTATCTTCTTTTATAGCCCGTATAACATTAAAAGAAACTTGCTTTATTTGTGTCAGAGTTTTTCCTGCAATCCAGTATAAATAGTAAAAATCTTCTTAATTCTTTTTAATAATTCTTCCATGTGTTTATATTTCTCAAGAAAAGCAGTCATTACAATTGTTTTTCCAATACATACTCCAACGTAAGTATCTAAGTGAAAAATAATTTTTGATTCTGTATCAAATATTTCTTTTTTTATAAATTTTTGCAAAATTCTTTTTATTTTTGAAATTACTTCATTTGAATCCCTTATCTTTAAACAAATCTTGTAATTCCTCGGTTAAAGATTTTTGGATTGGAAGCTAATAAATAATATTCATACATTGTAAATAAATCATTTAAATTTATATCTGAATCTTTTATAGATTCTTCCATACTTTTGCCAATCAGCCATAAATCTTTTTCATTATTATTCAGTAAATCCTTTTCATCTTTATACTTTGTATTTAAGTTTCCTATCAAATAACTTTTTAATAAATCTGGTGCAGTTAAATCCATACCTCTATCATTCAGAACTTGAAAGATTTTTAATTGCAAAATCTCTATTTGAACAATCTATCCTTATTAACTGAACTCTATTGAATATATAATTCACAAATTTATCTCTTTCAACTTCATTTAATTTCTTCAATTTTTTTCTTTAAAAAATATTGCTGTATTCCTAAATTTAAAAATTGGCTCCTGATCATTTTTTTCAACTGATATTTAAAGACATCCTTTATTTCTTCAGTTGCTCCAACACTTAAAAATAGTATTATAGAAATCAGACTGATGATTTTCGTGAGTAAATAATTTTAAACGTTCAGTCCTATTGTTTAATGATATTACTGCCTTTATTGCTCAATGTCTACTGAAAAAGGGATCTTCTGCATTATTTTTTTATTAATATCTTGGAAATTATCTCTAAGCACACAAAATAAAAATCATTAAAGTTGTCAATCTTTGTTGTCCATCTACAACATCAATATATTGACTATTATCTAAAGGTTTTTGCTGTAATTACAGAACCTAAAAAATAATTGTCTATATCATTTTCATAGGCTTCAAAATATATCATCCCACAACTGTTCTATCTGTTCATTTCCCATTTATAAGGTCTTTGATATTGTGGGATTCTATATAAAAATTTTAGGATCCATAAATAGTTGACTTATTGATACACTCGACGGTCTGAATGCTTCCATAAAATTTCTTTCCTCCTTATTTGTTTTTTTCTTATTATTATATATTATTTTTATTTTGTTTACAAGTTATTTCAAAGTTTTTCAAACTAAATACTATAAATATAAAAAAACTTATCTAGAGCGTGTATAAAAATTTTTTTGAAATGAAGAGTTTTTAACAATTCTTTTCTAAAAATAAATAGTAAACATTGAATTTATCATAATTTATATAATTTATAAAATTGAAAAAGTCTCTTTTTCTGATAAAAAATTAAAGTATATTCTAATAACACCAACAAAAAAACCCAGGAGGTTCTAAAATGTCATCAACAAAAACACATGTAGGAAAGTATGAATTTGAAAATTGTCTTATGAATGCCGCAGGAGTGTGCTGCTATGACCGTAATGAGCTGGAGAAAATGATTCACTCTGAAGCGGGAACTTTTGTAACAAAAAGTGCCACATTAAATCCTAGAGAAGGTAACCCTCAGCCACGTTATTATGACACCGAACTTGGATGTATAAACTCCATGGGACTACCAAATCTTGGAATTAACTACTATCTTGAATATCTTCTGGAACTGCAGGAAAGACTTTCTGAGCGTACATTCTTTCTGTCGATGACAGGACTGTCTTCCGAAGAAATTCATATATTGATGAAAAAAGTCCTTGATAGCGGATTCAAAGGTCCGACAGAACTGAACCTGTCCTGTCCAAATGTGCCTGGAAAACCTCAGCTGGCATATGATCTGCAGACTACTGAACAGATTCTGTCAGAAGTGTTTGAATATTTTGACAGACCACTAGGAATAAAGCTGCCACCATATTTTGACATTGTGCATTTTGATCAGGCAGCCGCTGTTTTCAATAAATTTCCTCTCACATTTGTGAACTGTGTAAACAGTATCGGAAATGGACTTGTAATCAACGATGAGAGCGTTGTAATTAAGCCTAAAAACGGTTTTGGAGGAATCGGAGGGCAATATATAAAGCCTACTGCACTGGCAAACGTACACGCCTTCTATCAGCGTTTAAATCCATCTATACAGATTATCGGTACAGGAGGAGTTCTTACAGGCCGTGATGCATTTGAGCATATTCTGTGCGGAGCGAGCATGATTCAGATTGGAACTTCGCTTGAAAAGGAAGGAACTGAAGTATTTTCCAGAGTTACACGTGAACTGAAGGAAATAATGGATGAAAAAAAGGTTACAAAACATTGGAAGATTTTTAAAGGAAAAACTGAAATATCTGTAATTAAATATATACAATTACAGGGTGTATTATTAATATTTTATAATTACACAATATCTCTAATCAGTTTTATCTGCTGTGGGACTTTTTATAAAAAAACCACGGCTTGTATAGGAGAAAAAATATGAATGGAATAGAAAAACTTCAGGAAATAATTGATAACAGTAATAAAATTGTATTTTTCGGAGGGGCAGGGAGTATCTACGGAATCTGGAATTCCTGACTTTAGAAGTGCTGATGGGCTGTACAGCATTAAACTTGACAGGCATTTCTCACCTGAAGAGCTTGTTTCCCATACAATGTATCTGAAATATCCTGAAGAGTTTTATGATTTTTACAAAAAACACCTGATTTATCCTGATGCAAAACCAAATCCTGCCCACTACTATCTGGCAGAACTTGAAAAGAAGGAAAAGCTGACTGCTGTAATCACCCAGAATATTGACAGCCTTCATGAAATGGCCGGGAAGCAGGAAAGGTACTTAAACTACATGGTTCCGTTGATAAGAATACATGTATGTCATGTGGCAAGAAGTATGGCCTTGATGAGTTTTTAAAACTTTGTAATCCTGTTCCACACTGTCCTGAATGCGATGGAATTATTAAACCTGATGTTACGCTGTATGAAGAAAGCCTTGATATGACTATTTTTGAGGAAGCCATTTATCATCTGTCACAGGCAGATACCCTTATTATTAGCGGAACTTCCCTTTAGTTGTATATCCTGCGTCTTCACTGATTCAATACTTCAGAGGTAAAAATCTTATACTTATTAATAAATCAGTTACATCCCAGGGACAATTATGCAAACCTTGTTATTCATGACAATATTGGAAAAGTATTCGGTCAGCTGAAATAAATGTTTGTGGAAAAAGATTATAAAAATAATAATTAGAAGTAATAAAAATAAATAGCATAATGAATTTTAAAAATGAAAGGAGTTGAATAATGGTACAGGTATTATTTGTCTGTCTTGGAAACATATGCCGTTCACCAATGGCTGAAGCTGTTTTCAGAAAAATGGTTGATGCTGAAGGATTAAATCAGCAGATTTATATTGATTCAGCAGCTACAAGTTCATGGGAACACGGAAATCCTGTCCACAGAGGTACAAGAGAACGTCTTGCAAGGGAAGGTATAAGCACCGTTGGAATGTATTCCCGTATTTTAAATGATGATGACCTATTAGCAGACTATATTATAGGAATGGATGAAAGCAATATTATAAATATTGAGAAATTTCTCCGTAACAGACATTCAGGAAAGGTAAACCGTCTTCTTGAATACGCGGGGGAAGATAGGGATATTCTTGATCCGTGGTACACTGATGATTTTGACACAACTTACAATGATGTGGTCAAAGGGTGTAAAGGCTCTGCTGGAATTCATAAAGAAATATGATTTTAGTATGTAGTAATAGAAAAAATACTACCTTTTCTGCAAAACTTCGATTTTGCCGAGATAGGGTAGTATTTTTCTTATTATTTCATTAATCTTTTTACATCCTTATCTGAAGTTTCAACTTTTGATAAACTCTGACATAGTCCACTTTTCATTTCTGTAGGAAAAATGAATATCGCCATCTTCTCGGTCTTATTTTCAGTGCAACATTTATCATCATAAAATAAGGTTTATCAAATGGATTATGATCCATATATTTTAGTGATTTATTTGTAGCAAATCTTTTATATACTCTTCCATTAAAGAGCCATTTAACTTCTTTATCATCCCATTCAACAGCATATGTGTTAAATCTTGTCAAATCTTCATTTTTTTCTTTATTTTTAAATCATTTCCTGTAAAACTTTGATATTTTGCAGGAGCTAAGTATCATGGGTAGTTCCCGTTACCTTTGTAGGATATGATCCATAAACTTCTACAATATCTATTTCTCCATCTGCCCATACTCCGGTATTTGATGATGTTCTGCTGGCCACATCCAAAAAGCAGGCCATGTTCCTGCACCTTGAGGCATCGAAGTCCCTCATTTCTATTTTTTTCCATATTTAACGCTGTAAATATTTCTTGTGTGTATTGCTCCAGAACTATACAGTACTTTTCTTTCTTTTTCCATCTTTCAAAAACTGTTTTGTTATCTTCTTTTTAATTGTTATAACTAAATAACCATCTTCAATTTTTACATTATCTCTAAAAATAATACTGTTTTGCATCAAATCCATAATCATTTACCAGATTTCCATTTTCATCAAGATAATTTCCTGACTTGAAGGATTTCCATTTTTCCCAATATGCCCACTTACTCATATCTAATTTATTTCCATCAAACTCATCACTCCATACAAGTTGCCATTCTGTTTGATTTTTATTTCAATCTGGAAAAATATTGATTTCTTTTTAGTTTTTGAAGTACTTTTCAGCTTTTGCACATTTTCGCTATTCATTAAAAGTTTCTACCTTTTCAGTACTTTCTTTTGTAATGGCAGTACCATTTTCCACTCCTTCATTTACTGAAAAAGAAACTTTGCTGAATCCTATAACTGCTAAGCTTTAATATTAAAAATACTTTTTTTCATTATTTTTCCTTTCTTTATATTAGATCTTATAAATATAAGCATGCAAAAATAATTTTTATCTGAACCAAATTTCAAAAGAACTTCTTTCATATCAAAAACAGTTATTTTACAATTTAATAAATAACATTGTTTTTACCTAGATATAATATCTATTTAAATTACTAATAAACTTGTTTTTCATTAGATATTTTTTTCAAAATAATTTCTACAATGCTCTTAACCCATACTTATCAAATAAAGTATCTGCATCTGCACTTTGTCCAAATTTATCTTCTATTCCATGTCTTATAATTTTTGTAGGATAAATTTCTGATAAATATTCTGAAACTGCACTCCCTAATCCTCCAATTATTGAATGCTCTTCGCTTGTTAAAATAAATTTACATTCTTTTGCAGCTTTTTAATACTGTTTCATTATCTAGTGGTTTTATTGTGGAAACATTAATTACCCCTTTACTTTTTATTCCTTTTTCTTCCAATAATTTTGATGCTTCAAGAGCTCTGCAACCATTAATCCAGTTGCCAAAATTGCTACATCATTACCTTCTGTTAACGTTACAGCTTTTCCTATTTCAAATTTATAGTTTTCATCAAATAATATTGGCACTCCTAATCTTCCCAATCTCACATAAACAGGTCCTTCATAATTTGTTACTGCAAAAATCATTTTTCCGTTTCTACAGCATCAGCTGGTGACAGCACTATCATTCCAGGAATTGATCGCATTAAAGCTACATCTTCTACTGCTTGGTGTGAACCCCCATCTTCTCCTAAAGAAATTCCTGCATGAGTTGGACAAATTTTCACATTCAATTGTGGATATGCTACTGAATTTCTAATTTGATCAAATGCACGTCCAGCAGCAAAATGTGCAAACGTTGAAACAAAAGGTATTTTTTTCCTGTTGTTGCAATTCCCGCAGCAGTTACAATCATATCAGCTCCAGCAATTCCAACATTTATATGTCTTCTTGGAAATTCTTTTGAAAAATATGCTGTCATTGTTGATTTTTGATAAATCTGCATCTAATACCACAATATCTTTATTTATTTTTTTCCTAATTTAACTAATGCTTCTCCATAAGCTACTCTAGTCGCTCATTGTTATATTCTCCTATTTTTATTTTATTATCTACTGTAAAGTTAGTAAAAATCAATTTTTTATAAACTCTATATTATAATTTTTACTTTATTTAAAAATTTATTTAAATTTTAAATTTCATCTAGTTCTTTTTAGCTTTTTCATAATCTTTCAGCACTTAGAACAGCTCCATGAGATTCTGCTGTTCCTTCAATAAAAGAAATTCCTTTCCCTTTCACAGTATTGGCAATTATAACGGTTGGCTGTCCTTTAATTGTTTTTTTGCTGAATCAAGAGCCTCTATGATTTCTTTATAATTATGTCCATCAATTTCAATCACATTCCATTTAAAAAGCTTTTAAATTTATCTCCAATTGGAGCAATATCCATCACCTCTGAAACTTTTTCCATCAATCTGTAATTTATTATAATCAACTATTGCCACTAAATTATCAAGTTTGTAATGTGCTGCTGTCATAACAGCTTCCCAAATCTGACCTTCTTGCAATTCTCCATCTCCCAAAATAGCATAAACTCTATAGTTATTATTATAAATTTTTGCACTTAAAGCCATTCCATTGGCTGCCGAAAGACCTTGTCCAAGTGAACCAGTTGACATATCAATACCATCCATCATATCTGGATGTCCCTGAAGTGGAGACTGCCATTTTCTTAAAGTCGGAATTAAAGCTTTTCCTTCATCACCAAAAAATCCTTTTTCAATTAAAACTGCATAAAGTGCTGGAGCCCCATGTCCTTTACTTAGCACAAGTCTATCTCTATTTTCCATTTTGAATTTTTCTGTATTAACATTCATTTCTTTTCCAATATAATATTGTCAAGATATCAATAATTGAAAGTGAGCCTCCAAGATGTCCTGATTTTGCTATATAAATCATTTCATTAATATCTTTTCTTAAGATTTTTTTGCTCAAAATCTTTTTATTTCCATAAAAACCTCCATTTTTTTATTTGTAAAACTTCAATTAATAATTAATAAATTTAATAGAATAAGTTTTCTATAAATACCCAATATTTATTTAATAAATACTAATTGGTGTTATAAAAACATTTATAACAGGAGCTATTATATCAGATATTTTTAAATACTTCAATCCATATATATAATAAAAGTGCACTTAAAACCATGTGCTTAAATAAGTTAGATAAAATTTTATAATTGAAGATCCATTCTTTTTAGAACTTTTAAATACCCATATTTTTATTCCAAATATATCCATTTAAACTTCCTGTTATAAATCCTCCTATATTTGCAATTTGATAATTTATAGAAAAATATACAAGAATATAATAAGTTATCAGAGACACAAATAAATTTCCAAGTCCAACTATAGCAAATTTTATAAAAATCATCATATTTCTCTATTATCCTTTTTATTAAATTTAACATTTTTCCTATTCCTTTTTATTTCTTTTATATTCAATTTTTAAATTTTCAATTTACTATATTATAATATTCTCTATAGTTTTTCTAATTCCTTCTCTAAAAATCTGTTTCTACATTCCATCCCAATTCTTTTTAATTTACCATTATCTAATATAAGACCCGGATTTCTTTTTAGAAGTCGTTTCATTTAATATAGCTGAAATATTTCTAAAATTCTCCATTTTACTATAATAATCATTTGAAACTTCTGCAATAATACTAGCTATTTCATCAATTGCTAAATAATTACCTTTTTCTTGATTTGAAGAAACATTGTAAGTTTCACCTGAAATTCCTTTTTCAGAAATTATAAGAGAGCTTTAACTCACATCATCTACGTATATGTTATCTCTTCTTGGAGTATTTGCTTTTGTTTATCACAATATCTTCTCCCTAATACTCTTTTTATAAATTCAAAAATGCAGTGTTAGGAATAGAAACTGTACTTCCATATACATAGCTAAATCTTGCTGTGACAAAATCTATATCAAATTGCTTTTTATAAGCTTTGTGCTATAACTTCTACCATTCTTTTTAGATTGGGAATAAGATGCATTATTTCCATTTAATGCTTCCTGTATAATTGGTATCTTTTTCCTTTACAATTAAATCCTCATTTGTATTATTTGCATAAATTGTAGCTGACGAAAATAAAATTAATCTCCCTTTAATTTTTATTTTTATACTGAGAGACCATAAAAATCACAACAATTCTTAATACCTATTAAATTGGGCATAATAATATCAACTGGATAATTAGAAACCTTACTTCCTTCTGTTGAACCTGCTGCATGAAAGCAAATATCAATTGTTTCTTCTATATCTTCCAATCCAAGAGAAATATCTCGAGCAATATATCTAAAAATTTTCATTTCCAATATATATTTTGAAAGATCTTTTTCAATTTTTCTTCTGTTAAACTTAAAGCAGTTACTTTTAACTCCTTCAATTTTCATATGGTATCTATTAAATTGCTACCTATCAATCCTGTTGCTCCTGTTACTAAAAATCGTTTTTACCTGAAAAAGTTCATATTTTCCTCCTGTAATTTATAATTTATTTAATTTTTCATGTATTTCTTTTATCTAATCTCGGCTCCATATTCTTACAACTATTACCAATAGGCAGAGATATTTCCAAATCTATATTTTCATCAACAATAAAAATTAATAAACAATGGTTTTGTATAATCACAATCTATTAATTTATTATCAATATCTTCTATTGATTCTATCTGAATATAGCCGAAATCATATACATTCGAAAGTTTTTCTAAATTAACGACACTATAACCTGTTTCTTCCGTTGTTAATAAAAAATTCTGAATTATATCTTCTAATTTGTCTTGATTTAATCATTCCTGAAGAATTATTATTAATAACTACAATCCATATAGGTAATTTATTATAGAAATAAACTGTAATTTCTTGAGGATTCATTTGAAGTGCCTGATCACCTATAAAACAAACAATATTTTTTTCTTCAAAGCATAATATGTACTAATTGCCTTTCCAATTGAACATCCCATTGTCCCAAGTGATCTTGAAAAACAATATCTTATTCTTATTTTCAGAAAAATTCGTAAGCTCTTGATAACCAAAAATTCATTATTCCCAACATCTCCAACGATAGCTCCTGTATCTTTAAGACTATCTAATAAATGTGCTATTTCATTTTACAGGTGTATCAGTATCACTATCCCAAAGAATTTCTTTTTATTTTATTACAAGTATTTAACCATTCAGATATATTATTATTTTCTATATTTTTATTAAGAAGTTCTTTCAAAACATCTTTTACATTACATTGAAAAATTTTTCACTATTTGAATTTCTCTATAAATTCATTTTCATCTATATCACATCTAATCAACTTACATTTATTAAAAATATCTAAGAAACTTTTTTTGATTTTTATTGGAAAAGACAATCTATTTCCAAGACTAATTAATAAATCAGCTTCTGATAATATATAATTAGTATATCTGATACCATGACTTCCTACATAACCAAAAAGCCATTTTAGAACTTGACATAATATCTTGACACCCTCTACTATAGATGACTGGAATTTTTATCAGAAAATTCAATAACTTCTTTTCAATTCCTGCCTGTCTTATCCCATCACCTATAAGTATAATGGCCTTTTTGATTCATTAAGATTTTTTCAATTGATAAAACAGCATCTTTAAAAAGTATTTTTGGAATATTTACATTTTCTAAAACTTCTTTTTCTAATTCCGTTTCTAAAACTTCACTACTCCAAATTTTTGATGATATATCAATTACAACTGGACCTTTTTCTTCCTGAATTAGCTAAATAAATAGATTTCCTTAGTTCTTCAACAAAAATCATCTACAGTATTTACTCTGACACAATACTTTGTAATTGATTCAAAAATGGGAATTATATTTATTTCCTGATCTTCAATAAATCTCATTTTATCACTGTATCATCCAGTGAATGTGCTGTTATAAATAACGAAGGAATAGAATCAGAATAAGTCTGCTATAGAACTTGTTAAATTTAAAAATTCAGGACCTTTAGTTCCAAATGCTACTCCCATCTTTTTGAGTAGACTGTGCATATCCAATAGCTGCAAAACCAGCATTTTTGTTCATGATGTAAAAGGTGAGTGTGTATGTTCTCTTTTTCTATTTAAAGCATATACAAATTCAAGAACTATCTGCCAGGTATACCAAAAACATCTGTAATTCCCATCTTTATTAGATTTCCAACTAAATAATCAGCAACTTTCATACTATTCGCTCCTTCTTCAATAAATTCAAAAGTTTTTCTAAATTTTCCGTGTGTATCTATGTCTCAAATCTTCTGAAATATTCTCTAGCAAATAATTTATTTCTACATATGATAAATTATATCTTTCTCTTAAATTAATTGAATACTTGTAAGCTACTTTGTGTAAAGCAGGTAATAATGTAGGAATTGTATAGCCCCATAAAGGCTTTGGAGAAAAATTCTTCAATTAATTCGCACACTTCTAATATCATATTATAGTTATATTTCTTATTATAATATCTATTTTAAATAGTCTGAGATAATCTCCGTTTGCAAATTTCCTGCTCCTTGTCCCATACCCTACATACACATGAATCTGCAATGATATCCCTGTCTGTTTGATAGTTAATAAAAGCCTTTACATTTGAAAAAGCTAAATTTAGATTATTATGACTATGAAAACCTATTTTTATTTCTGGATTTAACTTTTTCATCATATTTCTTTAAAAAATAAATTACATCTTGTTCAGTCATATATCCATAACTATCTACAAAAATATAAAGCATATGCTTTCATTTCATTAGCTGCTTTTATAATTAAATTTAATTCTTCTTCTGTATATCTTAATGTCAACATTGGCTGTACAAAAACTTTATATCCTTTTTCAGATAATGCTTTACAAAAATCAAGTGATTTTTGTAATTCAGAGTATCTAATAATAACTCTAATTCCTTTTACAATAGTTTTCATTCCAATCCAGTATATCTTCAATTGGAGTATCCGGACCTCTAAATAAGGCAACATACATTTGATTTTCCGAATACTTTTTGGTATGAAATTTCTTCAATTGAAGGATATATACAATATCTTGTTACATCACTATCTGTTATCTCAATTGAACCCAATTCTATAATATCTAAATTAGACTGGCTAAAGTATGATATTATTTTTATCAGTCATATTTTCATCAAATACCTTAGTTTCTATGCCTGTCTTATTGGCATCTTCTAGTCCTAATCCTCCATCTCTTTAGTGTACAATCAAGAATCTTTATTTTTCTCATCTTATTCTCCTTGTTTATCTTCAGTAAAATTTATTCTCTTCTTCAATTACTAACGGTCTATTTATTATTCTTAAATTCATATTTATAATATACTCTCCCAATAATCCTATAAAAAAATAATTGAAGTCCTCCTAAAAATACACCTATCAGTATAGGAGCTGTTCCTATAACAAATTTATCCCAAAATAAAATTTTTAAAATAAAAATATATTATAGAAATTAAAATACTAATAAAAGATACTGTAAAACCAAAAAGTTGATATTCTCAGACCACTCTTAGTATAACTTGTAAAACTAAGCATTGCCATATCAAATAATGAAAAGAAGTTATTTTGAACTTTTTCCAAATTTTTCTACGTTGTTGTTCATTTTTTATTTCTTTATGATCTGGAGCATATTCAGCAACCAAACCTCTTAAAAAGAGGCATAGATTCATTCAAACTTTTTAATATGTTAATAAAACTTTTATCATACAATCCAAAAACCTGTAAAATGTTCAATTTGTTCTTCTTTACTCATAGCTTTAATTAATTTATAATATATAGTTCTTAAAAATACATAAATTTATTCTCTTTACTGCTTGTTTTTATCATACTAATTACTTTTATGTCCTTTTTTTCCCACTCATGAACCATAACTGGTATCATCTCAACAGGATCTTGAAAATCACAACAAAATTGTATAGTACAATCTCCTGAACTTTGAAGTAATCCATAAAAAGGACTATTGTTTTGTCCAAAAATTCTTTATATTAAAGATAGCTTTTACATTAGAATCTTCTTTACATAATAAACGAAGCCTTTCTCTTGTTTTTATCTTTTTGATTTATTATCTATGAATATTAGCTCGTATTCGTAATCAGGAAGATCTTTAGCAAACATCTCTTTTAAAAAGCATTACATAGTGGTATCACATTACCTTCCTCTATTATAACAGGGTATAACCATTGATATTTTCATTTAAATAACCTCTATTTTTCTAATATTTAATTTCCAATAAATTCTTTAATCTGTTTTTACACATAACTCATAAACATCTTCATTATTATATTTTTATACCATTCAACTGTTTTTCTATTGTCTTGTCTATATTCCATCTAGATGTCCAGTTCAATCTAAATTTTACTTTAGTTACATCTAAAGCAAGAAGCTGAGAAACTTCATGAACTTCATTTGATTTGAAATATCTCTCAATGAACCTTTTCCATAGTTTTTCTATTATTTTTCTCCTATTTTCGACACTGGAACAATCCCTTCTATATTTGGACCAAAATTCCATGCTTCAGAATATTTATTTGGCTCTTCATACATTTTTTTGACCTAATAATAGATATCCATTCAATGGTTCTAAAAACATGTTCCCATGGTCTTATAGCTTTGGGATTTCTTATATTTATTGCTTTATCTTTTTCAAGAGCCCTTATACAGTCAGGAATTATACGATCTAACGACCAGTCTCCTCCTCCGATAACATTCCCTGCCCTGACACTTGCAATAGACTTTCCATGTTTATTATAATCTTTTGGATTAAAGTAAGAACTTCTCCGGGGAGCCTATTGCTATTTCAGCTGCACCTTTTGAAGAAGAGTACGGGTCATATCCACCTAAAGAATCTGTTTCTCTATATCCCCATATCTGTTCTTTATTTTCATAACATTTATCAGTCGTTATCATTATTCCTATTTTTAGTTTCAGGGTTTCTCTTATACATTCCAGTACATTAATAGTTCCCATTACATTTGTTTCATATGTTTCAACAGGATTGTCATAAGATAACCTTACTAATGGCTGTGCAGCCAAATGAAATACAAATTCGGTTTGTATTTATCAAAAATTTCTTTTAAATATTTTTATCTCTTATGTCTCCTCTAATGTCAACTATTTTATTTTCTAAATCCGAAAAGAACAAAATTATCTTTTTGAGTATACGGATCCAATGCATACCCGATAACATTTGCTCTAATTCTCTTAACCATATCGATAACCGGGAACCTTTAAAGCCAGTATGCCCTGTTACTAAAACTGTTTTCCCATTATAGATTCCATTAAAAATATTTCATACTTCCTCCCAAATTATTCCCATACTTTCCATGGAGCTTTGTTTTTATCCCACATTGAATTTAATTCTCTATTATCCCTCAAAATATCCATAGGTTTCCAGAATCCTGTATGTTTTAAATGCTCTCATTTTTCCATCTTTGGCTAAATTTTCTAATGGTTCTTTTTCAAATATAGTTTTCATCTCCATGAGTAATATAATCAAAAACTTCTGGTTCACATACAAAAATATCCGGCATTTATCCACATATTATCCCCAGCTGGCTTTTTCAGTAAAACTTTCTACTTCATTATCATCTGATATATTTAATGACCCAAATTTACCTTGTGGCTGATAAGCAGTAACTGTTAATTTCCCTCCATTTTCTTTATGAAATTTAACAAGGTCTTTTATATTTACATCTGATACTCCATCTCCATAAGTAAGTAAAAATCTTCATTCCCAATATATTCCTGTATTCTCTTTACCCTTCCACCTGTTAAAGTATTCATTCCTGTGTCAACCAATGTTACTTTCCAGTTTTCACTGTTAGATTTATGTACTTCGACTTCATTATTTTCTAAATTTACTGTAACATCACTCATACAGGGAAAAAAATAATTTAAAAAAATATTCTTTTATTACATTTCCTTTATATCCACAGCAAATTACAAATTCATTAAATCCATATATGAGTAAATTTTCATAATATGCCATAACATTGGTTTTCCACCAATTTCTACCATTGGTTTTGGAATTGCATGTGTGAGCTTTCACTTAATCTTGTTCCAAGTCCTCCAGCTAATATAACTACTTTCATATTTATAACCTCCTTTATTTTAATTATTATTTTTATCTCTGTTTTTCAAATCAATTAACATAGAATTATTCCAATTATCCCAACTAATGCTAACCATAATGTAAATCTCCAACTTCTTGGAAAATATGTCAGTTCTAAAATTCCATTATTGATATTTCCTGGAATCTCTAGTTTTAATAATCCTCCTTCATCTGTAATAATCACTTTTTGCCATTTTATCTTTGCTGTATACCCTCTCCAGTAAAGGCTTACTTAAAAATTATTTCTCCAGATTGCTTACTTGTTATACGATAAACTTCTTTATTATTTTTCTTTTAATACTTTATCAACCTTAATTTCATCTGAAGTGTAAGAAATATTTCCTATTATGTTTTTATTCCTTATAAAGTAAACTCCTTCTGGATTTTCAATTTTTGTTCAGAAAAACCACAACTTTTCAAGTTTATTTTTCATATCAGATGTAAGTTAGAATACCAAATTGGTATAGATGTTATGTTGAATAAATCAAAATAACATACATTATTGTATTTTTCAGCTAATTTATTTATTGTATTTTTCAAGATTAATCCAACCATGAGCTGAAATTATATCGATTTTTTCTGAATTTTTATGCCCCAATGGTGAATATCCATTTTATAGACTTTAGTCCATATAACCCAAAAATGTGATGAATGTAAATCTTCTATATTTTTCCTTTTTCCCTTTCCATTTGTCAAAGAGTATATATCCATTACCACTAAAATTATTTTTCATATAAATACTATCTTGAACTCTGGAAAAGGTAAAAATCCATCAACTGATCCTTTAGAAAATAGCATTAAAAACAGCATTAGATTGTATATATCATAGATAAACTTACATCTATATTTTTATATATATTAGATAAACATATATTAAAGATATCATGACAAAGATAAAGTTTAAAATTAACATTTGAACACTAATTTTTTTCTAGCCTAAAAATAGAAAGTATAAAAAGAAATCAAAATTACTAATATAAATAAGATTATTCTATTTTTATTTATCTTTAATTCATCTATACTAATATATACATTGAAAAAAATAGCTATTAGCTCAGATAGAAACAGTAAAAATCTCCATGGTTGTCGTAAAAACTAAAAATTTCTTGGCATTTGTGTTAATATAAAAATATTACTATTAAAATCACTAAGAATTTTTGTCGTCCTGTTTTTAAATATTTTACTTAAATTTTCTTTAAATAATATAACAAAAAGCATATATATTGAAGAATATCCAAGAGAAATAAAAAAATTATTATATATCCTCCGTATGTACTAATAAAAATCAAAAATATATCGGATTAAAACTCATAAAAAATAAAAATTAAATGATACAACACTAAAATTATCCAAATTATCAAAAAGCTTTTCTCTAATAAACAAATTACTGCTTATAATAAATTCAGAATACACATTAATTACTATTAAAGCTATAAAAAGAAATGAAAATAAAAATATCAGTTTCTTATACTTTTTATCTATTAGTAACTCCAACATAAAAACAAAAATCACAACCAAATATCCAATTACATAATTGGAAATGAATTTAAAAATTGAGATTGTTGAAACTATATAACATATCATATATTTTTAATGAAAATTTATTTCTTAAAAATAGAATACTTGCCAATAGTGCAACAAACCATGCTTGTCCTGTTATTAACGTCCACCATGAAGGCAGATATATATAAAAATCATAGGATTTATACAAAATAAAAATGCCATAACTCTTTTAAACGTATTATTTATTTTTCAAAGCATCTGCAACTTTTTGTGCGAAAAAGACAGTAATGTTAAATTAATAAAAAGCACTTATTCTTGCTAAAGAATTAAATAGAATGTACTTTAGCAGCCAAAATTGATAATAAAAATATTTTTGTGGAAGAAATATCCCTCTGTCTACTTCTAATATATTATTTTGTCCGAATGTTTTTATCCAACAAAAAGGGATTTCACCTTTTTAACCATAGTTCTCCTGATTGTCTCAAATATGGTAAAGTTAAATTTTGTGAATCATCAAAAAGAAAAAATATTTATTGAAACGTGTACAAATAAATATTATTAATACTATTGCCATTGAATATAATAAATCTATTCCATTAACTTTTATCAAATTTTTATGTGTTTTTCTAATTTATTATCACCTTTTATATTTCTCTTCATTTTATCCCTTTCATTATTTGTTAAACTGCTTTTTCCAAAATTCTTTACTAGTTAACTCATCGTAGGTAGACTGATATTCATTTTTAATTTATTGTATTTCAAAGAAAAATGAAACAACTGTTCTTATATATCTTAATAAAAGTTTAAAAAAATTTCTTTTTACTATGTTCAACAATAAATCCCTTTATTAGTTGGTTGATGTAAGTATAATACCTTTTCATATAAATAAACTTCTTTTTAATGCTCCACCATATCCTTTATGTTTGCTGAACAGTTGCCTTATGGAAAAATATTTTTAGGAACCAGATGTCCATTTAAAGTAATTAAACTCATTATTCTTCTTATTTTGCTTTCTCTTTTTCATTCTTCTTTTCTTCAGTTATTTCCATGCTGGATTTTTATTGCTTGTGAGGATAATTCAAAAGGAATATCAATTAATTTTTCACACTGTACTCCACTCAGTATTTCTGGTCTTTTTCATCATATCAACATTATTTCTCCAAAAATCACTTCCTTTTACATACATCTTCAACTGCAAGTATAGTAGATAGTGCTGTTTCATATTGATATGTTAACAGATTTCTTAAAAACATTTTTATGCATAACTCTTATGACATCTTTTTTCTTCCTTTAACTAAACCATGTAAATAATGCATTATATGATAACGTGTATCTAAATAATGAGGTAAGGACCATTTTTAATGCAAAGTCTTCCTGCCATGAAAGACAATTCCATTCAATGTGATTATCTTAAAAATTATGTGCCAAACTGAATCCCGAATCATCTCCTCGTACAAAAATAAGGAAAGGCATAGTGCTTTACTTCGGCTATAGGAAAGGCGAAATACCACCATCCTGCATAATCTATTCTTTCTTCTACCTCATTTTCCAGTAAATTCCATACTCCTCTTAAATCTAACCCATCTTTATTTGCAATGCAGACACCTTCAAATCTAGCACCATTTTCAAATTGCATAAATTTAACACTTTCCCTTAACATAGCACCAGCAACAGCGGTTTTTATCTTTAGCAAATTCCAATAATCTTACTGTTCTTTTTAATGCTTTCTATTTCACACGATGCATCATCATCCATAAATAAGCAATGCGTAAAAGTCCCATTTTCTTTTAACTGCATTAGCCCTCTAGTAAAGCCACCTGATCCTCCAAGATTTTCATTTTGGATTATTTCGACTCCTTCAATTTCAGGCAAATTTTTACTGTTATCTACAACATAAAGAAATACTTTTTCCTTAAAATCAGGATTTTCTAATAAATCTTTTTAATCTGTCTATTGCTGATAAAAACATACTGTTGTCTATTAAAAATGCGTTATAGAAATTCCTAGTTTTACATCATTTATTGGTTCTGTATTTGTACAATAAGAAAAAAATTATATATCTCACTTTCAGTTAGTGCAACTATATCAAAAGAAAGCATTCCATCTTCCAATGTATCCCAGAATTCTAACGGAATAATAATTTCTGAAATTTTCTTCTGATTCAAGCTTTGATTCTTTTTAATACTTCATAGCTATAATAAAGTCTATGTAAAGATATTGTAACTTTTATTTTTCCCCTTGAACTTTAAAGATAAATATAAATCTTTTATTTCAGTATATCTTTTCCATTTTCCTATGCTCATTCCATTAAAATATGTATCTGTCTCTATTTTTCCCCATTTTTCAAGATACAATTTAGAATTTTCAATATCTACACTTGCTAATTTATTTGTTCTAAAAAAATAGTTCTTTTTCAGTACATATTCCAATTTTTAGGAAACACTGCATTTTTGCAATCTCATTTTCTTCTCCTTTTTACTTACTTCATTATTAAAAATCATAACTTAAATTATCTTTTAAATTCTTCTTTTACTGTTTGTAATGCAACTTCAAACACATGATGCATATCATAATATTTTATAATTTGCTAATCTTCCTCCAAAAAATAACATTTTTCTTTTTGATGCCAATTCCTGATATTTTTTTAAAAAATCTCAGCATTTTTCATTGTTTACTGGATAATAAGGCTCATCTCCCTGTTTCCATTCTGCTGGATATTCTCTAGTTATAACAGTTTTAGGCTGTTTTCCAAATTCAAAGTGCTTGTGTTCTATTATTCTCGTATAAGAACTTCTCTTTCATTGTAATTCACTACTGCATTTCCTTGATGATTTTCTTCATCTAAAGTTTTATGTTCAAATCTTAAGCTTCTATATTCCAGAACTCCATATTGGTAATCAAAATATTGATCTATCATTCCTGTAAATACTATTTTTATCGGCTTTTTGTAATAATTCTCCCTTTTTATCAAAAAAATCAACATTCAACTCTACATCAATTCCTTCTAATAACTTATCAAAAATGACATTATATCCACCTTCAGGAATTCCCTGATATTTATCATTAAAATAGTTATTGTCATAAGTATATCTTACAGGTAATCTTTTTAATAATAAATGCTGGCAATTCTCTACACTGTCTTCCCCACTGCTTTTCTGTGTATCCTTTTATTAATTTTTCATAGATATCTTTTTCCTACCAAAGAAATTGCCTGTTCTTCCAAATTTTTAGGTTCTGTAATTCCAGATTCTTTTTATTTGCTCATCAATTTTAGCTTTAGACTCTGCTGGAGTTACAACACCCCATAATCTGTTAAAAGTATTCATGTTAAAAAGGCAAGTTATAGATTTCTCCTTTATAATTAGCTATTGGTGAGTTTATATAATTATTAAATGTACAAAATTGATTTACATAATCCCATACTTCCTTATTACTAGTGTGAAAAATATGTGCTCCATATTTATGAACATTAATATCTTCTACTTTTTCACAGTACATATTTCCACCTACATGATTTCTTTTTATCTATCACTAGACATCTTTTTCCCTATTTTTGTTGCTTCGTGTTCAAATACTGCTCCAAAAAGGACCTGCTCCTACTATTAAATAATCATATTTCATTTTTCCTCCTAATTTTAGTTTATATTAAATAAAAATAATTCCCATATTTTTAGCTATTCTTATAAATTTCACATATTTCTTTTGTTTTCCCCGTCATTTTAACTTCGCCTTTTTCTAACCAGACAACTCTGTCACACAAATCTTCTATCTGCTGTATCGAATGTGAAACAAAAAAGAACACTCGTTCCTCTCTGTATCATTTCCTTATTTTCTTCTCACACTTCTCCTGAAAGTGAAAAATCTCCTACTGCCAAGATTTCGTCTGCTATAAGTATGTCAGGGTTCTACAACTGTTGCAATAGCAAATCCTAATCTAGCATACATTCCAGAAGAAAAATTCTTTAAAGGGTATCTAAAAAAATATTCCAACTCTGAAAAATTGAACAATTTCATCAAATTTACTTTCAATAAATTTTCTGCTATATCCTAAAACTGCCCCATTCAAAAATATTTTTCCCTCGCAGTAAGTTCAGGATCAAACCCTGCTCCCAGTTCTATTAAAAGAGCTATTTTCCCATTTATTTTAGTTGTTCCTGTGGTTGGCTCTAACACTCCTGCAATTACTTTTAAAAAGTGTACTCTTCCCTGAACCATTTAATCCTATTATTCCTAATATTTCTCCCTTTTCTAAATTTATACTTACATTTTTAATGCCCAAAAATTCCTTAAAAAAACAACTCTCTTTTTAATAATTTTATAATGTACTCCTTAAAAGGAATGAATTATTTCAGAACTCATATTAAATCTCATTGATATTTTATCAACTTTGACTATATCACTCATAATCCTCTTTTCTTTTTCCTAATTATAAATTATATATGTAAAATAAAAATTTTTCTGATTTTTAGTGAACACATATGTTCCTAGACTTAGAGATAAAAACTACTAAAATACATGTTAAATGACTCTGTAAACCGGGAACTCTACCATAATAATATATTTCTCTAAACATTGAAACAAAAATAATACAATGGATTACAGTTTATTAAAAAATTTATATTGTTCAGGAATAATTTCTTTAGGGTAAAACAAAGGTGTAAGATAACTTAAAGCTGTAATTAAAACTCCATACAAATGAAACATATCTCTAAAATAAACTGCTATCGTTGATAATAAAAGCCCTATTCCAAAACAAAAACAGAACATAAACAATTGGTATAACTCCTAACACCATTGAAATTTTGAGAAGGAACTTTTGTTATTACAAGCATTAAAAATAACCCTGGTAATGAAAGTACAAAGTTTACGCAACTTGAAAGAACTCTTGCAAGAGGAAATATATACTTAGGAACATATACTTTTTATTAGAGATCCGTTTTTCAAGTATTGAACCCATCGCAGTATTTGTAGGCTTCAACATAAAAAGTTAAAAATTAGTTGGCCTGTTAATAACACACGGGAAATTTTCAATTGCAAATTTAAAAATGAAGAAACCATTGCTGTAATAAGCATTGTAAAAAGGATTTAACATACTCCATAAAAATCCCAAGTATCGATCTTCTATATTTTTCTTTATATCTCTTTTTACAAGTTCTATTAATAAATCTCTGTAATTATAGAGTTGTATCATGTCTTTTTTTCTCCTCCTATATCTAAATATTTCTCCCAAAACTCAAAAAGAATGGTAATAACTTTTCTTATCCCTATTTTTATTCTTTACAGTTTCAAAATGAAATGTATAATGCTAATTTAAATACTTCTATATTGTCTCTAAAAATCTCTTTTGATAGTTTCATTATTTCCTGATGATATTTATCCGGTTCTATTTTTCATCTAGACCTTTAATCACATCTTGAAGACCTTTCTTCATCATTGAAACCTCTATTTTTCTTCCTCTTATAATATTATTTCCACACCTCAGTATAATATTTATCCAAAAATCAAGTTTGCTGTATCTCACTTCATCTGTTAAAAATTTGTCATTATATTATTCCTTACTGTGTAGTAATACAGATATGGAGAATATTTTTCCTGAAAAATCTTCATGCCATACTGCAAGTCCATTTTAAATTTATTATTTTAGACCCATTTCTAAGTGAATATTCTATATCATCACCTTTTATGAAAAAAATGGTGAAGGAAGTCCTCTACGTTATTCGCCGAAAAACAGCAAAACCACCATGCAGCATATTTTAAAAGCAATTTTTCTTCATTTTCATTAATCAGAATTTCTTTTTCATCGGTTAAATCTCTATTACTTCCTATACTTATATTACGAGAATTTCTTCCATACTCCAAACTTTTCATGTTGGATTGAAGGATTTTTCTTTTATAAAGCATACTTCCTCAATAAAATATTCTCTATACTCATCCTTTAGCAGAGTTAAAAAAATCCTATCAATCTTTCCAAAAATACTTTCTTCTATCTCTATGTCGTCATCCATTAACAGAATATTTGTTGCTCCGCCTTTTACAGCTCAATAATTCCCTTGTAAAACCTCCAGCTCCTCCATAATTTTTTTATTTTTTTAATATTTTTACGTTCTCTAAATCTTTTATTTCTAATGTACCTGCATTATCAATTATATAAGTTTCTAGGCTCTCTTTCACTTTTTCTTTTTAAAATTCTAGGAAAGGAATCTAAAAATTTCTGTACGTACTCTTCTCTTCTATAAGTACATATTACTATTGCTAATTTTTACTCTATTTTTCTCAATATCTTCTGTTTCTTCTGTTATATATTTCATTTCGTGGATATTTCTCATATCCTTCTCTTCTAACTCATTATTCCTTTATTAATTTCTTCATGAAAATTTATCTGGTATTTGTCTATTATCGAAGGATGTATTTCTATATTTTCAATTTGATTAGTTTACTAACTTTTTATTATAAAAATTTAACCTTTAAATTATTCTCATTATTTTTACAGATTATTTCTAGTGTAACTTTTTAGATTTGTATACTTTTGTCCATTTTTTTCAACAGAAAACGCATTAAAAAATGTATCAAAAAACTTATTATTTTCCTTTTTCCCTGAAATATAACTTTTCAGGTTTATTTTTGGAAGGAAAAATTACTCTTTTGCAATACCATTTTATCTCCCACTATTTTATTTTCTTTTTATAATATTTCTTTATTCCATGTAAAGACCAATATAAAAGATAATATAATGATCTTATGAGACCCAGTTTTTCTATATTATAATATACCTTAAACTGAGGTAAAATCATTTTTATATCCAGTTACACTTTTTCGCATGAATTCTGTATTTTTGCTAATACCTCTGAATTAGCATATGCAAAATCAAGTTTTTTTAATATTTTAAGCCAGTAAACATAATCATCTCTTATACTACCTAGAGATTCATCAAAATAATATTTTCCCATTTTCTCAACATCATAAACTGCTGTCAGCATGCCTATTGGTAAAAATTTAAGGATATCTTTTATAGGTTACCTTATCTTTTTACAATATAAGGAGCTAAAAACTTCTCTACTATTTTCATCAATTATATAATAAGAAGAATAAACCAAGACAGCATTATAAGAAAACTTATCTGCTTTTCAAAGAAATCCATCTAACCATAAATCATCACTATCTAAAAAGCAATATATTTTCCTTTTGAATATTTTTAATCCTATATTTCTAGCATGTGATGACCCCTTATTTTTCTTTTTAATTCTATTAAATTTATCCTTTTATCGTTGTATTTCTCTTTTACTAATTCCACACTCCTGTCTTTTGAACAATCGTCTATAATTAATAATTCCCAATTTTTATAAGTCTGATTTAAAAACTGTATTCAGACTTTCTTCTATATATTTTTCACCATTATAATTTGGCATAATTATACTTACAAGCTCCATTTTTCTCCCTTGAATTCTTATTTTCCCTTACCAAAGATAACTGTTTTGGCAGTTTTTCATTATAGTCAGTACATCCAGTATTAAATCTGATGTTTTAAATAGTACAGGTCATACTCCAGTTTTTCTTTTTGCATCTTCCACACTCTCACCATAGGGATACATAACTTGTGCCCATCCTGTTATTCCTGGTTTTATCATATGTCTGAGGTTGTAATAAGGTATCTTTTTCCTTGTATCCTCTACAAGAAGATCCCATTCAGGTCTTGGACCGACAAAAGCTCATTGTCCCTTCATGATGCAGAAAAAGCTGAGGAAGTTCATCAATTCTTGTTTTTTTCTCATAATTTTTCCCAAATCTTGTTATTCTGTCATCATTGTCTAAAGTGTATTTGGGATATTTTTCATCATGTATTTTTCATACTTCTAAATTTATATATTTTTAAATTTCTTGCCATTTTCTCCTATACGAACCTGTTTAAATATAATAGGACCTCTAGATTCAATTTTTATTATTATTGCTGCAATTAACGCAATAGGACTGGCAAGAACCATCAGTATAGTCGCAATTATTAGATCAAGTCCTCTCTTTATATTTCTCTGGCTTTCATTATTCAATATATCAAAGCCATTTGATTCAAGCAGCCATTCTTCATTAATCTGATCAATATCTATTTTTCTGGATACTTTCGTTAAATTCCTTTATAGCTTAATACCTTCAATCCATTTATTTTTAAATCAAAAAGTCTTTTTTTAAATAAATTTTTAAAAAGACGGATCCTTTATATCTTTAACTATTACTAGCATATTTATCTTCAATAATTCTTTTCCATTTCATCGTATCTTCCAAGAAGATATTTAGTTGCCCTCTTCTATTGTTGGAAATATATCCGACATAATTATAGTCCAGATCATTAATTAAGTCTTCCTGAACATTATTCACAATGTGATTCGAGACCAAATATAGAGGACATTATTTTTCTTTACATATTTTTAAGCACGTTAATCTTCTAAATATAGTCTGAAATAAAATTGCTAAAAAATTAAAAATATATCCCAATCCTTCAAAAACAGAAATATTACAGCTGAAAAACAAAGTCTATTCCAAAAATTTATAAATACATCCTTTTAGTCTGAATCTTTCCGCATAAAAATCCAGCTGCCCAAAAATAAAGTTTACAAATATAAAGATGATAAATAAGAAATTTGTTAAGTATTTTTATTGTATAGTCAAATCTTCCTAATAAAAAAATTATATAAGATAAATAAAAATTGATACATAAAAGTATTTTTATCCCATCTTTTTTTGTTTAATTTCATAAGTTGCCTCTTTTCAAAAGAAACTTTTCTAAATTATAATTGTTTTATTATACCATTTTTATGTTATTTACAACACTATTGAGAATCAAAATATTACATTTGTTTTAATAAAGAATGAATCTCCAGATACCACTCCTATATTTTTCCAATTAATTTTTTTCAGATATTCCTTCGCTTTATCCTTCAACTCAGGATGTCTCAGTCCAAATTCCACATTTGCTATAAACATTCCTAACTTATCTCCTGTATCATATCTCAATCCGTCAAAATTATATGCATACAGCTTATTCCCTGAATTCTTCATTTTAAGTATGGCATCTGTAAGCTGTATTTCTCCACCTTTTCCCGGCTTTGTTTCCTTCAGATATTTAAATATTTCAGGTTCCAGCACATATCTTCCAAGTGCTGCAAGTCTGCTTGGAGCTTCTTCCACTGACGGTTTTTCTACAAAAATTATCCACTTCCACTGTTTTATCATCTATTTTGCTTAAAGGATCGATTATCCCGTATTTATCCACTTCCTTTTCAGGAACTTCCTGCACTCCCAGTATTGTTCCACCATTCAGTTCATTATATTTATTGATAAGCTGTTTTTGTTACAGGTACTTCCCCTTTTGTTTCATCAGTATAGATTATGTCATCCCCAGAAGACTACAAAAGGTTCATCCCCTACAAATGCCTCTGCACATCCTATTGCATGGCCTAATCCAAGAGGATTTTTCTGTCTCACATAATATATATTTGATAATTTAGATATGCTATTTACTACCTTAAGTAATTCAATTTTCCTTTTTCTTCCAAAGTTTTTCAAGCTCATATGAATAATCAAAATGATTTTCTATCGATTCCTTGTTTCTCCCTGTTACAATAAGTATTTCTTCAATTCCAGATTCTACAAGCTCCTCAATTAGATACTGTAATGCAGGCTTGTCTACAATAACAAGCATTTCCTAGGGCTGCGCCTTTGTTGCAGGTAAAACTCTTGTCCCTAATCCCGCCGCCGGAATTACAGCTTTTCTGATTCTTTTCCTATTCATAGTCTGTCCTCCTGATTTTTACTTTAATATTTTTAAAATTATTTTTATTTTTCCGTTTTTATACTATATTATACACGATAGAGCATTACAAACTACATTTTTGTTTTTTTGTTCTTGCTTTTTATTTAAATGAGGGTATATTATTCTTGAGGAATCATAATTTAAAAATTTATTCTTATGGAGGTATTTAACATGAAAAATTATTACTGTTAGGAGCTCTATTGAGTACAGTTGCTATGGCGCAAGTTGTGGAAGTTAGAGTTGGTGGAGATTTATCAAATAGCGGTAAATTCCATGGAGGGTTCTCTAGTGGGGCAAACCTTGAGAAAAAAGCAATAAAGAAAGGAATTGAACTTTCTGCTGAATACAGAACACCTGTTGCTGAAGGTTTTGAATTAGGAGGAGGAATCTCTTACAAACACAATAAACTGGACGGTAACGGATACTATCAGCACAAAAGGATTGAATTCAGTTCCTGTGTACTTCACTGCAAGATACAACTTCAAAAACGCATCTGAAGTTACACCTTACATTAAAGCAAACCTTGGATACGCTTTCAACTCAGGAAGCTTAAAATGGCACAATTCTTCAGCTTTTTATGGGGATGCTAAATTCAAAGGTGGACTTTATTCCGGATTAGGAGCAGGTATACAGTACAAAAACTTTGTAGCTGACCTTTCTTACAACTGGAACAGAATAAGAGTGGACAGAACTGGTTATGACGCACCTTACAGATATGAAGATAAATTCACTCTTAACCATGGAACTCTTACTCTTGGTGTAGGATATTCATTCGGTTTCTAATTAATGTAAAAATTTAAATAACATAATAAAACTCCGTACATTTTTCAGATTAATTTTACTTCTGATAAGTACCGGGTTTTTAGTTTCCATTATAATTGTTTTTTTAATTGGCAAAATGCTATAATATGAAAAATTTATTTATGGAGGTGTATTTTGGAACCAGTAGCTGTGAAAGTTTTTATTATTTTAGCCAAATTCACATACATACTTTTATTGCATCAATATTATTCAGCATTTTTACTGCTATTAATTCCAAAATTATTTAAAAATCAATTTAAGGAATTATGGAACTTTTTTAGGATTTTTTTATTTTAGGATTTAAAATACTTGATTCTGTATACAGGGTTACACAGGAGCATGAACCTGTGTATAATGTAATCTCAATACATTTATGTAATTTTGCCGCAATTGCCGCAGGACTGTATTTAATATACAAAAACCCGTTTTTTTATTTAACTCGCTTACTTTTTAAGTTTTTGGGGCAGCATTTGCACTTGTTTTACCTGGGAGTCGTTGTTTATTATCATCCGTTTTTACGTATATGTCTTCATGATTATGCATGCACTGGAATTTGTGGCGGTTTTTTTATGGATTTATTTATTTGAAAGGATAAAATAGATTTTTAAAAACTATATATTATCCTGCATAGTTTTAATTATGCTGTTTGTCTACGCCGCAATATACAATACAATTTTTCCCTGTAAATGCAATGTTCCTGAAAGCATACATAGCTGATTTGGTCAGTTTTATAAAGCCGTTTGAACTTTATATTGTCATACTGATATCTTCAATGCTGTTCATAATGTTTCTGATGTATCTGCCCTTCAGGAAGCGAAAAAGTGTCATAGGATATTATTACAGATAAAAAGATATATTATAAGTTATTTATAACTAGTTAAATATTTAACAAAAAGACTATTCCAAATGGATAAATTACTATCTATTATGAAAAGTCCTTTTTAAACAGCAAATAAAATTTATTAGATTTTTATTTATTCGGCTACAACATTTCTCTTTTTTTCATATGCTTCTAGTATCTCTTTTTGTTAGTAGTGATCTGAGTTCAGGAGTAATTGGATGAGCAATATCTTTAAATTCGCCATTAGGGCATTCTTCTTGATGGCATGGCAACAAATAGTCCATTTTGTCCTTCAATGACTTTTAAAACCATGAATGACAAAACTGTCATCAAACGTAATGTCTACATATGCTTTTTAACTTTTCCGCCTTCTTCTGAGCCTTTTCCGAGTCTTAGTCTAATGTCTGTTATTTTCATACGCTTCTCCTTACATATATAGTCTACTGTTCTATTATCATTATACCTTATTTATTTTTAAAAAAACAAGAGAAAAAAACGTTTTTCCATTTTTCTCTCTTTATTTATTTAAAAACATATTAATTATTTTAAAAAACATTATACTTAATCGTTTGAAAAAAATAACACCAATTATCTCTTTATGAAAATTAGCTTCAAATTAAAAAAATTTCACAATTTTTAATTTATAATTTCAATAAACTCATCAATAAAAGTCTTTCTTTAAATTTTCAGGCGGAAGTTCCTTAATTCTGACCTTTATATTTTTATTGAAAATACTTTATATCCAGAATATCCCCTTCTTTACACTGTAGGAAGATTTTTTTCTTCGCCGTTTACTGATATGTTTCCATTATCTGCCAGTTCCTTGGCAACTGTTCTTCTTTTTTATTATTCTTGTAATTTTTCAAAATTTATCAAGTCTCATATTGTAACCTTCTATTTCTTATTATCTTTTTTTATCGAACATTTCCTTTAATTTCCCTGCCGCATCATTTTATGGCATTTTTTTACTGCTGTCCTGCTGCTGATTATTTGGCTGGGCATTATTGCTGTTACTATTATTATTTGTCTGAGTTCCTGAATTGTTTCCATTTCCTCATTATTTGCAGGATTAGCCGGATTTACTGTGTTTTTCTCCAGTGGCATTTCCTGTCTGGGTAGGAACTTCAGGCAGATTTATTATTGTATTCAAGGAAATCATTTCCCTCTGGATCTGATCCAGCTTACTTTTTCTTCTCATAAACTGCTGTTATAAGAGTATCGATGCTTTTTATCTGTTCGTCATATTTTTGTCATTATTTCCTGATAACGTGTCTGCTGTAAAGTATTTATCTTTTTCAGTAAGTAAAGTTTTTTTCCTCATCTGAAAGGACTGTTTCATTTTATATTCTGGAAATTATTATTTTCTGAAGTTAATCTTGAAACAAGTTTTTATTACTTTACCTTCAAGTATGTCATCCTTTTAGGTATTCTATGACAGAAACTATGTTTTTATCAAAAGATGTCTGCATTGTAAAGCTTATCTTCCCTATAAAGTTATATCATAGCCGTTCTGTGCCGATTTTACAGTCACTTTTTCAGGAATACCTTCAAGCTTTATTTCACCTGAAACCGTATCTTTTACCATTAAGACCCATTGAAATACAAGTGTTCCGTTATTTATATCCACATTTGAAATCTGCAGCGGTAAACTTCTTATTTCCTTAATAAGATTAACTGCTTTTTAAAGATTTATTCAGTGATGCCGTTATATTTTTCCCCTTATCCATGAAAATATAAGAATTCATATTTTTTTATGTCATTCAGGGAAACCACTTTTTCAAGTTTGTTCAGTTCCTGTGATATATTTTCAAGCATTAAGCTTTTTCAGTTTCTATTTTAGATATTGAATTTTTCAATATCCTGTTTTTTTCAATATTTATCATCTTTGTCACAGGTTTTTATTTCCTTGTCAAGTTCAGTTATTTTCTGTGCCTTGCTTTTCAAATCTGTTATACTGTTATAATCTGTCTTAATTTTGTTTGTATTCAGGATATTTTCCCTGATTTCTGTATTAATGAAGTTGTCAATTCCTGTACTTACGTTTTTCCAGTTCCTTTGTTGTTTCCTTTACAAATTCCTCAGTTGTTTTCTTTATTGCTTCACTGTTTGCAGGAATTTCTATTTTTTTCCACAAAGGAATCTATCTGGTTGTCAGGAGTGTCATAAATTTTTCAGGTCAACATCTTCAAGTTTCATGTCAGATAATGCCGATTTTAAATTTAATCCAAGAAAACCAGCTTCTTACAAAGGAAATTTTAGCCTTTCCCTTTCCCAAGATCCTTTCCATTTAATACAAAAATTATCAAATATTATTTCACTATTCTTTATTGAATATCTCAAATTTTTCAAATTCTGAACTTTTTGTTTTTAGTCATATTATAGACTATTTTATTGGAGAAAAATTACCCCACCTGTTGCCGCAACAAGCAACAGTAAAAAAATAAAACCAATAAAAAAATTTTTAAAAAAACTTCATACAGGCCTCCTGTAACAGTAATTTTATTTGTTCCCTTTTAATAGTTGAAATTGAACGTTCCGGCATTTTTTTACTGTATGCCGGCAACAGAAATATGAGGACTGTGATATGTCCTCATAAATATTCATTATTTTTATGTTATATTTGTCAGCAATTTCCTGAACGTATTTCTGATTTGCTTCCTGTCTTTTCTGTATTTTCAACTGGTTCTTTATCATATCTTTTACTTTGTCATATGCTACAAGTCCTTTAGGTGCCTTGTCAAGAACTTTAACAATATACCATTCATTATTTACTTTTTATAACACTGTTTATAACCTGTCCTTTTTGAGCGGCTTTTACTGCTTCAGCTACCGGAGCATGTGTTTTTGCAAGTTCAGTTAAAGGAAGGTCGTTTGTTTCTCCTGTTCCTGCATTTGGTATTTCTGAATATTTTTTTACAACTTCAGCAAAGTTGTTTGGATTTGCTGTAGCTTCCTTCAATGCCGCATCAGCTTTTGCCTGGTCTCCTGAAGTTATTCCAATCAACTGAAGTTTTACAACATCGTCTGCTCTTGTAAATGCCGCAGGATTTGCATCATAATATTTTTTAGCTTCTTCATCTGTTACGTTTACTTTGTTTACCTGATCGGCAACATTAAGTGTGGCAAGTATGTTATCTTTTGCCATTTCTATACTTTCTGTATATTTTTTGTCACTGTCAAGTTTTTTTGCCTTACCTTCCAGTGCCATTGCCTTTGTGATAGCTATACTCTGGATTATGTTTTTTCTTGTTGCTTCAAGCTGATCTTTTGGTATATCTGATTCTTTTTAACCCTTGAGAAAAACAGATTTTTTTCTGTATTTCATTGTTAACTTCTGATTCATATACTTTTACTTTCTTGTCAGGTGATTCAAAAAGAACCTTTCCTGATGGTTTTGATCCTCCACCACAAGCTAATGCAAGTGTGCACATTACTGCTATTATTCCTAATTTAATTTTTATTTTTCATTGTATCCTCCATTTTCTTTTCTGTATATCTGTATTTTATCATATTTTTTTATATTTTAGTAACAGATTTTCAGATTATTTTTAATTATTTCATACATTTTATAATTTTACCATACTTAACATATATTATTCTTCTATATTTCTAATATATTTCTGTAATTCTTCTTTGGACACTTCCTTTACAGTAAACTGTTCTGAAATCTTTTGTTTTTTTCCTTAATAAGAAGACTGTCATACTTTTCTGAAATATCTCTCCACCTGAAAAATTTTTAGACATTTCAGATATCAGTTCTCCTGTACCTTCCTTTTCAAAGTAAAGTTCAAATGTTTCAGGTTTTTCCTCTATTTTATGGATGTGATTAAGTTCAGCAAAGATTTTGAACTTTACACTGAGGATAAACTTCAAAGTTTCCTCCGGTATTTTTTTCCAAACCTGTCCTTCACTTCCTTTACAAGCTCAGACAGTTCAGAATAGGTTTCTGCCATTGCAAACCTTTTGTAGATATTAAGCCTTTCTTCCCTTTGGATATATTTTTCAGGGATATATCCCTTTTCATCCAGAATAATTTCTACATTTTCAATTTTTTCCTTGTATTCGCCCTTCTGCTTACGTATTTCCTCATTAAGCATTTTTTTATGTAAAGGTCATATCCGAAGGTTTCTATCGTTCCATGCTGCCTATCTCCCCAGTATTTCCCCGGCTCCTCTTATTTTCATGTCCTCCAGTGAAATCTGGAATCCTCCCGACTTGATTCCTTCCACCTTGTACATGCTTTCTTCCTTCTTCTTACCCTTGCTTGTTATGCTTCCTGTCTTTAGAAGATAGCAGTATCCCTGCCTGTCACTTCTTCCTACACGTCCCCTCAGCTGATACACCTGTGAAAGTCCAAGCCCTGTAAAGTTCTCTATCAAAATAGTATTGGCATTTGCAACATCAATACCATTTTTCAATTATAGTTGAAGCCATAAGAATGTCAAATTCCCCCTGCTCAAACCTCTTCAGTTTGTCCTTTATTTCCTTTGGAGGCAGCTGGCCATGTATAAATTCCATCTTTACAAAATCAGGAAGTATTTTTTTCAGTTCTTCCAGCTTATACTTCATATTCTTTACTTCGTTATAAATATAAAATACCTGGCCATCTCTTGACAGTTCCTTCAGAATGGCTATTTTTATTTCATCATCTGTTCCATTTATTACTTCCGTTATAATTGGAAGCCTGTTAACAGGTGGAGTGTCTATTATTGAAATTTCCCTTATTCCAAGTAATGCAAGATTTAACGTTCTTGGAATAGGAGTTGCTGTAAGTGTCAGAACATCCAGCTTCTGTCTCTTCTTCTTTAAGGTTTCCTTTGCCTTCACACCAAATTTCTGCTCTTCATCTATTATAAGTAACCCAATATTGTTAAATTCCACATCATCACTTAACAGCCTGTGTGTACCAATAACCATATCTGTTGTACCTTTTTTAAGATTTTTCAGTATTTCCTTTGATTTTCCCTGAGTCAGCCTTGAAAGATTTTCTATTGTTATGGGATATCCTGAAAATCTTTGACAGAACCTCTTATAATGCTGTTCTGCAAGTACTGTTGTAGGTGCTATAAGTGCTACCTGCTTATTATTTTCTATTGCTTTAAAGGCCGCCCTCATTGCAACTTCAGTTTTTCCGTATCCTACATCACCGCAGACAATTCTGTCCATAATTCTAGGGCTTTCCATATCTTCCTTGACATCCCTGATTGCCTTTTTCTGATCTTCAGTTTCCTCAAATGGAAACAGTGCCTCAAATTCTTCCTGCCACACTGTATCCTTCTGATATACAAATCCGTTCTGGCTCTGCCTCTGAGCCTGGATTTTAATAAGCTCTGCAGCAAATTTTTTTCAATATCTTCAGCCAGTTTCTTTCTTTTTCCTTTTAAATCCTCTTGTCCCAAGTTTATAAAAGCTTCGGCTCCTCCCCATAAGATACATATTTTTTTCAAGTCTGTTCAGTTTTTCAACAGGAATATAGAGAATATCCTCATCAGCATACTTTATTTTCAGGTAATCTGTCCCGTCCATAGTCTGTATACCCTTGTAAATTCCCACTCCATACTGGACATGGATAACATAGTCGTCTTCAAGTATCTGATTTGCCTTCTTGTATTTTTATGCCTTTGTTTACTTTTCTCTTTTTCTCATAAATATATCCGTCAAGCTCCCTGTCAGTAAGGACAAAGGTATCTTTGACGATAAATCCTTCAAACAGTTCATAATTTACTATATCTATCTGCTTTTTTTATTATATTTCCCTGTAATCTTCCAGTTTTTTTGCATAATTTTTAGTGTAAAAGCTGAACTTTTTAGTTTTTGACAGTTTATTCAGCTTTTTCCTTATCCTTAAAGGTTTCCATCTGTTCTTCAGTAAAGTTTACAGTTTCAATAATGGAACCCTTCTTTTTCAGATTTTCAAATCTTTTTTTCTATATACATCTTCCTTTTCCCTGTTGATTAAAAATATTCCTCCATCTTATAGTTGAGCAGTTCCTCATTTTCAAGAACAATAATCACATCATCCCCCTCAGCTCCTCTATAAGTTCAACAAGTTCATAGTTATTTCCTGACAGGATATTTCCAAAAACCTTTATTTCCTCAAGTCTGCTGAGGGATCTCTGACTGTCCACATCAAATTCCCTTATACTTTCCAGTTCTTCGTCAAAAAACTCAAATCTTATAGGATTTTTCCATATTTGGAGGAAAAAAATATCAAGAATATCCCTCTTCTGCTGAATTCACCCTTCTTTTTCAACCATATAGGGACTGTTCATAGCCATTTTTCCACTAAAAAAATCTGCTATTTCTGAAAAATTTATATTCACTTCCTGTTTTAAAAATTGAGAAAAATTTACCTTTTTCAAAAAAATATGTCAAGTGTAATCTGTAAATTCAGAAATAGAATGAAATTAGATCTGTTTTTTTAATATATCAAGAATTTCTATGTTTATTCCTGTTAAATCTTCCTTATTTGAAGATATGTTTTTCAAAAAAATCGAAAGATCTTTCTCCATGTCTCCTGAGTAGCCTTCCAGCATACTGTAATAATTTTCAAGATTTCTGTTGGAGGTGGAAACATATACGATTTTTTCATTCGAACATAACAAAAACCAAGGAATTGCTCCCTCGGTATATTTTGCTTTCAAGTTTTAAAGCATTTCTGTCTATCTTATCCAAAAAACTTTAAACTTTGCATTTTTCTCCTTACTTATGAGGGTTCATGCCACCCTCATTCTCCCACTACCGGCTACAAAATTTACTGAATTTCTTTTTGATTTTATTAACATTACTGTTGTATAAATTATATAAATGAATACAAGATATTTTACCAGTCCAAAGTGATGAATAAGTGAAAACAGTATAGTAACTCCAATTATTGCAAAAAGCATATACTACTCCTCTTCCTATCTTTTTCTCCCTGAACCTCTTCTGCATCTTCTCCAAACAGTAACGGTGTAAAAGTATCGTTTATTATAGGTACAAATCCGTTTAGCACAAGTATTGCATATGAAAGGGCTTCATTTCTGATTTTAAATAGCCAGAATACAAAAAAACTACTATTCCCATCATGATTCCATAATAAATTTTTCCCATGCGGAGTTGATGAGCTTGTAGGCATATCTGTTGCCATGTATATTCCGCAAAGCATAAGGCCACCTAATGAAATACCTGCATTTATACCTGTAAATCTTGAAATCATCATTCCTACAAAAACTGTAATAAATAAAGTTACAGGAATGTGCCAGGAAATTCTGTCCCTATAAATAAGGTATACTCCTCCAAGAACTAGAAGAAGGACTGAATATTCCCCAATTGCACCTGATGATTTTAATATAAGTGAATCAAGATTATTAAAAAATGAAAAATTTCCTAAAAATCCAAACAGCTTTACTCCTGTTACCTGCACTGCTTCCTCATTATACCAGATTGTACCTGAAGCCATTACTGTACTGAAAAAAACACAGTCATGAATTCCCTTCCAACTATGGCAGGGTTAAATCTGTTTCTTCCAAGTCCGCTGTATATGAGCTTTCCAAATATTATAGCCATCGCACCACCAAATGCAACCACATAAAGAGGTGTGAAAGGGGCTAGCATCAGTGCAAGCAGTATTCCTGTCACTACTGCCGATAAATTTAATATTGAGTCGTATTTCTTAAAAAATATTGCAGAAAATAAAAACTCTGTTACTACGGCTGAAACTACTGATGTTAAAATAACAAGCAGAGGATAAAGTCCATAAACTACCCCACTTGCAAGTATAGCAGGCAGTAATGCTATTATTACATCTCCCATTACCTTAGGAACACTGTCCTTTACTCTAATATTAGGAGTGTAACGTTTTATTATTGTATTCTCCATTGTTTTTTCCATTATTTCATTTCCCCCGTTTCTCTAAGCTTTTCTTTTCCTTCCTTTATACTCTTTATTAAAGGTACTCTTGACGGACACACATACTCACAGGCACCGCATTCTATACAGTTATCCAGATGATATACGGTAACAAGTTTTTCATACTGTTCCTTTCTGTAACTTTCTGCAAATTTCATAGGCATCAGTCCCATTGGACACACATCTACACAATATCCGCATGAAATACAGTTTTCCCTCTTTACTGAATCAATATCCTTAGAAAGAAATAAAATTCCTGATGTTCCCTTTACAACAGGAGTTGATGTTTCAGTAACTTCTTCCCCCATCATTGGACCACCAAATACAATTTTTGCATTATCTTCAGGGTTTTTAGCTGCTCAATTATATGACTTAAAGGCGTTCCTACTTTTAAAAGATAGTTTCCTTTTGTCTTCACTTTTTCCCCTGATACAGTTACAACTCTTTCAACCAGAGGTTTCCCTTCTGTAAAGGCATCATACATTGATTTTACTGTTCCGACATTACTTACTATTATTCCATGATTTCCAGGTATCTCACTCTTCTTTATTTCCTTTCCTGTAACACTTCTTATAAGCTGAAGCTCACTTCCCTGAGGATATGCTGTCGGTAATACCTGAATCTTTACATTAAACAGCCTGCTCTGTTTAATAATAACTTCAATATGTTCTGCAATATCTATATTTTCCTCTTCTATACCTATTACAATTTCCCTAGGTCTTAGAAGTTTTTCAGCAATTTTTATTCCTCCCAGCAAATCTTCCACATAATTTGACATTATTGTGTAGTCTGCTGTAAGGTATGGCTCACATTCAGCTCCGTTTACTATAAATGTATCTATCTTTTTATATCCTATATCATATTTTACATGTGTAGGAAACTGGGCTCCACCTTCTCCTACAATACCTGCTTCCTTTATAATTTCAAGTATTTCATCTCTTCTGAATGTTCCAACTTCCTCTATTCTTCTTTTTTTCAGTTTCAATTTCCTTATACTTAAAAATCATTTTTTTATTACTACTGTTTTTTTACTTTTTTTCCGTTAGCAGCAGGCTTTTTCTATGATTTCTGTAACTTTTTCCGGAAACAGGGAATGTACCATTGAAGAAACTTTTTCGGAAACTTCACCTATTTTTTTCGTAACGGTGTACATAATCACCTACTTTTTACTGTTTCCTTCGCCACCTGTCCAATATGCTGGGATAACGGAACATAAAAAAACTCAGGATCCTTCATTGTTGTGAGTCCTGTTTTTAGTAACATGTTTCATTGATTCGATTTTTCATTTTTCGCTTATTATATTTTTCATTTTACTAATTCCTTTTCTCTCCGTTTTTATATTCTATTATTCATTTATAACGTATTTTAAAAATCCTTCTGAATAATGAATTTTTTTCCATTTTCATCTATCATGTATCCTTCTACCTTTATTTCCCTGTTCAGCTTAGCCAGTATTTCAAAAAAACTTTTCAGGAGTCTGGTTATAAAGTCCCGTAGAAATTATATCTCCTGTAAAAAGCTTCCTTCGTAACTATTCCTATCTGTTTATTTTTCCTGGATAGCCTGTTTTTGGGCTCAATATATGTCCATATTTCTGATTGTCTATTTCTACAAAGGTATTTCCCTGATTTGAAGTGGAATAGGATTCGTCTGAAATTTTTATATCAAATAAATCTTCATCATTTTTCTTTATAGCTGTCTAATAATATCTGAGTTACATAACCTTCTATGCTTTTTTTCTGATATTTTTTTCCTTTTCAGGATTTTTCAACGCCAACTATCCATGCATCATCTTCCAGTTCATTAACTGCCACTATGCTACTTCCTCCTGCATTTATAATTGCATCATCTATTCCTCTTCTTTTCATTTCCTTTACCAGTTTATCTACGGCATAGGATTTGATGAAAGAGCCGGTTATGATTTCCTGGCCGGCATCTATTTTCACCCTTTTTTTCTTTCCCTATCAATTACTATTTTTTTATAATCAATCAGTTTACCTGTTTCTTCGATTTCTTCCTTTTCAGGTATTCTAATATCTGATTTCTTATAAAAAGCCCCAAAGTTTTATTAACGGCATTATTGTAATGTCATACTCACCATTCATCATATCTGAAAAAATGAACAACTCTTTCAAGAATTTCAATCATTTCTTCATTTACTTCTACAAAAATTTCCGCTATTTTTTTATTTATCCTGTCAATAAAAAAGAATTTTCAGAGTAGGAATTGTATTTTTCATTTACATCTTCAAGTATGCCATACATCTCATCAAAAACTGTTTCTGAATAATATTCTTCAGGTATTTTTTTATTTTTTTATATTTGTATGAAATAAAAAAATCTGGTCTGAACTTTGTAATTTCTACTCATTTTCCCTCACCTAGTTATTATTGCTACTTGATGAAGATTTTTCTTTTGCCTCAGGCTCTGATTTTTGTTTCAACCTTTTTAGGAGCTTCCACTTTTGTTTCTGTCTTAGGTGTTTCCTTTTACTGGAGCTACTTCTGCAGGAGCATTCTCCTTAACCTGAGAATTTGACTGTACTGCTTTCTGAGTCTTTTTACTCTTCTTTTGAGACTGCTTGCTGTTATTACGTGCATTTGGATCTGCAGCAGGCTGCCCCTGTGCCGCACCTTCAACAGGTGGTGTAACCACTACCGGCTGAGTTTGCGGTGTATTTTTGTGCCTGTCCGTTATTTTCCACTGCCACTGCCACTGCATCAGCTTTTTATTTTCCTTTTTATCAGTTTCTGTTTCTTTACTTTCAGCAACTGTACTTTTTTTATTTGACTTATTTCCTGTCATGTTAAAACTTCCAAATGCAACCAGTGAGATTGCCCTAGAAATAATAATATCTTTTTTTGCATTTTTCATCTATTTTTCCTCCTGAATTTTTTTAATTTTTTTAAAACTTTTTATTGTATAACGATTTGTATATACCATCTTTATCAAGTAACTCTTCGTGGCTTCCCACTTCCTTAATTTCCCCTGCTGAATAACAACTATCTTGTCACTGTTTATTATTGTAGAAAGTCTGTGTGCAATAACAAAAGTTGTTTTTTTCCCTTCATAAGTTTTTCTAGTGCATCCTGAACAAGCTGTTCAGATTCATTATCAAGGGCACTTGTAGCCTCATCCAGAATAAGTATCTGAGGATTTTTCAAGTATTGCTCTTGCTATTGATATTCTCTGTTTCTGTCCACCTGACAGTTTTACTCCTCTTTCCCCAATTTCAGTTTCATATCCCTGTTCAAGTTTTTCTATAAATTCATGTGCATTGGCTTTTTTGCAGCTTCTATAACTTCCTCAACAGAAGCCTTCTGGTTTCCATATTTTATATTTTTCAAGTACTGTCCCTCCAAATAGGAATGTTTCCTGTGGAACAATTCCTATTTTTTACATCAAACTCTTTATTTTTATAATCTTTTACATTTATTCCGTCTATTGTTATCATTCCTGCATCAACATCAAAAAAATCTCGGTATAAGATTTACTAAAGTGGATTTTCCTCCACCTGAATTTCCAACAAAAGCAACTGTTTCTCCCTTTTTGCAACCAGGTTTATATTTTTTTCAGAATCTTTTCATCGTTATCTTTATAACGAAAAATCAACATTTTCAAATGTTATATCACTTCTAAATTCTTCAAATTTAACACAGTCAGGCGCATCCGCTATTTCAGGAACAACATCCAGAATTTCAAATATTCTTCCTATTGAAGGGATGTTCATGCTTATTTCATTGTATCTGCTCATAGCTCTCTTGACTGGAGTATACATTGAAGAAATCGCCCCTACTATAGTTATAAAGTCTCCTGTAGTAAAATGATTTCCCCTCAGAACCCTGAATCCTCCAAACATAAGAAGCATTGCTACCATTATATAGTTAATGAGCTCTGAAATTGCACTTGATTTCGATGTATATCTGGCACTTTTTCAATGCCACTTTCTTTAATTCAGTACTTTTTTTCTTAAAATCCCTTACTTCTTCTTTTTCCATTGCAAAAGCTTTTATTACCCTTATTCCAGACAATGTTTCCTGTAATTTTGAATTTAACGTACCTGTTGCTTCCTGTCTTGCTTTTTCCTGACATCTTTAATTTTTTTGAATATCTTTTCACTGTAATAATTAAAATAGGTGCAACAACTAAAACTCCAAGTGTCAGCTTCCAATCAATATAAAAAGCCGCAGCTAAACAGAAAATTGCTTTAAATCTTCTGAAAAACATGTTAAAACTTTCTATTATTAGATAGTTTACATTACTTGGGTCATTTAAGACTTTTACCATTAATTCCCCTACTTTAGTTCTGGAAAAATATTCCATATCAAGTGATTGTATTTTAACGTATAAATCATCAGTTATATTTTTTTATAAATTGATGATGATATAACTGCTGAAAGAACTCCATTCCAATAAATTAAAAACTGCTCCTATTACCGCAAGGCAGATCATTCCTCCTGCCGCATAAAGTATATCTTTTTCATTACTTCCTAAAATTCCTGCATCCACCAGTCTCTTTATAAGACCAAGAGGTGAAATTGAAACAGCAGATGAAACTAGTGCTAAAAAGCATATTAAGTACTATTAGCAAATAGTATTTCTTTATATATTTCTTCAGCTTCTTTACCATTAAGAAATCTTCACTTTTTCAGTATTTTTCATTGTTTTATCCCTTCTCTATTTACTATCCTTTATTGTACACGGATTTCAATTTTTTCAAATAAATTATAGTCCTTTATCCTGTCGCCATTTATACGGTAAATTTTTTTCAGGATTCAGTTTTACACCACTTGCATTTCCTGAAGTCATCACAAAGGACTTTATTCCTAATTTTTTTATTTTCTCCACATTTCCTTTTATAGGCATGACCCCATGGATATGAAAAGAAATTCCGCTTTCTTATTTAATTTTTTTCCTCTATAAAGCCTTTTTATTTTCACTTATTTCAAACTCCACTCTTTTTTCAAATTCCTCATCTGAAATTTCTTCAAAAAAATTCCTTTTTCTGCTCCTTAAACAGTTTATTCAGAAATATTTTCTGTTCTTTGGAAGATTTTCCTTTAAATTCTTCAGAATTTACAATTTTTCCTATACTTATCCATAAATCCTTCCTTCAGTTTCATACCCTTTATGGAAATCTGAGCTGTTTATTTTTAAATACAGGAAGTCCTGTAAAAATCTAAATCCCTGAAAATCCTTTATTTCAGCCTTTTCCTTCTTTGAAAGGCCTTCCTGAAAATAGAAAAATATTCCCTTTTTACAAAAATCCCTTCCGTCTTTTTTCAAAAATCCTTTTTATTTCAGCTTTTCTTATTGTCGGATAATGGGAATGTGTATGAAGCTGAAAAATCCACAAGACCGCTTTCATACATTTCCTTTATTTCATTCCAGTCCGGGTAATCCCTGTCATTTCCAATATAGGCTGTATTGAGGAAAAATTGTAGCTTTTTATATTGTATTTCTTCAGGATTGGAAAAAGCTTTAGTATAGTTATTTTTATATCCGTCATCAAAAAGTGACAAGTATGCTTTTTCTCATCAAGAATATAGTTCATTTCTTCAAGTTCTTCCATTTTATATGTTTTCATGTCTTTTATGTATTCCATATGCTTTTTCAAATTCTTCTTCTGATATTATTCCTTCAGTTTTTTTCATTGAAAACATTATGATACATAAGACAGGCCACTGATTTTTTTCCTGTATATATTGTGAAAATACAAAAAATCAGAACTGCAGCCAATCCTGCTAATAGTAAGTACATTTTATTTTACCTTTCCAAATAATTTTAAAAATGTATATCTTATTTTTCTTTACCATTCTGTCTATTTTAAAGTCGAGGATACTATTTTTTTCCCTTTTTCTGCTGAAATGTACATGTCTCTTGTCTCCAATATGCTCACATACTTTTCCTTAAAATAGATAGTCCTGTAATTTCTGTCCTTATAAAATTTTGACAGCTCCATTTCATAAAGCTTATCCTTCAGTTTTTCATGAGATCCAAACAGATCATGGTCAGATTTTCTTCTAAGTCCCGGATTATATGTATAGATTTCTTCATTTACTTCATAAAAATCTCTCTCCGTCTTTTTGAAACATACTCCTCCTTCATGAAAAAAAGTCTTCCTTAAAGTCCTTTTTGCTACGTAATCCCACAGTAAGCAGTTTTGGGTCTTCCTTAAGAAGTTTCATTGATTTCTCTATGAAACCTTCCTTCAAAAATTCCCAGTCATCCTCACAATGAAATATATATTCGGTATCTACTTCGTTGTAGGCCTTATCTATTGATTTCAGCTGACCTTCCCTTGTTTCGTTTATTATCAGGCAGAAATTATATTTATTTTCATATTGAGAAATAAGATTTTCCAGTTTCTTTCCTTCTGTACTGTCTTCTGTTATTATTATCTTTTTTTATCGGATAAGTGTTTTTTTCAAAGAAACTGTCCAGAGTCCTCTTAAGCAAGTCGAATCTTCCGCAACTTGTTATTACCAAAAGTAACTTCCTCCATAATTTTATCCTTTCCCGGCAGTTTATTTTTACTTTTTCCAAATAATTTTCAAAAATGTATATCTTATTTTTTTCACCATTCTGTCTATTTTAAAATCAAGAACACTATTTTTTTCCCCTTTTGCTGAAGTGGACATGTCTTTTTATTTCCTATATGTTCCACAAAGGGATTTACAAAGAAATCATTTTAAATCCCCTGTCCTTGTAAAAATTTTGACAGTTCCGCCTCCCACAGTTTCCCTTCTAGCTTTTCATGGGAACCGAACAGGTCACACACATCCTTTCTTCTAAGTCCCGGATTATATGTAAATACATCTTCCAGTATTTCAAAGTACTCCTCTCCGTTAGATGCCTTGTAGTTTTTCCTTGAAATAGGAATTCCCTGAGCAGTCTTCCACGGATCTTAAACCAACTACTGCTATTTTAGGGTCTTCTTTAAGCATATCCATGGATTTTTCTATAAATCCTTTTCTTAAAAATTCCCAGTCATCTTCACAATGGAATACATATTCTGTCTTTACTTCCTTATAAGCCTTGTCAATGGACTTTATCTGTCCTATTCTTGTTTCATTCACTATTAATTTAAAGTTCTGATCCTTGTATTTTGAGACCAGCTTTTCCAGTTTTTTTCCTTCTGTACTGTCTTCGGTTATTATCACTTCTTTTATTGGATAAGTGTTATACTTGAAAAAACTGTCTAAAGTTCTTTCCAGCAAATCAAACCTTCCACAGCTTGTTATTACCAAACTGACATCATTCATGACTATCCAGCCCTTTCTCTGCTTTTTTCTTCTCCTCTTTTATTACTCTGGCTAAAAAAATTCATCATTTTTCAGCTAACCCGCTCCTATCATTTTCCTTATGATAGATATGATAAGTCAGCCCGCTAAATTTAAGCCTCTTTTTACCTATGCCGCTATTAAAAAGTCTGACTGCGATTTCACTGTCTTCACGCCCCCAGCCCTGAATTTTTTTCTTCAAAACCGTTTACCTTTACTAAATCTTCCCTGAAAAAGGACATGTTGCACCCTCTTATTCCAGAAAGCTTTTTATCCTTTTTTTAGTAACAATTTTTGAAAGCAGCTTATTTCTTATTGTATTTGCCTTATTTTTTTATATCCCTTTTCAAATAGCACTTTTTGGAAATTCAGGCAATTTCCCCTTCAATATTTTTTAGATTCTTCTTCAGATATTATTACTCTTGAACCTTGGATAAAATATCCCTTTTTCCATATTTTCAATATGATCCTGTATAAAATGTCTTTCCAGAATCAAATCTCCGTCTATTATTATGACATATTTTCCTGTTGCTTTTGCTATCGCCTTGTTTCTTGACATTGAAAGCCTGAATCCGTCATCTTCCTGCCAGGAATGTATTATTTTCACATTTGGATTACTGTCCTTTATTTTCTTGACAAGATTTACAGTTTCCTCACGTGAACCGTCATCAGCCACTATTATTTCCTTTGGAAGGGCAGTCTGTCTTAATACACTGTTAAGACATATTTCCAACGCCTGTGATCAGTTATATGTTGTAACAATGAGGGAAGTATCCTTTCCCAATGTTTTAAAATACTGCTCCCTTAATTTAGTATATTTTGTCATAGTGTAAATTGAGCTGTACTTTGCCAGAAGATATCCTTCATATCCGTCAAGAAATCCAAGCTGCAGAATATACATCCTTATAAATCTGAACAGCATTTTTGAGTAAATCTTTACAATTCCTGATTTCTTGTGTTCCTTCATATACTGTGTGGCACTTTCGGAAGTGTATCTGTTAAGTTTTTTCCAGAAACTGCTCTATATTGTCATAAGTATAATGAATTATGAGTTCATTTATTTTTCCTGTTCTGCTATTTTCAGCTATTTCATATTTTTTTCATGAACTTCCCTGTCGCTTATTGTGACTTTTTCCTTTTTTTCCAGAGCCTGATTACATAATCATCCCAGCCACCATGCTTTATTTCCTTACCAAAGCATATGTTTCTCAATTTTTATCTTATATACATCAGAATCTGAATTTCCATTTATTATATCCCTTTATTTTTTTCCTTCAGTTCTGCTGATATGACTTCATCTGCATCTATTAAAAGAATCCAGTCACCACTACATTTTTCAAGTACCGAATTTTTTTCTGTGGACCGTATCCCTTCCATTTTTTCAACAAAAACTTCTGCTCCTTTGGACTTTTGCAATTTCCACTGTCCTGTCAGAACTTTCACTGTCCACAACTATTATTTCATCCGCTATTTCCTTACAGAATCCAGTGTCTTTCCCACTCTGTTTTCTTCGTTATATGTTATTATCCCTACTGATAATTTCATCGGATTTCCCTTAATTTTTTTATTTTTTTGCCTTCCTGTTTCTAAAAATCATCTCTTATTATCTGAAAAATATATCCCTATTTTCTTTATACATTTTTATTCCTTTAAGATGTTTTGTCTTCAGATATAAAAACGGTCTGCTTCCCTTCCATGAATGGTGCCACCAGTGAATTGCATATGTATCTTCCTTTATCATGCTTTCACTGAATTTCTGATTAGGAAGGAAAGGATAGAAATATTCCTTTCTGTAAATATATATTCCGTTTTCATTATTTTTATTTCATTTTTTTGAAAAATCACACATAAAATAGCTTTTTAAGTACATACTTTGTTATCTGAGGTAAAAGTAAATAAAGGACTTGCGTATATTTCATTATCATAAAAATTTATCATTTTTGCAGAAATTCACTTTTAGCCGCCACTCCGAAAAGTCCCATTCCTATTCCGTCATCACTTTCGTATCCTGTGAAAAAAATTCTACATTTTCATTTTTCAAACAGAGGAGAAAAAAATCCTTTACTATTTCCATATCTGTATCCAGATATATCCCGCCATGTTCATATAAATAATGTATTCTCACATAATCAGCAATGTAAGCCCAAAGATTTCTTTTATAGCACTCCCTCAGGAAACTATTTTTTTCTATATGTTTTTCCAAATCAAAGTTTTTTTCATTTATTTCAACAATTTCATAATCCGGCATTTTTCTCCTGCCATGATTTCAGACACTTGTGAAAAAATTTCAGGCTTTTCATCATTTCCTATCCAGACATAATGAGCCTTTTTAGGTATCTGTGTCATACATTTATCCTCTTTTCACTTTAAACTTGTTTCTGATTTTTCAGAAAAATTTCCTCCTGTGTAAAATATTCCTCCTGTATAGTACAATATATACAGTTCCACATTCTCAAATTTTTTTGATTTTTATCTTGAAAAGATAATCTTTGCAGTCTTTCCTGAATTGACGGTATATTTTTTTAAATACGTCATTTCTTCCACACTGGACAGATTTTTCTCATTGAGCTTTTTGTAGTATCTTTTTATCATGTAAAATATTATTTCTTTTTGTTTCAGAGTTCTTTTCATTTCTGTATCTTTCAATAAGCTCCTTAGCATTTTTCAAAAAATATCTTCTGCATGGGTTATATTCAGTACAGACATTATACTTCCACTTCTAGCCCTGTAATACCCGAATATTTCATCAGTTATTTTAAGCTTTTTCCGCATGATAGAACACATCTATCGAAAAACACTTCATCTTCATTGGACTTTCTGCCTGCCGGAAAAATAAATACCGTTATCTGTAAGAAGTTTTCTGCTGTACAGATATATCGGAAGCCCTTACATTCCAGAATTTTCCCTGATTGACTTTTATCATGTATTCCTTCCCTGACACTACTTTACCAATAAGTTCCCTCGGAATTCTCTCATCCAGAACTTCTTCCTTTGTAAATTCGCTGTAAGCTTTTTCCTTTCCGACTACAATGTCTATTTTTTTCTCCATTTTTATAGTCATTTTTCAAGCTCTTTTTATTATTTTCTCAAATGAAACCGTATCAATCCAGTCATCACTGTCAAGAAAAATATATAGTCTCCTGTACTGGCTTTAATTCCTGTATTTCTGGCGGCACTTGCCCCCTGGTTTTTCTGTGTTATGACTTTTATTCTATCATTCTTTTCAGTATATTCTTCAAGTATATCCTTTGAGCTGTCAGTAGAGCCGTCATTTACCGCTATTATTTTCAGTTTCAATGTCTTTTATGGCTGTTACACTTTCGATACACTGCTTTTATGTACTTTTCTGTATTATATACAGGTATTATAATACTTAATTTCATTTGAAACTCCTTTTTGAAAAATATTTATGAAGATTTTTATTTTCTTAATCTTCTTGTCTATGCTTTTCTTTATTCTTGTTACTATTTTTCAATTTATTTTCACCATGTTCAGAAAAGAAATTTACTGTAATTTTTTTCTAAAAATGGCATTTTCCTCTTTATAATCCTTAGAATGTTTTTATTATAATCTTATAGAGCCTGTAATTTCATCTTCCAGCAGCTTTTTTTGTCCTGCTGTCTTTTTCAGCAATCATAAAATCATAAATTTCATTTATATTTTTTTCCATATCCTGATAGTTTTTCAGGGATTTTTGTCGACATGATGCTGTTTTCACGCTGCAAATAGTTATAATAATAAACTCCATAAAATCTCACTTTTGATGCCTTTAAAAAGAGTTTCAGCTGTAAAAATCTCATCTTCATGCATTCTGCCCTTCTTAAAAAAATATGCCATTCTCCAGTAGAAATTCCCTCCTGAAAATATCATCCCATACTTCCGGTCCATGCATGTCGTTCCTGTACATTATATCAAAAATATTCTTTTTCCTGTTCTTATTTCTCCCTTTATCATAATTTCTTATTTCTGTCACACATTCAAGTTCAGTTCCGTTATTTTTCTCAATAATCTTTTTATATCTTCCTATTCCAATGTCTACCTTGTCTTCTATAACTTCACTTATAAACTTTTCATAATTTCCCGTATCCACAAAATCATCACTGTCTATAAAAGAAATATATTCTCCTTTTGCTGCTTTAAGACCATTATTTCTGGCTTCACTCAGTCCCTGATTTTCACGGGATATGATTATTATATTTTCATTTTTGTGATTTTCCTTAAATCTTTCCACTATTTCAAGTGAGCTGTCTTTAGTTCCGTCATTTACTACTATAATTTCATTTTCTATCTTCAGTCCGCACAATGACTCCAGACACTTTTCCACATATTTTTCCACGTTGTATACTGGTACGATTATACTCAATTTTAAAGCCGACATTTTTCATCCTCTTCATTTTTCAATTTATTTTATATATTATATCATAAAATCAAATAAATATTCCAAAAAAATATCTTTTTATATGATAAAAATTTATAAAAATAAATAAAAATCAGGAGCTTGATATATGAAAAATTGAATTTAACAGGATATTTCCTTACACTTCTGTTTCCGATTATGTTATTTTTATCGTATAAAGGGAACAGACTCTCAGTTATCTGATAATGCTAATATTTTTTTACTCAGTATGTTGTTCAGGAAAAAAATAGAAGTAATCTAAAAACTTTAGTTGATGGAAAAAATAGCGGCAGGGTTATTAATCTTTGTCCTTTCACCCTTTATAATTTCCCTTTTTAAGTGGTGGAATAGTTTCAAGGGTGGACAGCAATCACTACTTATACTGGTTAATATTTTTTTCCCGTTAGTTTTTACATAGACAATGAAAATAAATTATGGAATTTTATAAAAGCTTTCCTTGCAGGGGGAACAATTTCACTGATTATAACTTTAGTGATTTTTATAAAAAATTATGAGGAATGGGCTCATCCTCAAGGACTTGTTTTTCCAAGAATATTTTGCCCTTCAGACTCAGGATTTTTGCAAACATTATGTCTATTCTGCTGTTATTCCTGCTGTCATTTATTCTGTTTTTACAGAAATGAAGATAAAGGAAAAAAATACATGGATAAAATTATTTCTTACAGGAGTTTTTCTGCTTGATTTATTTATAATCATAGCAAATAGATCAAAAAATGGTGTATGTATCACTTTTTCTGCCTTTTAATATATATCCTGTATAAAAGGAACAAGGTTTACATTCTAGGATTTATTGCAAACTTCTGTCAGCGGATTTTTCCTTCTGCCAAAATCAATTACCGATAGATTGCAGTACATTATCAAATATAAGCAGGATCCTTCAAGCTACCTGCGTGTACTGTTCTGGGATGCGGCTATTTCTTCATTCAAAAAGTCCGATATTCGGTATGGCCACAAAGGAAAGAATTGCCTTCAATATGAATCATTTCAAGGAAAAGGATGTTTTTAAACTATATTGAAACTAACTATGGTCTTGATCCTGTAGGAATTACAAATACACACAACATGTATCTTCATCATCTTGCCAACTATGGAATTGCAGGAGCTCTTTCATTAGTTTACTTCCTGTTTATTGTTATTCCTTCAAGACTTGTAAAGCTTAACTTTTATAAAACAAAAGATACTGTACATTCTGCATATATTGCACTCGAAATAGGGATAAAGTCTTCCCTATATCGCTTACCTGATTCAGGGACTGACAGAGTTTAACCTTAACAAGAAGCTCGATGATTTTCACCCTTGCAATGATGCTTGCAATACTGAATTTTATGTATAAAAAAAGTGAAAAATAATATAAAAACACATCTGACAGGAACTCTTGTCCTGAAATAGATGTGTTTTTGTCACTATTACTTTAATTTATATGAATTTTTATATACCCCCATTTTTACGGGAAGCAAAAACTCTATTGCCACTACCATAGATATTTATTCGTATATCCTTTTCCATTGTCTATATAATATGAAAAATACTATTGTGAAATCTTTATGATTATAATATGGTCTTATCTCCTTTACAATCTTTTTCACCTTCTCTTCCGGATAGTCAGTCACATAAATCACTATAACAGGATGAATATCATTGTATTTCATAAACTCATACCAGTCTATTTCCTCAAATTTCCTTGGTTTGGAAAAAGTACTCCTCAAACTTTTTGCCATATATCTTCATCCTTTCAACTTTTTCCTTCCAGCAACTTCATTTCCACATTCTTCATCTATTACTGTTAATGTTATATTTTTTTCTTGTCAAACTTTTTTTAGAAGTTTCACTGTCCCATTCTTTCGGTATTATGCCACATGCCCATTTCCCAGATGAACGCATATCCTGTTTTTATCATATTCTACACCATGTTTTTAATATGCTCTCTATTTTTTTCAAAAATCATTTCCCTTTGATTTATCATATATCAGCTGACTCCATAAATATGGTCTTAATCCATATTTGTCAATAATTTCAAACAATAAATTAGATTTCCCTGTCTTGTTGAAAAAAAAGGGACATTCTCTAGATTTTCGTATTTGAGAGAATAATACAATATGCTTCCATCTCTAAAAACAAATTTTGTTGGAGGAGATTCTACATGGATTAAATCCCTGTCATAAAAAACTCTGATTTATATTTTTGGAACATCATACTTGTACAGGACATAGGATTCTGGGTTTTTATCAGATTTCCACCTACAATATGTTCTTCCTTTACATAATATTCCCACTTATCCAGTGTCAGGTTAAATTCATTTTTAAGCATTTCCACATAGTCATCCAGCATCTTTTCTTCTCTTTCCTTTGTCTTTTCTTCAGAACTTTTACAGGAATAAAGACATAGTAAAGATAATACTACCAATAACATTTTTTTATTTTCTTTTTCATTTTATTCCACCCCATACTGTTTATTTTTTTCTGCCAGTTTTATTGTTTTTTTACTGCAAAAAAATCATATTAGAAAAAAGATAAAAATACTGAAATAATAATGATAGCTATACTTCTAATATTAATTCCAAATAATCCCGGAATAACTAGCATAGTTACAATACCTATAAATAAATTCAGTAAATTTAATACAAGACTTTTTCATGTCCGGTTTCAATTCCAGAAATATTCTTTTTCTTTCTGAACAGTTTATAATCATTTTCCTGCTTTTTATAATGAAATCACTATTTCTTCTTCTTTTTTTGTGATGTAAGGAACGTAAATTCTGAATCAGGTTTTTAAAATGATGCTCTTTATCTGCTGCCCAGACTGTAATATAGTCATAATGACCTAAAAAAATATTTATTTTTTTATAATTACTTCTGTCATTTTTACTCCTATTATCCCTTTTCTTTACAAATAAATACCTTTATTCAAAATACCCGCTATAAAAAAATATTCTTAAATAAAAATAAAATTATATTTAAAAAAATAGCACTTTCATAAATAACTTCCTGTCCTTATTTTTTTCCTTCCATAGAAAAAAACAGATATCGTAAAAAAATATTATACTATAAAGTATAATCAGAATTATAAACCATTTTACTCCGGAACTTATAATATAATATTTTTCATTAATATTCAGCTTTCTGTAGAAACTTAAAAATGTTCCCCATACTATATAGGAAATTATTTCAGTTATAAAAAAAGATCTCGGTATTTTGCTTTTTTTGTTTCCTTTATCTGCGAATAATCTCATACAGAATACATTCAGCCATCTCTTATACCTTAATTTTTAGGTTTATGAACAAGGATATATAACAGTAGTACTATAATATATGTTATCGATATTCCTGCTAATGAAATTACTATAATCTTAAGATTAATTTTTCATTGATAATACAATCAATCCTGTAAGTATTAAACTGTAAAAATATATCCACCAGCTAAACCAGATTATTTTTAAGACTTTCTTCCTTATACAAGAAATTAAATATCTTCTTTATTATTTTTTTGACATTTCTGCTCCTATCCATTCACTAAACTCCGTACATATCTGACTTTTTGAAGTGACTAAAATCCTTTATTTTTTTCAACAGTACAGCCCCATCCATCATAATATCCGTTTAAGGATTCAGCAATTTCCACAAGTTCCCATACAACTTCGTTTATATGATTAAATATTACATTATCCATTCTTGAAATATTAATCTGATAAGTATCTGCTTCATTTTTCCATCTTTCTGCTTGAAAGAATTTTTATAGCCCAGTTCTTCTAATTTTTTTGTCACCAAATTTTAGGCTTTCTTCTGAATAAAAAAATAAAGCCAGTGGTCTATTTCACGTTCTTTTTCGAGATTGTCCCCCTGTTTCATTAAATTTTTCTATAACACTTCTGTTCATCATTGCTTTATAGGAATAAATATCAGGATAAAAGAAAAATTAAAATAAATATCCCATTCTACATCTTCAGCTATTGAATAGTTCCATTGATAATCCGGGAATTTTTAATGCTTCTTTACAAAAGCTCTTCACTTTTTTTCAGGATTTTTAGTAAAAACGTGAAGTTCGAGTCTGCCCTGTGATTTTACAGTTCCGGCAAATATATCTTCCAAAGTTTCCAGTCTGTTTATCACTCATCTTCAATATTACATAAAATCGGGTATTCTTCATTAGATGAAAGTCCATTTTCAGTAGGATTATTCATCTTTATGAATATACTGATTCTATGATTGTAATCCTCAACAGGCGCTATATCATATAAAAGCCAAGTTAAGGCGGATAGAAGCCGGATTATCATCTACACGGCACATATAAAAGTTCCAGTTTTGTCTGATTTCATTAAAATTTTGTTTCAATTTTTCCACTTCCCTTTCTATATTTAAATTTTTCTAACCCGCTATATCCGCATTTATAAACTCTAACTTCTGATTAACAGTAACTTCAATAGTATGTCCCCAGAACAAATCATCATCGTCAAAAATAGAAATTAGCCGATTCACTGAATATATGAAGACCTGCAAATTTTATTCTTTCTTTAAACTCTTTTTCTGTAACTTCCTTCTCATCTTCTTCCAACCGAGAATCATTTTTAATTCAAGCAGTTTATGAGCTGAATATTCCTTGGCTTTTTTTATAAAAATCTGTAAGTTCTATATTTGAAAAAAATATTTTTTTCACTTTTTGAGTTCTTCCTTATTTTCAGCATTAAAAATAATATTCAATGCCTTCCTTAACTAATTTATAGATATTCAGTTCCTCTTTATTTGTAAATTTCCCAAAATTTTTAATAGTAACCGTTTTTAGGCATTTTTTTCTTTTCGTTATTTCCTCTAAAACAGTGTCAGGAGCTGACCTGAAAGCACCAGACAGCTCTTCCATAGTAAAAATTTCTCCATATATTCTGCAAAGCTTTATTGAACTGTTTTTAATGTGAGCTTCTATTTTTTTCACCTTCTGTATCCACTAAAGAAAGCCTGTCACCTTCAAATTTCATTTCCTTCACAGAAAAAAATCATCTGGCACCGGTGTTCCTCCTATACCATAGCTTCCTTCATTTTTACGCCCCCATATAAGACAATATATTGAATCATTTTCATTGCTTTCTGAGTTTGGGAAAAAAATACTTTATACGATTTTCCTCTTTTACAATTCTTCCCTTTCTTAAAACTACAAAATCTTCCTTATTTTCAGAAAGACAGTAAAAGCAAAGTAAAAATCTTTTAATATTTCCATATTTCCTTCTAATATTTCTTCATGAATTTTCTGAAGTTTTTTTCCATTGTATAAAAAAATTTTTAATCACTCTCCTATATTTTTTTCTAATCCATTCTCCCACAGGTCTTGAAATAAGGGGTTATGAAAAGGTTCAGCTCCCATCATCTTCGTGATAGGTACTTTGATACTACTGTTCCTTCGTTTTCTTTCCTAAAGTATATTTATTTATATTAATATATTATAATATTTTTTTATTTACTTCAACATATTTAATTTTTAAAAATTGTAGTAGAATAAAAAAATAAAATGTATTATAAAAGCCTTGTTCATTTTAACAAAAAGATAGCAAGAAGTCTCCGACTTCTATAAGTGGGAGATGAATTGCTTTTTGTAAAAAATTGAAAAAAAGGATACATCCATGATAAAAATTTTTTTGTATGAAAATATTGAGGAGAAATCATTAAAAAAATAATATTCAAAAATCAAAAAGGAGGTGTAATTTTATGAAATATAATTTAGCATTCAGATACAGAATTTATCCAAATAAGGAGCAGGAAGTATTGATAAATAAGACTTTTTGGATGTGTTCGTTTTGTTTACAATACGATTTTGTATGCTGCAAATAAATTTTTATGAAGAAACTGGGAAAAAAATAAAAATAATTACACCTGCTAGTTTGAAAAGTGAAAAATCAATTTTTTTGAAAGAAGTAGACAGTTTGGCACTTTCAAATGCTCAATTGAATGTAAAAAAATCGTTTACAAATTTCTTTCAAAAGAGAGCAAAGTTTCCAAGGTTCAAATTTAAAAAGAATAATGTTAAAAGTTATACGACAAATTGTGTGAATAATTCGATACGAATAGAGGAAAAACAAATATTTGGTTTTGCCAAAATTGAAAAAAAGTTAAATTAAAAATATCATAGAGAAATACCGAAGGATTACAAGATAAAGTCAGTAACACTAATAAACAGTAATGGAAATTACTATGTTTCTGTTTTGACGGAATTTGAAAAAGAAATTCAAAAAATACCAAGTAATGATAAAGTAATTGGACTTGATTTTTCAATGTCTGAATTATTTGTCAGTTCTGAAAACCAAAGGGCTGATTATCCAAGATATTTTTAGGATGTTAGAAGAAAAAAATTAAAAGAAATTACAAAAAAATCATTATCAAGGAAAGTAAAATTTTCTAAAAATTGGTATAGACAAAAAGCGAAAAATATCAAAATTGCATGAGTATATCAAAAATTGCCGAAGAGATTTTTTTTGCATAAATTATCGAAAAAAATTTGTCTGAAGCGTATAATGCTGTAGTTGTTGAGGATTTGAATATGAAAGGGATGAGCCAGGCATTAAATTTTTGGTAAAAAGTGTAGGAGATAATGGATGGGGAATGTTTTTTTAAGAATGCTTGAGTATAAGTTGATTTTTTTAGGAAACAATTTTTTTGAAGATAGATAAGCGGTTTCCGTCATCGAAAACTTGTAGTAAATGTGGGAATGTTAAAGAAGAACTGAAATTATCAGAAAGAAGCTATAAATGTGAGTGCTGTGGAATTGAAATTGATAGAGATTACAATGCGGCACTGAATATAAAAAAACATTGGAAAAGAAATGTTGAAATATTAGGAAAATAAAAAAACAGGGCAGGGACTGTCCGAAGAGCTTAGTAAATATATTTGGCTAGCAAAAAGCAGATACTTCCCAAGAGCTTCCCGCTTCTAAAAGCGGGAGTAGTTCACCAGACTAAATCTATCATCCAAGGAGGAAAAATAAAGTGTTTAGAAAGAAAAAGGAAGTTTTTTTCATGTTGGAAAAGTTGAAATTATTATTAA
>BNJV01001829.1_pt1 | contig 61915 bp, 84 predicted proteins | sample 8540591 | NCBI WGS metagenome assembly BNJV01 (sample SAMD00202457, study PRJDB9452) | human saliva metagenome | host: Homo sapiens | reverse complement strand
GTGATGCGCCCAGTGAGAGCCCATTAGGGACGGTGGCAAACGCCGACAACCCTGCGTTCAGGACAAGGTCGATGACAACGCGACCACCTACAAATACTTGACAACCGTCACTCTGGACCATACCCGCATCCACAGGCGCGACATCATGGGTTCGACGAGTTTAAAACCCACCATCATGACGGTCGCAATCAGCGGCAATTTCCAATTCAACATCGTCTATTGGCATCAGCCTGATTCTTGGCCCCAGAATCATCAGACGGTGCGACAAGACGACCCGGTCGCTGAGTTCCAGAGAAAAATCCTCACCGCGACCGCATACAATATTAAACGAAAAAAATGCGCGATGAACTTGTCTTCTTGGCAAAGTGGTCTATGGCTGTAGGCATAGCTTTCCTGATCAACCAGGGTCTTATTCTATGCAGCTGTCCATGAAAACCCGAGGGAGGCACTATCTCAAGCCAGTTCAATGCCGCTTGGATCGATCTTGGTTGTCGCATTTTTCGGCACTGGCTGGCTGTTGCTCTTTTGGGAAGGTCAGAAAAACAGAAAAAAGTGTCGCAGTAGGTAACCTTAGAACAGTGGCTCAGGCCATGTCATAAGAATGCGCGTGATCATCCGCTCGGTCCGGGCCTTAATCTCATCAAAACCCCATTCTTCCTGTGCAGCAATATCAGAACTTAGCCTAATCCCCGATTCGCTGTACTTTTCCTTCTTTGCCCGGAAATCTCGGTTGCTTAGCTCGCTATTATAACCAGTCAATGTTAGATTTCCAATTGTATGAACATATTTTTCGTGCAAGGCATAAATATTTTCACCTGGATACCGCCCCTGTAGGTAGTCTACCCATTCCTCGCTAAGGGTTTGGGGCATGACATGCTCGATAGTAAGAGATGCGGTGCGCACAGGTTCTTTTGATCCGTGCTCCTCTTCCAACCACTGCAACAGGACTTTTCGCGTCGCAGGCTTTCCATTCTGAAAGAATGCTATCTCCGGCAGTGTTTCAAGGATCTCAGCGTCGCTATAGTAATATTTCCGTCCTTGAGATAGCCACTGGTGGATTTCTTCATCGACTGGACTATCACCTGTGATCGCTGAAACAGATTCTCTGAATGTGCGATTTAATCCTTGCGTTGCTTTTGCCATAAAGATTCGTCTGATCAGAAATGATTCGATAATAAGCAAAGCTCGCTCTACCTGTGCCTCTGTAGCAAGTCCATTTTGGCGGCGGCGAAGTACTTCCAGAACCAAGGAGTGCGGCACAGTCATGTCCAGTTCTTGAAGACGCCGCAACCGCAATGCGATGGTGGGGTTATCTTCCATATGTGGATGCAAGATGAGCCGGTAAACTTGCGCCAGTTCAGCCAGACGCTTTACTTCTTGAGCAACATCATCTTCCTTTTCCATCGCGTCAAGACGCTTTTGATGATGAAAAAAGGTATCACTGATCTTGGCAGTGGCATGCGTTCTGGCAAGATCAATCCAGAAAAGGTCTTCAAGTTGACTATTTTCCAGCGTTTCCTGCATGGGTCGCCAATAGCGGTGGTATATTTCTTCCCCACGGTTGGGCAGTAGCATGAAAATGTAGTTGCGGAGTAGATCACCTTGAGTAAGCTTCAAACCTGTATTGTTGAGACTCTGAAAAATCCGGTGAACGTTATCATCTGGGTGCGTACTGATCGATACCAGACTCAACCCATCGGTAACCGTCTCATACAGCCGTGTAATGCATGGAAGCCAATCATCATCACTGATAAGCTTCTTTATTTCCCTAATAAAAAACCGATACGCAGAAGAAATCTGATTGTCTTCTAGTTCTATGGCCTCCTTCCCTACTATGGGTCGATAGGTGGGGCGATCAATCTGGGTTGGCAATAATTTGAGGCGCGCATCACCCTCTTCAAAACCGGTTGATCAGGTATTCCTCGTTGATTTGACTGTACAGTTTTCCGTCTTCCACATTAAGATCCCGGAGCGCGGCGAGAAGAATAGATATCGTAGTCAGGCGCTGCTGACCATCAACAACAAGATGCCTGGAAACTCCTCCCGCGACAGAAGTCGGAGACTGCGCGAGCACCAGTGAACCGATGAAATGGGTACGTTGTATGCCCGCCTCACGGTCTTCCATCAGTTCCATAACATCCGACCACAGCGTCTTCCAGTCTTTTTTGCCCCACTGATAAGGGCGTTGATAGAGCGGCACCTGGTACTGTGTTGTGCCTTGAAAAAGTTTCCGAACCGTTGTCTCAACTGCCGTAACCATTGAACAGTCCCACGCTCCATTTCACATATTATTTGAATTTAGTAGAATTTAGTATATAGCAGCCAGTGCAGAAAAATGGTTCAATCACTGCTATATTCGTGACATGAACGCAGATTTTTACGATGCCATCATTATTGGTTTCGGCAAGGCGGGAAAGACGCTTGCGGTAGCGCTCGCGAATGCTGGACAGCGGGTCGCAATGGTTGAACGATCGTCCCAAGATGTACGGCGGCACCTGCATTAACATCGCCTGCATCCCCACAAAAGCACTGGTCAGCGCAGCGGCACATAATGAGTCTTTCGACCAGGCCATGGCGCATAAAGAGGCGGTTGTGTCGCTCCTGCACGATCGCAATTACCATATGCTGGCCGATAACCCCCATGTGACGGTGATTGACGGCGAGGGATCTTTCGTTGATTCGCATACGGTGTCGGTTCGCGCGGGCGATGAGCGCCTCCTCATCAACGCCCCGCGAATTTTCATCAACACTGGCGCGGAGCCGATCATCCCGCCCATCACGGGCATTGAGGATTCCCAGCACGTCTACACCAGCACCGAGCTGCTGGATCACACCCACCAGCCACAGCGTTTGGCGGTAATCGGCGGGGGTTATGTTGGGTTGGAGTTTGCGTCCACGTACGCCAAGCTGGGCAGCAAGGTCACTGTTTTTCAGCGTAGCGATGCCCTGTTCACCGACGAAGATCCGCAGGTTGCAGCGGCAGCCACCCAGACGCTCATTGATCAGGGAATCCAGATTGTGCTCAATGCAAACATCACCCACATCGAGGACACTGACAGCGGAGTGTTGGTGAATGGTGACGAGTTTGATGCCGTGCTGCTGGCCACGGGGCGTCGGCCTGTCACCGCAGGGCTCAACCTAGAGGCCGCCGGTGTTGAACTCACTGAGCGGGGCGCAATTGCTGTGAATGACCTGCTGCAAACAAGCGTTCCGCATATCTGGGCGTTGGGTGACGTGAACGGTGGCCCACAGTTCACGTATGCGTCGCTGGATGATTACCGGATTGTGAAAAGCCAGTTGCTGGGCGATGGCAGCTATACCCGTGCCCAACGCAAACCCATGGCGTATTCCGTGTTCATGCAAACACCCCTTGCCCGCATCGGTATGAATGAGGCCGAGGCACGTGACACAGGACAGCCCGTAGCGGTGAAGGAACTACCCGCATCGGCCGTGCCCCGCCTGCATGTGGATGGAAACACGACCGGTCTGCTGCGCGCGATAGTAAATCCTGACACGAAGGAGATTCTTGGCGCGACTCTGCTGTGCGAGGGCGCGCCGGAGGTGATCAACCTGATTAAAACCACCATGGACGCGGGTCTGCCGTACACCACGCTGCGGGATCAGGTGTTCACCCACCCAAGCGTGAGCGAAGCCCTCAACGACCTGTTTAACATGTAGTAATGCTGACCCGGCACCGCATCCCCGTTCAGGAACCCTACGATGCACCTGGGATTTTCACGTTTCTCGCCGACCGTGTGATCGACGGGTGGAGCACGCCGACCTGGATCAGCTGCGCTACGCCCGAACCATACATCTGCCCCACGGCCCCGGCGCGGTAGAGGTGACCTATACGCAGGGGCGCTGGAGACCACGTTGGAGCTCGCAGACACTGCGGATGCTCCTGCGGTGGTGGAGCGCGTCCAGCGGTTGTTTGATGCGCACCGGGATCCGGGGGACGTCGATAAGCACCTGGAGTCGGATCCCTTGCTTGCACCGAGTGTGCGTGCGACGCCGGGGATTCGGGTTCCTGGGGCCGCGAACTACGAGGAAATGCTGGTTCGTGCGTTGGTGGGGCAGCAGATTTCGGTGGCGGCTGCGCGCAAGCATTTGTCCCGGTTGGCTGAGACGGCGGGTGCGCCGTATGAGTCGGAAATTGCAGGGTTAAACAGGTGCTTTCCCACGCCTGAGCAGATCATTTCTGCGGTGGGCGACCCGGAATCCCTGGAGCCGACGCGTCCTTTGCGGCTGCCACGGCAGTCCGTCAAGGCGGTGGTGGCGTCCATGCGGGCGCTGCTGGACGGAGAGCTAAATGTTCATGCAGACGCGGACCCCGAGGAGTTGTTTACGCAGCTGGTGGCCCGCCCGCGGATCGGGATATGGACAGCGAATTATGTGCTGATGCGTTTGTTGGGGCATCCCGATGTGTGGCCGGAGGGCGACGTGGCCTTGGTTGCGGGCGCGCGAAAACTTGGGATAGTGGAGGGCAAACAACATAAGATTTTGGCTCGCAAAGCCATGGACTGGGCACCGTGGCGTTCGTACGCTGCCATGCATATTTGGAGGAACGCATCATGACCACTGCTTTCTACGCTCACACCGACACCCCCGACGGCCCGTTCACCATGATCGTGTCGGACGGCGCGGTGTTGGGCTCTGGCTGGACCAGCGACCCGAAGGACCTGCTCCCCCGCATTCACCAGTCGCTGCTGCCGTCGGCCTTGGAGGAATCGGACACCGAAGCGGAGTTTGCACTGGATGCTGTGCGTAAATACTACGACGGGGATTTCGCCGCCGTGTTGCGGACCCCGGTTCGGCAGGTTTCTGGAGAGTTCCGCAGCCACGCCTGGGACGTGCTACGCGGCATCGGTCCTGGCCAGTGCATTACGTACAGTGATTTCGCGGCGTTGGCGGGACGCCCCCAGGCCGTGCGGGCGGCGGCGAGTGCGTGTTCGCAGAACGCCGCAGCGTTGTTTGTGCCCTGCCACCGGGTCTTGAGCAAGGACGGCAGTTTGGGCGGTTTTCTCTACGGCACTGACGTGAAGAAGCGCCTTCTTGAGATGGAAGAGGATGGTTCGGGGGAATGAACAAGGCTGACCTACAGGCGCTTAACGACGTCGCGTGGGCCGAGGTTACACACGCGTACGGCCCCGCCGTGGATGCGCCAGATATGTTGCGGCAACTCATGGAAGGTAGGACGACCTTGAAGAAGCAACCGAGTTCCTATTTGGTGCGCTGACGCACCAAGGCACTTTGTACAGTGCTACCCTGCCCGTCCTGCGTTTTTGTGTTCGCGTGCTCGACCAGCTGAGCGTCGAGGCAACTGAGCAGGTGGTGGCGTGGATACAGTTTGTTGGAAGCCTTACCAGAACGTCTCCCGAGGCCCCCTATGCGGCGGAATTGCGCGCCGAGGCTGTGGCCGTGGTAGAAGCCTTGCTTGCACTTGATGCCAGGAAAGGCGGCGAGTACTACACGCGAGCGCTAGGGGCGTGGCGTTGTGACGCAGAGAATGGGCTAGCTGATCGTGTTCGTACACGGCTGCAGGAATGCCCGGTTGATGGTGGAACACTTGCCGCGTTTGGGTACATGGGGCGGGGATCTCAGTACCTACCTCACCTCTGATGACCTAGGGGTACGAGCAGCCGCCGCCTTTCATGACCGCAGCAATGCCGGGACGGCTGCGCTGATAGAGGTGTTGGGCCGACCCCGACATTGAGGATGTCTGGCTGGAGATTGAGCCAGAAGGTCGGCTTGACGATGTGGCGGACGAACTGCTTACCCGCGACCTTGGCGCGATCTCCGAAACGGAGCGTGCACAACTGGAATCCCTGGCCGTGCTCTATGCGTCCACCAACTTCATGCCGTGGGAACACTTTCTCCAGCTCATTGACGTAGGAAACGGGAAACGGGGTGCTTAATGCGGATGCAACCAAACGGTTCCTGCATGCCGTGGTGGACAATGACTTCCTGTGGCAAACCCCGTATGCAGCCGCCGCACTCGAAGAAGCAGGGTTACCGTGCGATAGGGAGGAATTGCGGGAGATGGTGGGAGGGGCGGGCTTGTAACGTTGGTTGGCCTGCGGGTATCGCATTCAGCTCATTGCCGAAAAGATGTACATCCACCAAGTTGGCAGCACGTTTTACCTGGGTGCGCCAGTTACGGGGCGTCGTTAAGCGCGTTGCAACATCTGCTCAACGTGTCGCTGGGCGTCTCTCACAACTGAAGTATCACCGTTAATCCCCACCGTTGTCATGCACCCTTCCGCCAGGAGAAAAATCGTGGTCGCGACGTCTTCGCCCAGCCCAGAGTTTCTTGCGGCGTCTCTCATGAAGCCCAAGAAGCGCTTTTTATGGCGTTGAGCCTCGTTAAGAATCGGTGGGCTAATGGCCCCCATCTCGCCCGCCACATTAATCCATGCGCAACCACGATGCCCAACCCCCGATAGCCAGTCATAGAGCCAGTCAAAAATTGCCACAAGATGCCGATCTTCACTGGCCTTGTCTACATAAGCCTTCAAGTCCGCGTGCCATTTGTCATCGCGCCGCCGCAGCATAGACACAGCCAACTGCTCTTTGTTTCCAACTAGGGCATAGATGCGTTTCAGTGACAGTCCAGAGGTGGAGCGAATCTCATCCATACCCACGGCCTGGTAACCACGCTCATAAAAAAGATACTCGGCAGTATCGAGAAGTTTTTCCAGTTCAGCAGTACTCATAAGACTCTCCCTCCAACCTTGACTCTTGCATGGAGAACGGTCGTTCTCTAGGCTAACACATATCGCGCGAACGAGCGTTCGCGATGTTTCATAGGAGCACAGAATGCCAACCCCGTGGTTCACCCTGAGAAAAAGCGATGCCCCTCCACGGCCTCCATGGAGACAGATCGCTGCCGTGACGGTCATGTCAATAATGGCGCTCATAGTGTTGGCTTTCATCGGAGAAATTACGGGATTCGCGTTACTAACCCCACCCCTTGCAGCCAGCATGGCACTCATCGCGGGATGCCCCAACCTCCCACTTTCTCAGCCACGAAACGTTATCTGTGGGCAATTACTTTCCGCCATTGTTGGCTGCGCAGTGGGTGTTGTCAGCCATTCAGTATGGGCGATGGCCATCGCAGGCGGCCTCGCACTTGGGGTAATGCTGGCGGCACGTGCGGCGCACTCCCCCGCCGCAGCAACCGCCATCCTGGGGGCTGTTATACCTTCTGGGCAACTGACTTTTATCCTATGCGCAGGTATAGCTGCTGCAATCCTGGTTCTTATTGGGGCAATAAGCGCAAAAATATCAACAACAAAGTACCCAATCTACTGGTGGTAAAGAGACTTCTCACATGTCCATAGCGGAAATCCATTCAGCGGCAACCCTAACCCCCGTCAAAAGATGAAATGTGCGCCCAATTTTCCGACATTGCACAACGACTTGGCTCATATCGAGCCGTGGACCCAGCAGGTGAGGTTGGAATTGAAGTCATCGATAGCGATTTTTACAATAAACACCTGCACCAACCTACGACGACATACATCACACTAAACTAAAGCTAGACAATAACGTTATCGTATTACCGAGACATGGATCGCACGGAAGTTGTTAAGCGACCTCAGCTTCGGATGCTTTCCAGTCGCCGATCAGCGCCATCATAATCAGGACAACCATAACGACAAAGACAGCTGAGAATGCAGCGGAGATCAGTCCCGCACACCTAGCAGCGAAAGCAATAACACTAAGGGTGTGACAAGCTCAAAAATACAAAACCACAAGAAAATAGAGAGGATTGCGAAAATGGCGGAAGAGACTGAGTTCAACCACTAGCGTGAAGCGCCAACAAACTCCCCAATAAAACAACACTCCAAATTTTTGCCAGCAACAATAAAATTAAGCTACATTAGTGGTTGCAATCATCCTCACAGCGACATCGTTTATTAGGTTGGTGAGTCTTCTTACCCAACAAAGATAACCCTGCTATAAACTCAGAAAAAACGCCCGACTCAACTTGATACCATACCCACGTTCCACGCCTTTCCCCTACAATAAGATTTGCGTCGCGCAAAATCCTAAGATGATGACTGACTGTGGCCTGAGATTTTTGCACATAATCTACAATGTCACATACACACACTTCCGGAGTAGATGATGCGCTTATGTACTCAAAAATCTTTAACCGCGTAGCATCACCCAACGCTTTTGCCTGCGCAGCTAGCCTATCTACGCTCCCCGAATTTGCTTGAAAATTTACGGTAGAACTTGTATGTGCTCCTTGTCCCATACCTACAGTATGCACGAGAGAAGGAGCACACACAAGCCACAAAGAGCACCTGCACACTTCCTAATCTGCATAAAATATGTAATAAAACAAATCATCAGATATTGAGCACTCTCATTTTGATTACGGACAAGGCTCACACTTAGGTCTGCAAGTGTGTATGCAAATTCAAACTTGACATAGTCATATTTTAGCTTAATCGAACGTACACCAAAAAATCCTAGAAAACAGCAAAGAAACTTCGATACTAGCATCATCTAGGCTGACATAAATTCTGTTACTACCGCGAAAAGCTATAGCCTGAACCACAGCCAATGACAGATCACTGCTTTGATTCAGATTAACATGATAAATACATTCTTTACCAAAGCGCAGGATATCCTAAAACACAAAGCAAATGAACATCCTTCTTTCGACGAGCATAGACAAAGATCCACGTTACATCTCTTCACTTAACAGCAGTCCGTATTTGCATTTTGCACATCACTGAACGCGATATTCATTTTGGCCTTCATCGTATCTCCGCGTAGAATTTCTAGGGCGTCCAGCAGGTTTGGCATTACACCAATTGCAACAATCTTTCCGTTCACGCACAATATCGGAAGTTGTTTACTATTAGCAATATGGCTTACAACATATCCCGGTACAATAACTTCGGAAATGGCGGAGTCATTGAGATCATAAAATTCAACATTGTCCGATTCGCTAGCTTTACTTGCCAAAAAATCTGCCAACTTTTTCGCATCGCTAGGGCGACAACACACGCGATCGTATATTTGTATATGCATCACACGCTCCAATCAAACGAGTAGTTTTGATATATCCGAAATAGCATTAAGAGTCTTGTCGACCTCCTCAACCGTATTGTAAACATAAAAACTGGCTCGAACATTTCCAGGAGAACCACTGTGGCCGTTAACTTCATTAAAGTAATTAACAGCGCAGTGTTGACCCGTACGAACTCCAATTTTGTAGCGTTCATTAAGAATGCGGCCGACGTCGTCTGGATGAAAGATTGCCAATATTGAATGACACAATCGCCATTCGTTTGTCGGCATCCATAGGTCCGTATACATCCACAGACGGTATTTCCTTCAAACCGGAAACAAAACGCGTTGTAAGATCTCGATCATGCTCAGATATGTTATGAATATCCCAGAGAGGTTAGATAGTCAATTGCTGCATGGAGACCAAATGCTTCCGCGATTGGCGGAGTTCCAGCCTGCCATTTATCAGGTAGTTCACTGTAAGAGCAATACTCTAGGCTACATTCTTCAAGCGATGGGCAGTCACACGCGGAGGTATCTAATGTACCGCCACCAAGCATCCCTGGTCCCAGGCTTCTAGCAAGTTCTTCACGCAGATAGAGCACACCAATACCCGTAGGACCAAGCATCTTATGGCCCGAAAAAGCCAAAAAATCGCACTGTATCTTTTTAACGTCGATGCTGATATGCGGCACAGCCTGAGCGGCGTCAAGAAGAAATAGCACACCTCGATCTCTACATTCTGCACCAATTTCCTCGAAGGGAGTTATGGTACCAAGAACATTTGAGACCGCCGTCATCGTGACGAGTTTAGTTTTAGGTCCAATGAGGTCGATCAGCTCGCTGGCATTAACAATCCCCAAACGTCCCGCATTATACCATCGCAGTTCCAGCCCCTTTTCGTCGGCTAGCCGTACCCATGGGGCCATATTTGACGTATGCTCAAGGCTCGTCAGCACAATTTCGTCACCGGGTTCAAATTGTAAAGTACGAGCAAGTAAATTAATTGCATGAGTCGTATTCTGTGTGAACGCTATTTCACTTGGGCACGCACCAATAAATCTTGCCACAGAAGCTACAGCGTCATCATAACGTTGTGATGCCCTCATTGACAGGTCATAGGTTCCTCGATGAATATTAGCTCGATATTTTGTGTAATATTCGGTCATAGCCTCTATTACCGGCGTAGGGGTAAGTGATGAGGCAACCGAGTCGAGGTAGATATCATTTTTCCCAATAGTGGGAAAGTCTTGACGAATTTGATCAAGATCAAGCATTCTTTACTCCTTTTTGGCCTCTGAACTGCTTGTATCGACAACTATCAATATAGTAAATCAGCAAGGCAGCGCGTGCTATGCCCCACCCTAATTAGGGGGTGATTTTATGTAGCATAAACGTTACGACGCACGAGTTTTACAAAAAATTGTCGTGGATACAACTATGCCTTGAGCAGCGGAAAAAGACAGCACAGATGATGGAGATACTTCCGTAAACGTGTCTGAAAATACTCTAGCTATATCGACTGCCGGATTTGCGAAGCCAGTAAACGATGTCACCTAACACGCTGCCGTAATATATGCCCCCACCTCGGATGCAACTAGCTTGTCCTTTTGTATTTTTGAAGGTCAAATATTGTTATCGATATCCCTATCGGATATAATATTAGCTGTCGTGACGTTTATAATTGCTCCAATAATTTTCGCAATAGTATCTATTATGCTATTTTCGGCCCTTAACTGTCCCTTGCGCCAAGGAAAGCAGCATCACAACTGGATTAAAGTGAGCTCCAAAGATTGCACCAAACTTCAATATTAGCATCGCCTATCCCAACCCAGTAGCGATCTAGTGGCGATAGAGTTTGCTGACAGTCGCATCTCATCATCGGCTGTTAATTCTTGCGCCTGCATTCCGGTACCGATGACAATCATAAGCAGAAATACAGCGCCAATAAACTCAGTTAAAGACAACTACAGAGATGATAATATAGGCCGCGTTGATTTTTTCACTTTACATCCTATACCCTGACACACGGGAATCCAGGATTAAAAATATTCCCGGAAATTTTTTCTGTATCAGAATATTCGCTCACGTCCACAGCAGGAACGGATCTATCAATAGCCTCCCTAAGAGTCTCCGTCGATATTGCATACAATCAACAATGGCAACATCGTCAATGACTTATGTTGGCATCTGGCAGTCAGAGACCCCATCAGACACCCCAACATTCCTGCCGAGTTGGTTGCGGAGCATCGTTAAGTAGCCTCAGTTTCGCATGCTTTCCACACGCTAACCAGCACCATAACGAGCAGCGCTACCGCAACAATGATGACAACGGCAGTAACAGTGAAGGTCAGGCTGGTGTGCTCGGCGGCGAAACCGATCAACTGCGATCCCGCAAGGTGCGCGGCACAGCAAGTGATACTGAGAGTAGCCGCGAACGCGGGGCATGGAAGTCGAGACGCAGCAATGCGAGTTAGTCCACCAGGGGCTGACTGAGAATAGGCGATAGTGGTCGCGCCGCTAGCCGCACGACCATTCGAAAAGCACTTGGCTGAAATCGCAGGCGGCCAGCTGTTCAGGCGTAATCAGCCAGTTGGCTGTGCCCATGTCACCCCACATAATCTCAATGTTGCGTGAATCTTCCCTTTCCCGCGGATCACGTACATCCTCAGAGACGATAGTCAGCAGGTCAACGGTGTAGTTTTTAAGATTGTCTTCGAAACTCACGTGGATCATTCTGCACAAAAATTGGCTTCCCGCCGATCTTATGGAACTCTGCAAAATCGTCAAGGAAATCTGTGACGAGTTCGTCGCTCAGGTCATCGAGTTCATCCAATTCCTCAATGGTTTGATCGGGGTACAGACTATTCCACTGCTCCACAAAGGCATCGAAGAAGTCCTCGGACAAGATCACGTCGCCCTGCTGAATAACCTCAAAACTGAGGGCCAATTCCACATTTTCTGGGTAGATGGGCCAGCCCACATCCTCCCAATCAACCCGCGGAAGAGTCGCGTTTGGCATCAGGCGTCCACGTTCCGGGTAATAAGTCACGCGGGTGTTGTCCTGAGCGATGGGGTTATCAAAATTCCATGCCCCACTGGTCATCCTTGAGGTTTAGCCAGAACTGCACGATTCCAGTTTTTGGATATACGTCATTATCCGGCAGTTCAGCGCAGTTAATCTGCGCAATCATACCCAGCGGGTCACCATCGGCATTGGTGGGCGCATCCATGCCTTCTGGTAGGTACGGCACTCCCCCGAACTTTGAGACCGTCACCGGAATCGGCTCCGGCGACACCGTGGCCGTAATGCGAACCATCTGACTCTGATCACGCTCATTCAGCAGCGACATCACCGTGCGCACCTGGTCAAGAATCTTTCCCACCATCAACTCCCTTGCGTTATCACACCTGCTTTCTATCCACTATGCCATAGGCCGCTACTCGACACCGCAAGCCGGACGTTTCCAACACTGGTTCCTGAAGGCTGGATCAAGGCTGGATCACCTTAGCCGCATGCCCATTCGAAAAGCACCTGACTGAAATCGCAGGCGGCCAGCTGTTCGGGCGTGATCAGCCAGTTGGCTGTACCCAGATCTCCCCACAGAATCTCGGCGAGGTGCGGGTAGGAACGCGGCCCCGCCTGCGGATCACGAAAGACTTCAGAAACCATAGTCAGCAAGTTGGCGGTGTAGTTTTTAAGATTGTCCCTGACATCACGCGGATCGCCTTGAACAAAAATTGGCTTCCCGCCAATTTTATGGAACTCTGCAAAATCGTCGAAGAAATCCGTGACGGGTCTCATCGCTTAGATCATCAAGATCCCACAAGCTCTTAATGGTTTGATCGGGGTACAGACTATTCCACTGATTCACAAACGCATCGAAAAAGCCCTCGGATAGAACCGCCTCGCCTTGCTCAATAGCCTCGAAGCTGAGAGCAAACTCCATATCCGATGGCGAAATAGGCCAATAGCCAGGAAATTCACCCTCCTGCTGATCAACCTGGGCAAGTCCCACACCAGAATTGAGCGCACCAATTTCCGGGTAATACATCACGCGATTATTGTCCTGCGCGATGGGATTATCATAATTCGCACCATACAGATCATCCGTCGGGTCCAGCCAGAACTGCAGGATCCCAGTTTTCGGATAAATATCATTGTCCGGCAGTTCCGCGCAGTTAACCTGCGCAATCATACCCCAACGGATCACCATCGGCATTGGTGGGCACGTCCACACCTTCCGGAAGGTAGGGCACTCCCCCAAACTTCGAAGAAGTCACCGGCAGCGACCCCGACGCAATCATAGGAGTGATACGAATCACCCGCCTGCGATCACGCTCGTTCAGCAGCGACATCACCCTACGTGCCTGATCAAGAATCTTTCCCACCGTACAACTCCTCCGGCTATCACACATACTTCCTGACCACTATGCCACAGATCTGCTTTTCGACGCCGCTACCTGGAGGTTTCCGAAAAAATGATTACCGAAAGCTGTTGGCATCTAATCTTACCGCCTAGATAACTAAAAATCCTTCTAGATATTTCTGTAGAAATAATATTGCCCATAACAAAAACAGTAACAAAATGCTCAGCCATCCCAAAAAAGTTACACACAACGACAATTCTGATAATAAGATCACAACACCCACACATTCTTCACCGTCAAAAACATGCTCTGGCCTGCACATATGTAACTTAACATCACAAATGCATCACAAATTCATATCGCTATAAAGTTGCACCTTCGACACAAATACAATTAAGCTCTTCCACCAAGAAGTCAGTTACTGTACGATATTTTTATCTGTAAATCTAGTTTCATCATGAGGAGCAGGCTTATGAATACCCGACGTTCCACAGCGCGCCCGTTGTCGGTGTGCGCCCTCCTAGCAATGGGGGCAATTTCACTGGCTGCGTGCGGTAACCAGAGCGGCAACGATGTTGATAACAGTTCACAAGCACAGTCATCAACATCCGCTGCAGCGTCCTCATCAGAGACAACATCAAAGAAAAAAGAAGCAGATTTGTCGGTGGATCAGAGCATGGGTGGGGGCGCTGCGGTGTGGCAGTTCCCGGTCGTCTTTTCTGGATGGAAAATTGGTCAGTTAGATCAACCTGGCGCCATGCAGCTGACCAATGACAAGGGTGGGCAGTACACAGCAACGCAAAGTGCATATCCTTCCCCGCCAGCCCCTGGGGATCGCGCCGCAACCCAAGAGCAGACGGATAAGTGGATTCAGGATATTCAGGCAAAAACAACAGGCATGCAGCACAAAACCGCCGATTCGACGGAGATTACCGCGTCGGGTCAACCGGTGCAGATGATGCGCACCGATGCCGAGTATGTTGGCGCAGATGGCCAGAATTATCGTGCGGTTGTGTGGATTCGTGCGTTTACCCAAGGCACAAAACCTGGCTTTGTATCGTTAACGTATGCAACCCCAACGTCGTCGTTTTCCGAGGAAGAGTTAAAGGGTATGCTGGAGCAGACAAAATTGATGAACATCGAAAGTTCGCAATTGAACATGTAGGATTCTGCCCATGACACACACGCATCAGGACGTACAACAGAAACTTCCCGTTGCGGAAATCCTGTTCACCGGTTTCACCATCATCATCACGGATGGTGTGAACATCACAAGTCGACCCTTGTCCGGTACTGATATGTTTCTTTTATGCGGCTATGCTGCGGAAACCGCGCTGTGCGTGTGGTTTGCATTCCGCCATTCCCAGCGCACCACCCATCCGAACAACTTCGTTCGCGCACTCATCTTCATGGCTATTGTGGCGGTATCGTGTTGGGCCATTCCCAACAACATAACCCGCCTTTTAGCCATTATTGCCACACTCGTGTATATCGCATATGTCCTGCGTTATGGAAAGTAGCACTCAGCTAGTCCAAGGATTCCCCCACGCCTGATTCAGCCAGTTTAATAATGGCCTCACGCCGCGCTTTGAGCTTTTTCGCTTGGCGGCTAATGTCCCGCAATGATGCCCGTACTTCCCGCGCAACATCGGGGCACATTCCCACCCGAACGCTACCTTCGTCGTCAAGTTCAAAGCAAGGCAGAATAATGGCTGCGGCGCGGAGGGAAAACCCGGCGTCGAGAAGCATAGTAATGCGGGTGACAGTGTTAATAGTGGTTGGGCTGAAACATCGGTATCCGTTGCTCATTCGGGTGGAGGTAATAAGCCCACATTTTTCGTAGTGCCGCAGTGATCGCACGGATACCCCGGTGGCGCTGGCCAACTGGCCGATCAGAAGTTCCTGGTTATCCATAACTTGACCCTAACATCAGTGTCAGGGTTTAGCATCCACACCATGATCCACTTCAATCGACACAACACGCGCCCCATTGCATTGGCGCACGGCGCGGGCGGCGCCATAGACGATAATTTCGCAGACATTGCGCATGCCCTGCGGGACGAGTTTCATCTCTTCGGGCACAACTACCCAGGAAGCGGCGACACACCCGCCGATAATGCACCCCTGAGCATCGAAGAACAGGCCGATAAGCTCATCAACTCCGCACTCGAACTCGGTTATTTCAGGTTTCCCGTTTTTGGATATTCCCTGGGCACAACCGTCGCCGTCACTGCCGCTTATCGACGCCCCGATGCTGTCACCGCCCTCATCCTTCTCGCTGGTTTTCCCCGTGCGGATGCCCAGGCCACGCTATTTAGCAGCCTCTACGCATCGTTGGCGCAGGAAGGCCGCTACAAGGATCTGGCACACCTGCTGATGTTGGCGCAGTCCCCGGCGGTGCTGGGACGAAACCACTGAACCGAACACGCAGGTAGAACAGCTCACTGCGCAACTCAATCCCGCAGCTCAGGGGCATGTGCCGCAGATGGAGGCCGTGGCCACGGCGGATGTCACTCAGCTCCTCCCCACATCACAGTCCCAGTGCTGGTGATTGTTGCTGGCCAGGACCGGATTGTGCTGCCGGAATCGACGCGTGAGCTGGCACGCCTACTCCCGAACAGCCAACTCGTGGAACTCCCCGAGGCCGGTCATGTACCCACGCCCGAAGAATCTCGCCGCATTGCTAAGGGCGTGCAGGGTTTTCTAGCATCTGTGGATGCTCAACGTTAGCCAGAGTGGTGGCCTCAATGAGTTCTTGCAGGTCAACTGGCGAATATGATGCCGATGGGCATGCATAGTTGAGGGTCACCACCACCGGCGTGCGCTCATTGGCAAATACCCTCAGCCACGCGCTTGAGCGGTGGGTGGCACCGTCGGGAGTGGCGTAGTCAGTGTTCACACGCAGCATATCCACTGGATCGCCGGGAACACCCTGCGCACCAACAGGCGGGTTGGATTCACCCGGAAGACCGCTGAAGCGCCGAATATCCGTGGCGGGTTCTGTGTTGGAGATAGGGTTGACGGTATTTTTTTCTTAAACGTTTTTGATCCACAGGTTGGCCTGCACCTGGGTTTCCTGCTGGTCGGTGGCCTGCATGGTTGCTTTGAAGAGGTGCTGGGTGGCGGTGAATCGGCAGCCGTGTGCGTTGGCTAGTTGGAGCACGCCCGGCTCGTTGATGTCAGTTGTTTGCCAGCCGAGTGCTTGCCAGGGGAATTCCCAGGCCACGGCCCCGTGGTTCAGTGCGGGGTTGACGGGAGCGCCCGCCGAAGCGGGGGCCGCGCTGGAGCTGGGTGCTGAGGTGGGGGCGCTTTCAGGCGAGGCGTTCTGCGATGCGGCCGCAGCGGCGCCGCGCACCGAGTCTCCGCTTTCGAGGGTGTTGGTGCCGTCTGCACAGGAGCTGAGTGCGAATAACCCCGCCGTGACCAGCGCGCATACCGCCACCAACCGGTTGGTCGTGTATTGAGTTGTCATCACCACACCCCTCAGAAGCGCCAATAGTAGTTTGCCCAGCAAATTTTTTTATCCACAAGCAGCATACATGACACATGTCACCCTGTGAGGGCAAGATCTCATCTTTAGCTACCTCAATCACAGTGCGCTTTCCACCCCTGCCAACCTCGGTTCCACGACGCCCCACTCCCTCACCGCGCCCATAACAGACAATGGTGCGGGAGGAGGGGCGTCGATAAGCACCTACGTGCTGTGCATCTTGATGAATTTCGGGGAAACAGCCACCACAATGGCGGTGATAACCGCAGCACACAACAGTAAGGGACCTGCGGTTTCCAGGCCGCTGCCGTCGCCGATGGAGACGGATCCGATGCTGAGCGTGCGGGTAACAATACCTTGAGGCATCACATACCCGATGATGCCGATGGGCATCGGAGCCATTGCCCCGATGGTCCCAACAACGCACCCGAGGAAGCAGATCACCACCGGCATGGCAAAGGATCTGAGTAGTCCGGAGAGCAGGGATTGCAGAGCAACCAGCGGAACGGCCACCAACACAGCCAAAAGGCCCGCAACCAGGTACATTACTGGCGGTTGCCCCGCATCGGCCGTGCCGTTATCCACGATGAACAGCCCCACTATCCACGTTCCGGCCAGCAGAATAATCTGCATAAACGCCACGGGAATAATGATCACCACGATTTTGCACAAGATGAGCGATAATGCATTACTCGTGTTAGTACGTAGGAGATTCCAGTTTGTGCCCTGGTGTTCCATTCTCCAGGCGGCTGCCGCAAGCAGCCCCACCCCCATGGATAAATAAAACATTCCATAGAAGAGGAATACTTGACCAAAGAGGGATGCCCACGCTTGGTCAAGCACTTCCCTGTTGCCCCAATAGTTCAGACTGCCGGTAGTTACCGCCAGTAGCGGCAGGATCACAGCTATAACCCACAGGCTTGAGCGCTTGAGTTTAATAATTTCTGCACGCAGCATTGCCTTAGTTACCTTTCCATGCGATTCAGTTTATAAACACCTATTCCATACACCGCCATAGATACAACACAGAATCCGATGATCCAGAAGTAATTCGGCATAATGTATTCCGCCCCGGCCGGGGTGAAGGTTGCATGCATGCTCACGGCATAATAACCCCAGGGAATAAACCTGACAACAACACCGGGCAGCAGTAACGAAAACACCGCCACAAACGCCCCCAGCACGCCGACACCCAGATTGACCAGCTGATTATCCACATACGCGGCAAGAATGACATGGAGGAGTCCCAAAGAAACATTGACCACCATCAGGCACACGGCATAGCCCAGCCAATATGTCGCTTCAAAATCCACAGACCCGAGCCGAAGGAATCCAATACCGATAATGGCCGCGAATTCTATCGCAACAATCACTGTTGTGATAATGCCAGTCAGTATGGCTTTGGTGGCGCAGAGTTTTCCGCGCGGAATTCCCGCTGTTCCTGCAACCTGCCATCCGTTTCCCTCATGCTCTATTTCCACCAGTCTCGTGGCAACAAGGCTCACAAAAATCGGGGATAGCAGCGCCTGCACCATGCCCACCATGGTCAAGAGTTCAACGAAACCTATGCCCGATGCTTTTCCCAGAATTTGCGCCACACTCATCAGGATCACCGCCGCCATAATCGCGAAGATCAGCAAACCCATGCGCATTCTGCGCAGCTTTTTCACTTCCAGCAGTATCATTACAAACTCCCCTGCACTGTGAGGTCCATAAAGACTTCTTCCAGGGATTGTTGAGCGCGCCGCGCCTCAAAGATCGGCACATTGAGCGCAGCCATTTGCCCCAACAGCCACGCAACATTCTCCCTGCTCAGATTAGGAACGGCCACGGTAGTGTCGGTGAGTTGCCGGGCGTTTCGGCAGGGTCAGCAGCTCTGGAATCCTCTCCGCCTCAGTCTCCAGGATGAGGTCGGGAATGCTCTGCCCCAGCAGTTCTTCACGGCTGCCCTGGAAAATCAGCCGACCACGGTCAATAATGCCCAGCATCGTCGCGGTTTTATCCACCTCGTCCAGCAGGTGGCTGGACACCATTACGGTGATACCTTGGGCTGCTAACTCAATCAGCAGTTCGCGCACCTCCTCGATGCCCGCCGGGTCAAGGCCGTTCGCTGGCTCATCCAGGATCAGCAGCTTCGGATTCCGGGCCAACGCCATGGCGATTCCCAGCCGTTGCTTCATGCCCAGGGAATAGTTCTTAACCAGCTTGTCCTTGTTCGCCGTCAGGTGCACCGTCTCCAGCGCCTGCTCGATGTTGCGCCGCTCCCAGGACCCAGCATCGACTGCACCACGCACATGTTTTCCCAGCCAGTCAGATGCCCATATCCGGGAGGTGCCTCAATCATCGACCCGATGGTGCGCAGCAATCGCGCACGGTTCGAATGGTTCAGACGCTGCCCGAACAGGTACACCTCACCCGCCGTCGGCTCCATCAACCCCAGCAGCATTTTCATGGTGGTGGACTTGCCGGACCCATTCGGTCCTAGAAAGCCGTACACGACCCCGCTCGGAACCTGCAGCTCCAGCGAATCCACCACCGTCTCCTTACCGAACCGCTTAGTCAGTCCCCAGCGTTCGGATTACATTCATCTCATGCGTGCTCATGTCCTTCATCATCGCTGGTAACACCCCTGTCGCTCATCACCCTGGAGACTGAAACCCCAGGTCATACCCCAGGCTGATGAATCCATTCACCGCTTGTCGACGCCGCCCCAACAGCACTCGCGCTACACTTCAGGCAGCAGCAACACCTTGAAAGGACACTCCCGTGGGCGGATTCTTCACACTCAGCACCCCTGAACTGCGACGCCGATGCCAGGCCATCGCGGTGCTGGACGCTATCGCATCGCCTGAGCGGGAGGGGCGTCGATACTCATGGAACCCCAGCTGGGATGACGGCGAACAAGTATTGGAAGGACGAGATGGGCAGGGCGACTCCCTGCTTATCCTCTTCCAGGATGAGAGCATGGCCATCAACCTGTTCAGCATGGAGGGACCAGCTTGTTGAAGTCATTCCAGGTGCTTTTGAGAAATTCTTCCTTGGAGAACCCGTAGCGACCCTCGGGACCACCTCATACTGGTGGCGCGTAGGAAACGATGGTGATTGGTGTGGGAGCCCCACCACCGACGCACCCGACTGGCTCCGACTCATCGCTGACGGACGGGATAGCTATCTTAACGACGCCGAAGACTACTTTGACGACAGCCTCAACTACACACGCGCAGCCTCGGCGGTGGTCTCACTGATCTACGACTTCACGCCCCTCACCCGCGACATGGTGCTCGCCCTCTCCCCGGACTTCGACGACTGGGACCAACTCGCCGCCGATCTGGAAGAGATTGGGTATCCGGCGGTTGGGATTGAGGGATAGCAAGAGTCAGCAAAGGGTTTTCTCTGGACAGTGCACATTCGCCGCTCTGAGGAAGTACTAGTACAAATACAATGCCCGCCATGGTTTATACCGGGTGACGTTGCTGCAAGATCGTCTGTGTATCCTGCTCACGATTTTGACATCACCTACTACGACGAAGACTCGTCTCGCTGAGGCTCATCTCGATGGCCCAGATCAACCCCTTCATCGCCTGATTCAATGGAGTGAGGTCCAGATAGTCGCAGGTGAAGCGCGTATCAGAGCCTTCTGCAGACGGTTCATGGGTGAACACTCGTACGGCACAATCTGGGTAGATTCTGCGTTGCAGCAGTTCGTCGGGATCGCCGTTGAAGAATACCAACACGTGTGTTTCTAGCTGATAGGGGTGCTGAGCTGCCATAAAACAACAAACCTTCCAGCTCTTACCCATATGTTCACACCATTGCGGCGCATTGCCGCCGATACGACATCTCACAAAACCAACCTCTCAGGTATGTATATCTCCAGGCGGAAAAACCGACTTTTTTGAACCTGGGGATATACATACTTTTCCATTAGCGCTGTTCAACCATTTTTAACCGGCCACAGCCTGCAAAAACACCAGAACGTGAACATTTGATAGAGCGCCACAACCAGATAGCTACTCATGATCTACCAAACCGCCAAAAATTCCTGCAAAAACGGCAGTTTGGTGGAGCGCCACAACCCCAAAAACCCCTGAACAACGTTAGTGCAAACATTTGCATGAAAGGTAGGTCTACCGCCAGGGTCCGAAAACACCCTTTTTCCGGAGCCCAGCGATGGACCTACCTGACACACCAACCCAAAACCTACAACTCCACCCCCACCCACACGGGTTCCGGCACGAGCTCGACACCAAAAACATCAAGGACCCCATCGCGGACTTCGCGCGCCAACGCTACAAGGTCGGCGGTGGTGGCGTTGCCGCGGTTCGTTAACGCCAAAGTATGTTTGGTGGACAGCCGAGCAGCGGCACCTCACCAGGGTGCCCTTTGGTGAACCCGGCGCGGTCAATAAGCCAGGCTGCGGAGAGTTTGCGCTGGTCGTCACCTACGTCGAAGCAGGGCATGCGTTCGGCATCATCGGCCCCACGCAGCTCGGCGGCCACGGCGCGGACTTTTTCAGCCAACGCCGCAGAAACAATCGGGTTGGTAAAGAAGGACCCAGCTGACCAGGTGTCGTGGTCGGACGGGTCGTAGACCATGCCTTTTCCTCGGCGTAGTTCTAGTACCGCTTCGCGCACCTCCCCCACCGGTCGCCGCGCCCCAGAACCCTCAGAACCCGAAACCCCTAATGTCCGCGCAAGCTCCCCTGAATCGCAGAGGCGCAGATAGCCCGTCCACGCTTAAAGCGAGTTCGATCTCCAACACAACCGCCCTTGAGGTGTGTTTGAGGTTGGAGTGTCGGTAGCTCAAATCCAGCTCAGAAGCGGGCACCCACACATCCTCCCCTGCCGAACGATCCCACAGTCGAACACGAGTGAGCACGTCGGAGATTTCCGCCCCGTAGGCACCAACGTTTTGCACGGGCGTGGCGCCCGCAGAGCCGGGAATGCCGGAGAGGCATTCGATGCCGCCGAGCCCCGCGTCCACAGCAGCAGCGACCACGGAATCCCAGACGGCACCGGCTTCTGTGCGCAAAATCCCGCTGTCGGGGTCGATGTGAATGTTGTCGCATTCTAGGACGACGGCAACCACGTCAACGGGACCATCAGCAATAACGAGGTTGGACCCGCCGCCGATAATGAGCAGCGGCACCTGGTGGGCGTCGAGAAGCGATACGACGTCTATGACTGCCTGCGTGGATGCACACCGCACGACGGCGCGTGGCTGCCCCCAAGGTGCAGGGGTGGTGAGGTCGGCGAACTGGGTAGTGGTGTCGATGGTGGCACCGGGGATGCTGGAGAGTTTTTGGGTTACTAATAGGTCGGACACACCTTTAACGGTAGTCTGTACACATGGCAACGCGTACCGAAACTTCTGTAACTATCAATTTTTCCGCCCTGCAAAGGTGCATGAGGCCCCTGACGAATGCTGACTACTGGGCTTACAATGTGGCGAATCTGAGCACGGAACCCGGCGAGGTTCATGAGATCACCAGCACTGACGGCGGCGCTGAGGTTGTGCTGTACGAGATCATGCCGATGGAGCTGCTTCCCGAGGCTGTGCGTGCGATGATCAGCCAGTCGTTGAAGATTAAGCGCGTGTACACCATTGGCGCGCTAGCCGACGGCGCTGCAAAGGCGTCCTACACCGCAGATGTGAAGGGTGCCCCGGTGGATTTCAAGGGCGATATTGAGCTGTCCGGCGACGATGCGTCCACCACCCTCTCCTACGCCAACGAAGTGAACGTGACCATTCCGTTCATGGGCCCCGCGATTGAGCCGAAGGTTGCCGAGGCCCTCAGCGAGCTGGTGGCCAACGAGGCCGCTCTGACCGAGAAGTGGATTTCGGAAAACCTCTAACACACGTTTGTGGCTGATCACGCCCATAATCTGCGTGCCACGTTCGGAGACCACCAACACACTCGCCGGCAGGCTACCCGAAGCACCCGCCCCGTGGGTGTGATCACACGTGGCACAACGAATGTGAATCGATTGCGCCGCTGCGACCGTTGGATGGTTCATCACCCCACGGTGCAGCGGTGCCTTTCGCATGACTCCATCCACGACGTTCCCCTGGCCATTGATGTGGGGTACGGTGCCTCACACCACCACCTGCGAGTGGGCCACCTGGCTGCGCCGCCTGCGTGCCGACGTCTCCGTGCTCGGCCTGGAGATTGATCCCGCCCGTGTGCTGCCACCCCGCGACGGCGTGCACTTTGCCGTGGGCGGGTTTGAGCTGGCAGGGCCACCGCCCGAATCTGGTGCGGGCGTTTAATGTACTGCGTCAGTACGACGTCTCCCAGGTTCACGACGCCTGGCAGCTGGTGTGTTCCCGACTCGCCCCCGGCGGGCTGTTTGTGGAGGGCACCTGCGACGAGCTGGGCCGCCGCTGTTCCTGGGTGTTGTTGGACGCGGACGGCCCGCAGTCCCTCACCCTGGCCTGGGATCCGCATCATACCGCCCGCCCCTCTGACCTGGCCGAACGGCTCCCTAAGGCCCTTATTCACCGAAACGTCCCCGGCGAACCCATCCACGACCTGCTGCGCATGGCCGACACCGCTTGGGACCGCGCCGCCGCCTGGGCCACCTACGGTCCGCGCGTCCGCTGGCGGGAGGCGCGCCGCCTGCTTATCGACGCCTCGGTGCCCCTCACCCCGATTCGCCGTCGCGTCCGCGACAACCTGCTCACCGTACCGTGGTCTTTTGTGAGTGGCGATCAGGTGTAGTGCGAGTAGCGCGTTGCTGAAGATTCAGGAAAACTAGATTGGGTGAAAAAGTTACTTGTTGGTCTTGTTGTTGCTTTCCTCCTCATCGCTGGTATTGCCGAGGGCGGTACCCGGTGGTATGTGTCCCAGCAATTGAAAGCCGATTCGGGTGAGGGGGCCAGCGTCAGCTTCGGGGCCTACCCGGTCGTGGCCACGCTGGTCACGGGGAATGTGAAGCATGTGGACATGGACCTGCCGTCCACCTTGAAGATCGACTACCCCGACGGCACCAACAGTGCCCCCACGGTAACAGGCAGCCCCGCGTCCACGGTGAAGATCCGCAATCTTTCCCTGAAGGATCGCAACAATCCCGTCGCCGGGTCCATGCTGTTGGACACCCGGCTGACCGACGAGTTCATGCTCGCACAGGTGCAATCCGCAATAGCGGAACAAGCAGCAGGCAACACCAACAATGGCTACGCGGGCGCGCTGATCCAAAGCCTGGTACGCGTCACCGGCATCACCTCGCACCCGAATGACGGCACTGTGAGCGTCGAATTCACCGATGGCGCCGCCACGCTGACGCTGCGCCCCAGTGCCGCGGACGGACAGCTGCAGTTCCAGGCGGAACGTGCCGCTTTGTTTGGGGTGGAGCTCCCCAAGGAGATGTCGGACGCCATTACTAATAGTCTGCGAGAGAGCGCCAGCAAGATGGCCGGGGGGCTGAACGTGGAGAGCGTGTCGGTGGAAGATAAGGCCGTTGCCCTACGTCTGACCGGCACAAACGTCAATTTCAGCGAGATTAGCGATAACTCACAGCAGAAGTAGCCCCAGCCTTCAACTTGCCCAGTTTGCCCCTACCCTAATACGCAGATAAGATACACATTAATAAATCGTTATCTTTTTCTTACATGCGCCAAAGGGGCTGAGCTGTGTGAGATCTTTTTCATTCCACTACCTGATCCCAGAAATAGTATTACTAGCTGCGGGTATCGGCATGTACTGGGTGGGCATCGCGGGAACAAGACCCGACGGGACAGTCCCATGTTCTGTACCCGCTGCTGTCAACCTGGGGCAGCGGCATTACGGTGCTCGTGGTGCCCATCGCGCTTGTATCCACGCTGTTTTTCGGGCCACGCAGCAGGAAAGCCAACCTGATTCTCATGTATTGCGGCATGGTGCTGTTTGTGGTGAGCCAGTGGGTCATGATGGCCGACAGCACCCAACCCATCACCGCACACCCGGGTTTCTTCTTAAGCGGCTGCGGCTTTGGAATGCTGTATTCCTCGGGTACATCCCTGATGCTGCACTGGTTTAATCAGGAGCGCCATCAAGAACCTTTGCTGCTGCTGACACTCCAAGACGGGTCGCACCGGCAGCTACCAACGCTTGCGCATCATCCCAGGTACGTATTCCACCAGAAGCCTTGATGCCCATCTGCCCGCCCACGGCATCATTCATCACGCGCACTGCCTCCACTGAAGCCCCGCCCGCAGGGTGGAACCCAGTGGAGGTTTTCACGTAGTCGGCACCGGCGGCAAGTGCAGCGCGGCAGGCGGTAGCCAGGGCGTCGTTACTGAGCACCGCCGATTCCAGAATGACCTTCAGCACCACAGGGTGCGGCACAGCCTCGCGCACGGTAGCGATTTCAGAGATGAGGGCGTTGCTGTCCCCCGCCTGAGCTGCGGCAATATCCACCACCATATCAATTTCCGACGCCCCGAACTGCACCGCCAGCCGGGCCTCCGCCGCCTTCACCAGCACATGATGCTTGCCGGATGGGAACCCACAGACAGTGGCCACCGTCAGGCCGGCCTGGGCGGCTTTCTCCGTGGCATGCAGCAGAGACGGGGACACGCAGACGGCACCCACCCCGAGAGAGATGGCGCTATCGATCAGGTGCCCCACATCGGCAGCGGTGGCTTCGGGAGAGAGCAGGGTGTAGTCCATGATGCGGGCGAGTTGTTCGCGGCTGGGTTGTGTGGTTCGGTCCAGATCCATAAGGCTCAAGAATAGCCGCCTTTTTCTGGCACAATGGCACTCGTACAGTATCCAGGGTGCAGCACAATACGGGAAGCGGTGGGCCAATGAGGGAGCGTTCAGAAACACAACAACGCCTAGTGGAAGCCGCCCGCATTGTGATGATTAACTCCGGCATTGAGGGCTGTACACAACAGCGCATCTGCAAAGAAGCCGGACTGACCAGGGGTGCCTTCTATTCCAACTACGCCACCAAAGAGGAACTTTTCACCCACGTGGCGCGGGACGCTTACGCCCGGATTATTGAACGCCTCGACGAAATCGTGGAACGCTGGGCAGCACAGCCCTCAACACAGCCCGGCGGCCAGCCGGAAGTGAAGGTCGCCGAGTTCCTGGGCAGCGCACAGGTGGAACTAGGTCTGAACAGGGAGTTTTTCATCCTGCACAATGAGCTGCTGTCGCGGGCGGCGCGGGAACCGGAGTGGGCACTGCAGTTCCGGGAAATCAACCGTGATTTTGTGTTGCGTGTCGCTCAGGTTTTGGAGCTTATTGTGAACGAGGTCGGCCGCACCTTAGATCGCCGCCCAGAGGCGGTGGCGCAGGCGGTTATTGGCATTGCATTGCGGGTTACGGGAGTTTCCGCCTGGAAAACAGAACTTATTAATGATAATGACACTTTTTGAACCGCGCGGCACAATGCTTGAAGCCGACGATATTGTGGACATGATCCTTACTTTATTATTTGCATGTTCCAAGCCAATGGTGTAATGCTGCGGGGGCTGCAACATCGGGGACGTGGGGGGCGTCGTTAAGCGCACACGCAGGGACGATGGAAAATAACGACCACCAACCCCGCACCAAGCACCACCTGCACACATGAGTTTTTATTAACCAAGCAGGGACGATACATTTATGTATTCGACGCTGAAAGTAAAGCCTTGTTAGCATTCAGGGAAAACACGTTTGTCACACATGAGGAGTTTGCGTGAACTTGCCGTCTTTGCTTCCTTTGCATGCCTTTGAAAGCCCCGCGTTGTTGTTCGCGGGGCAAGCGTCTCCCTGGCAGGAGGCTCTCCGGGGTGCTGAGGATCCTCGACTGTTGTCGCTACTGAATGCCGCTGAGCGTCGCGTCGCCGCCTACGCACGGGAGCGCGCCAGCGCCGTGCCAGCGCGGATGCCCGGTTGAAGGATTTGATCACCAATCCCGGATGCCTCCCTGTCAGTCGATGTGGATATGCTTCCTGCGGTGAGTGTGCCTGGGATTGTGTTGTCGCAGGTTGCGGCTGTGTTGCATCTTCAGGATGCTGGTTTGGATGTTTCAAAGGCCGCACTCATCGGGCATTCCCAGGGCAGCCTGGGCGTGGCCGCAGCGGAGGCCATCGCGGCGGACACCAGCGGTAAGGCCGTGGAGGAGAACACTGCGCTGGTGGATGTGGTGGCGTTTGCCCTGCTGATGGGCACTGCTGCCACCCTGCGCGCGCAGGAATTGGGCACGCACGCGGGGGATTCCTGGATGTTGAGTGTCCGTAATGTGCCGCGCGAGGCTGTTGAGGGCGCCATTGCGCATGTTAAGGACACGGAATTGGCGCTGCGTAATGGCCACACGCATTTTGTGATTGCGGGTGCGCCTGCGGCATTGCGCCAGGTGGAGAGCTTGATTGAGCAGGCTGCGGAGAAGCATAACGCGGAGCTGGATGATAAGCGTTCGGGCGGCACTCGGGTGGAGCCGCTGTTCAACGAACTCAAGGTTTCCGCGCCGTTCCACTTCACGGCAATGCAGCCCGGTGCGGACCGCGCCGCCGAGTGGGCCTCCGCGCTTGGTTTGACGGTATCCGCCCAGGCCCTTGCCGAGGACATTCTGGTCAAGCACCACGATTGGCCCGCAGAGTTGTCGGCGCTGACCACCAGCACCGAGATCACCCATGTGCTAAACACCGAGCCGGGTCACGGCCTGGGCCGCATCACCGCCAAAGCTTCTCGACGGCCGTGGCATCACTCTCGTTGCCGCTGGTACCGCTGCGGATCGCGACAAGCTGGTCACTCCCGGTACCACCATCCCGCAGGAGGACACCTGGGAGCGGTTCGCCCCGAAGCTGGTGGAGTTGCCGGACGGCAGCGTGAAGGTTGTCACCGCGTTTAGCCGCCTGACCGGCTACTCCCCAATCCTGCTGGCGGGCATGACCCCCACCACGGTGGACCCGGATATCGTCGCAGCAGCCGCTAACGCTGGTTTCTGGGCCGAGTTGGCCGGTGGTGGCCAGTATTCGGAGGAAGTGTTCACCAAGAATCGTGACGGCTTGGTGGCCCAGCTGCAACCGGGCCGCGCAGCACGTTCAACTCCATGTTCTTCGACCGCTACATGTGGAACCTGCAGTTTGGCGCGCAGCGTATTGTTTCACGCGCACGCGCCGCAGGCACCTCCATCAACGGCGTGACCGTGTCCGCCGGTATCCCTGAGTTGGAGGAAGCTAAGGAGCTGATCCAGAGCCTGCACGAGGATGGCTTCCCCTACATCAGTTTCAAGCCGGGCACCGTGGAGCAGATTCGTTCCGTCTTGGAGATCGCCAAGGACAATCCCGGATGCCATGATCATCATGCAGGTGGAGGACGGCCACGCTGGCGGCCACCATTCCTGGGTGAACCTGGATGACCTGTTGCTGGCCACCTACGGCGAAATCCGCCGCCAGCCGAACGTGGTGCTGTGTGTGGGCGGTGGCATTGGCACCCCGGAGAAGGCCGCGGAATACCTAACGGGTTCCTGGGCTACCCAGTACCACGCCCCGCCATGCCCGTGGACGGCATTTTGGTGGGCACTGCAGCCATGACCACCAAGGAGGCAAAGACGTCTCCGCAGGTCAAGAAGCTGCTCAAGGACACCCCTGGTGTGGATCCCAACGATCGCGGCGGCTGGGTCGGCCGTGGCGAGTCCCGTGGCGGCGTGACCTCCGGCCTGTCGCACCTGCACGCGGACATGTACGAGGGTGGATAACGCCTCCGCCGCGTGTTCCCGCCTGATTTCCTCCATTGAGCCCAGCGACGAGGGCCGTGGCTGCCCGGCGCGATGAGATTATTGCCGCGCTGAATAAGACGGCGAAGCCGTATTTCGGTGATCTGGAGGAGATGACCTACGCCGAGTGGCTGCAGCGTTTTGTGGATTTGGCGTACCCCTGGACGGACCCGACCTGGCCGGATCGCTTCTTTGATTTGCTGCACCGTGTGGAGGCCCGCCTGTCGGATGTGGATCACGGCCCGGTGGTCACGTTGTTCCCCACCCTGGAGGATGCGGAGGATGGTCCGGCGGCCGTCGAGAAGCTGCTGTCGGAGTACCCGCAGGCCCGCGAGCTGAAGGTGGGTGCCCGCGACGCTGCGTGGTTTATTGGCCTGTGCCGCAAGCACCACAAGCCGATGCCGTGGGTGCCCGCCATTGATGCGGACCTGGCACGGTGGTGGGGCTTGGATACCCTGTGGCAGTCTCAGGACGAGCGCTACTCCGCCGATGCTGTGCGCGTGATCCCGGGCCCGGTGTCGGTGGCCGGTATTGATCGTATCGACGAGCCGGTGGCTGACCTGCTGGGTCGTTTTGAACAGGCATGCACAGACACCCTCAGTGCCAACAGCACACCCGCGAAGGTGTTTGCCCGCCTGGGCGAGGTCGCCGACGGCGAGGAACTGCTGCGCACCGCCCGCATATCGTGTGGCACGGCCATTTGATTGATAACCCAGCTCATGCGCTGGCACCGGAGGCCGTGGACATCATTGCCCCCACCGATCCCACCAGCGACGTATGGACCATTCGCGTGCTGGCCGATTCCGTGTGGGACGACCTGGACCCCGGCGCGAAGAAGCCCTATGTGGTCACCCAGGTGGACATTCCGGTGGCGTTGTCCGAGGCCACGGCCACGGGCGCATCCCCGGTGGTGGATCACGATGCCCTGCCGGACGCCGTGTATGGCCTGCTGGCCGCTGTCGCGGGTGTGGGTTCCACCTCCGCTGCAGGCGACAGCATTGATTCCCTGCCCACGGTGGAGCCGAAGGAAGGCACCACGTTTGGCGTGGTGCGGGATTCCTTCACCCTGCCCGCAACCCTGCTCACTCAGCACACCGCCGTGTCGGGCGCGGGCATTCCGTTGGGCGACCTGGATGGGGAGGCACTGAACGCAGGCACCGCCGATGCGCTGGTGGGGCCCTGCTGGCCCGCCATCTACGCCGCCCTGGGTTCTGCGTACCTGCCCGACGGCTATCCGGTGATTGAGGGCCTGCTCAACGCCGTGCACCTGGATCACTGCGTGGAGCTGCTGGTTCCGCTGGAGGAGCTGGCCAATTCCCGCACCATCCAGGTGGAGGCCCAAACCTCCCCGTTGGAGGAATCCGCATCGGGACGCATTGTCACCGTCAACCTGACGCTCACCTCCGAGGGTGAGGTTGTCGCCCGGCTTGTGGAGCGTTTTTGCCATCCGCGGCCGCGTGACCAGCACTCAGGCACCGTCGCTGGCCCCCAACTGGGGTGGAGCTGACGTGGAGATTGTGGACACCCCGCGCCACTTCCTGCGCCGCACCGTGGTCACCGCGCCCGCCGACATGACCCCCTTCGCCATGGTGTCCGGCGACTACAACCCGATCCATACCTCCACCAACGCCGCCCGTCTCGTGGGCCTGGAGGCTCCCCTGGTGCACGGCATGTGGCTGTCGGCCACCGCGCAGCACCTGGCTACCGCTGGTAAGCGCCCCGCCCGTCTCATCGGCTGGACCTACTCCATGTTCGGCATGGTGCAGCTTAACGACGCCGTGGACATCACCGTTGAACGCATCGGCCGCTCCGCCCGCGGCGCCATCTCCGCCGTGGAGGTTACCTGCCGCGTGGACGGCAACGTGGTGTCCCGCGGCCAGGCGCTGCTTGCACCGCCCACCACCGCCTACGTGTACCCGGGCCAGGGCATCCAAAGCCCCGGCATGGCTTCGGGCGACCGTTCTGCCTCCGCTGCGGCCCGCGCCGTGTGGGAGCGCGCCGATTCCCACACCCGCAACGAACTCGGATTCTCCATCGTGCAGATCGTGGACGAGAACCCGACCGTCCTGCGCGTGGGCGAAACCGTGTTCCGCCACCCCAAGGGCGTGCTGTACCTGACGCAGTTCACGCAGGTGGCTCTGGCCGTGGTGGCCTACGGTCAGACCGAACGCCTCCGCGAAGCAGGCACCATTGTGCCCGGCTCCCTCTACGCGGGACACTCGCTGGGCGAGTACACGGCACTGGCCTCCCTGGCCAACATCTTCGACCTGGAAGCCGTGATCGACATTGTGTTCTCCCGCGGCTCCGCCATGCACTCCCTGGTTGAGCGCGACGCCGCTGGACGCTCCAACTACCGCCTGGGTGCGCTGCGCCCCAATATGTTCGGGCTGAGCGACGCGGAAGTCGTGGACTACGTTGCCGATATCGCTGAACGCACCGGGGAGTTCCTGGAGATTGTGAACTTCAACGTGGCTGGCCAGCAGTATGCCGTGGCCGGCACGGTCGCCGGCCTGAAGGCACTGGCTGCGGATGCCCAGGAGCGCGGTGGAAAGCGCGCCTACGTGGAAATCCCCGGCATTGACGTGCCCTTCCACTCCCGTGTTCTGCGCCCCGGGGTCCCGGCGTTTGCCGCCAAGCTGGATTCGCTGCTGCCAGAAGAACTGGATGTGGACGCCCTGGTCGATCGCTACGTGCCGAACCTGGTGGCTCGCCCCTTCGAGCTGACCCGCGACTTCGCCGAGGCAATTCTGGATGTTGTTCCCTCCGAACCGCTGAAGAAACTGCTGGATAGCGGCGAGTTTGAGCGCCAGGCCACCGACTCCCCCGCCAAGCTTGCCCGCGTGCTCATGATTGAGCTGCTGAGCTGGCAGTTCGCCTCCCCGGTCCGCTGGATTGAGACGCAGGATCTACTGATCAACGAGGCGAAGGTGGAGCACATTGTGGAGGTTGGTTTGGCCTCTGCACCCACGCTGGCCAACCTGGCCGCCCGCACCCTGGATCTTGCAGAGAACGCTGGCGCATCGGTGCGCGTGTTCAACGTCGAGCGCGACGCGGATGCCGTGAACCTGGCCGATCCGAAGTCCGCTCCGGTGGTGGAGAAGCCGCCCCGAGGCCGAGGAAACACCTGCTGAGGCGGCTCCCGCCGAGGCACCCGCTGAGCCTGCACCCGCCGCTGAGGCTGCTCCGGCACCCGCCCCCGCCGCCCCGACGGGTGGCTCTCCCGCTGGTGAGCTGCCGTTTACCGCTGCGGATGCGATCATGTTCCCTGTTTGCGGTGCAGAACAAGGTGCGCCTGGACCAGATCGCGGGTAGCGACACCACAGAAACCCTCACCAATGGCGTATCCTCCCGCCGTAACCAGCTGCTCATGGACATGTCCACCGAGCTGGGTGTGCCCACCATTGACGGTGCGGCAGAGGCGGACGTCGATACGCTGAAGGCCCGCGTGGCCACCGCTGCCCCCGGCTACCGTGCGTTCGGCCCGGTGCTGTCGGAGGTTGTGCGTGGTCGTCTGCGTACCCTGACGGGCCAGGCGTCGCAAAAGCCCGCCTACATTCGTGACCGCGTGACCGGTGCTTGGGGCCTGCCCGAGTCGTGGGCGGTGCACGTGGAGGCCGAGCTGGTGCTGGGCACCCGCGACGGCGAGTCCGTGCGTGGTGGCGATGCCGGTACCCTGCCCTCCGACAATCCCTCCTCCAAGGCCGCCCTGGATGCGCTTATCGACGCCGCAGTGACCAACGTCGCTGCCACGCATGGCGTGTCCGTCTCCCTGGGGAGCGGTGATGCTGCCGGTGGCGGCGGCGTGGTTGATTCTGCTGCTCTGGATGCCTACGCCGATACCGTCACCGGTCCGGAAGGTGTGCTCGCTGCTACGGCACGCACCATCCTGGACCAGCTGGGGCACCTCACCCCCGAACCCGCGGAACCCGAAACCTCCGACACCGCCCTCATCGACGCGGTGGAGGCCGAGCTGGATCCGCAGTGGTTCAAGATGGTTACTCCCACCTTCGACGAACAGCGCGCCGTGCTTTTCGACGACCGCTGGGCCAGCGCCCGCGAGGACCTCGCCCGCCTAGCAAACGGCGCCGACATTGCTGTGCAGCGTTTCGCCGGAACCGGTGAGGTTGTAGCACAAACAGGCCGCATGGTGGGCTGGACAGACCTCCGACAAGAAACTGGCTCAGACCCTTACCTCGGTGTCCGAGATTGCCACCCAAGAACCCACCGAGCCGTGGGTCGAGGATGTTGCCCTGGTCACCGGCGCAGCCCCCGGCTCCATCGCCGGTGCGTTGGTGGAGAAAACTGCTGGCAGGCGGCGCAACTGTCATCATGACGGCCTCCAACGTCAACGATGCCCGCAAAGGAATACGCCCGCACCCTCTACGCCAACAACGCTTCCGCCCATGCGAAGCTGTGGCTGGTGCCCGCCAACATGTCCTCCTTCCGTGACGTGGACTCCCTGGTCGAGTGGATTGGCACCGAGCAGAAAGTCACCGTGGGTAAAGACGTGAAGGTCACCAAGCCTGCGTTGACCCCCACCCTGGTATTCCCCTTCGCCGCACCCCGCGTGTCCGGCAGCCTGGCCGATGCCGGCCCCGCTGCAGAAAACCAGGCACGCCTGCTGCTGTGGAGCGTGGAGCGCACCATCGCCGGTGTTGCAGATCTTGCCTCCCGAGGTTTTGGTTCCCGCGTGCACGTGGTGCTGCCCGGTTCCCCGAACCGCGGCACCTTCGGTGGCGACGGCGCTTACGGCGAAGTCAAGGCAGCCTTCGATGCCATCCTGGCGAAATGGACCGCTGAAAGCGTCTGGCCGGACTACGTGTCCCTCGCCCAGGCCCGCATCGGCTGGGTGGCTGGTACCAACCTGATGGGCGGCAACGACCCGCTGGTACCGCTGGTGCAGAAGCACGGCATCCACGTGTACACGCCCGACGAAATCTCCGAGGAACTCCTGGGACTGTGCACGCCGTCGGCACGCGCCGAGGCAACCAAAGCACCCCTGGACGCGGACTTCACTGGTGGGCTCGCTGACGCCAACGTGTCCCTGCCGGAACTGGCCGCATCGCTGGACCTGACTTCAGATAGTGCAGAGACTGAAGAGAAGCCCGTCACCATCAACGCGCTGCCCTCTCCCGCCGCACCAGAAGCAGGCAGGCGGCATTGACCTGGGTAAAGTCACCACGCCGCTGGAAGACATGGTGGTTATTGTCGGCCTGGGCGAAGTCTCCTCCTGGGGCTCCGGCCGCACCCGCACCCTCGCGGAATACGGCATCCAACGCGACGGCGACGTTGACCTCACCGCCGCCGGTGTGCTGGAACTCGCCTGGATGACCGGCCTGGTCAACTGGTCCGACGACCCCACACCCGGCTGGTACGACGCCTCCGGCGAAGCCGTCGCCGAGGAAGACATCTACGACCGCTTCCGCGACGAAGTGGTTGCCCGCGCCGGTATCCGTCGCTTCGTGGACGACTACACCCTGGTTGACGAAGGCTCCATTGACGTAGCCACCGTCTACCTTGACCGCGACATCTCCTTCACCGTGGCCACCGAGGAAGAAGCCCAGGACTACGTGGACGCCGACCCGGCAACCACCAGCATCAGCCCCACCGAAGACGGCGAATGGTTGGTGCACAAGAAGCGTGGCGCCCAGGCACGCATCCCGCGCAAAAGCCACACTCAGCCGCGTTGTTGGTGGTCAGCTGCCCACCGACTTCAACCCCGCCAACTGGGGCATCCCCGGCACCATGATCGAAGGTCTCGACCGCATCGCCGTGTGGAACCTTGTCACCGCCGTTGATGCGTTCCTCAGCGCAGGCTTCACCCCCGCCGAACTGCTCCGCATCGTCCACCCGGCCGATGTCGCCTCCACCCAGGGCACCGGTATTGGTGGCATGGAATCCCTGCACAAGGTCTTCGTCACCCGATTCCTCGGCGAAGAACGACCCGAGCGACATCCTGCAGGAAGCCCTGCCCAACGTGGTGGCCGCACACGTCATGCAGTCCCTCGTCGGCGGCTACGGATCCATGATCCACCCGTCGGTGCCTGCGCAACCGCAGCCGTGTCCCTGGAAGAAGGCGTGGACAAGATCAAGCTCGGCAAAGCCGACTTCGTGGTCACCGGCGGTATTGACGACATCAGCGTCGAATCCCTCACCGGCTTCGGCGACATGAACGCCACCGCCGAATCCGCGGCACTCGCGGCCAAGGGCATCAACGAGCGCTTTCTACTCACGCGCCAACGACCGCCGCCGCGCAGGCTTCGTCGAAGCCGAAGGGCGAGGCACCGTCCTCCTCGCGCGTGGTGACGTCGCCGCCAAGCTCGGGACTGCCTGTCTACGCCGTGGTTGCCCACGCACAGTCCTACGCCGACGGCATCCACACCTCCATCCCGGCTCCGGGACTCGGTGCACTTGCCGCCGGACGAGGAGGAACCAGCTCCGCGTTGGCCCGCTCGTTGAACGGTCTTGGCCTCACCCCCGACGACGTGCGCGTAGTGAGCAAGCACGACACGTCCACCAACGCCAACGACCCCAACGAGTCCGAACTCCACAGCCTGCTGTGGAATGCCCTGGGACGCGACGCCGGAAACCCGCTGTTCGTGGTCTCCCAGAAGACCCTCACCGGACACGCCAAGGGGTGGCGCTGCGCTCTTCAAACCGCAGGACTCTGCCACATCCTGGCCACCGGCGACCTGCCGCAAAACGCATCCCTCGACTGCGTTGACCCAGCCATCGAGCCCCTGGCCAAGCCCCTAGTCTGGCTGCGCGCTCCCCTCTCTCTGGGTGCCGGTGCAGTGAAGGCAGGCGTACTCACCTCGCTGGGCTTCGGCCACGTGTCCGCCGTGGTAGTGCTCGCACACCCCGGTGTGTTCGAGGCGGCACTCGACGCCGCTGGATACTCCGTGGACGAATGGCGCACATCCGCCAATGCACGGTTGGCCGCCGGTGCCCGACGTCTCGAAGAAGGCATGGTCGGACACGTTGAACTCTTCAGCGTGATCGACGGACGCCGCTTCCCCGCCGTCGGAGCACACGAAGCAGAAATCGCCCTGCTTCTCGACCCCGACGCCCGCCTCGGCGAAGACGGAATCTACCCGTCGGCGTAGATTCTGGCCGGGCTGGTTTCGCCGGTTCCGGCCGGGCTGGCTGCTAGTTTCCAGTTGCTAGTCGCCTGAAAAGCCCTGGTCACACGTTGTGTGGCCGGGGCTTTCTTTGCGACCGGGTGCGGCGGGTCCCTTGTCTGCTTTGCTGTCGCGCTGGGTCTTTGCTACGGGTCTTTGCGCCAGGTCTTTGCGCCAGCTACCCCTCTACATCCCCCGCCTTGTTGGGCTGAACTGCGGTTTGTCCCACAATCCACCATTTTCCGGTTAGTTGATGGTTTTTGGGACACCAGCCCCTGTTTTTGTCCCAGGATCCACCAAATTCTTAAAAAAATGGTGGATCCTGGGACATCTCCTTTCCTCGATCGGATCAGGTGCGAGCCACCGGCAGTCCCAGCGCTCACATTGACTCCCGCTCTCGCATTTCCTTGTACCGCCGCAGCACATCCCTGTAGGCAAACCCAGAGAACACGTCCTTGGCGGAGTACGCCCAGATGGTGTATCCGCAGTGACCAAACGATCATAACGATTGGTAGCACGTTCCACGTTAAACTGTTGCTCTTCGGCAGTCTCCCCGTATTTACCCAGGCCAGATATTTCAATCACAATCCGTGTCCGCCTGATCTGAAAGTCTGGCCGCCGCGTAGCCAGACGAGAATCAGCCACTGTGACCTGCGGCTGCACATCAATCACCCCATCTTTGCGCACTTGCGCCAGGGAAGTACGCCTCGGCGGCTGATTCAACATAGGGGTCAACAAGATCAAGCACCCGCGTAAAGGGTTTCATCGCTAAGAGCCGCTTCCCGCAATTCGGCGAGCGGGCATGCGTCGTGCGCCACCACCCAGCTCGTCGCCATAAAGCAGTCTTCAAAGCTGTGGTACCTGGCCAGATCCAAGAGCACATGTGGGATGGTAGCTACTTTGGCTATTTTCCCATCCACATAGCTGCTTTCCCCGAGCAACGCCCTAAGCCGCCGACCGCCCCCAACGTCTTTGCTTCCCCTGTTCATAGCGTATTCCACCGGATCATCTCGCCCAACCCTCACCCACATCCCCCACAGCAACGCGGCCGAGACACCAGCAATGACTCGCGTCCCGCTAGCCCCAAGGGCAAGTGCTCGTAGCCGGTGTTGTTCCCACGGCGGCAGCTCATTAAAGCCGTCCCGTTCCACATAGACTCCCACGGCCAAACGCAGGTGCGTCCCAGAAAGCACCCCTCGGCTGAGCGCACGACGCCCCGCGCTCATCACAGTCGCGCGAAAATACAAGCTTCATACATCCCCTTCCCCTCGGATCACCCTACCAAGCTTTCCTAGTACAATGCACAGAATGACCATTCCAGCTGCGCATACCACCACCGACGAACGCCAGTATGTCCTTACGTTGAGCTGCCCCGACACAACGGGGATTGTGGCTAAATTGTCGTCTTTCATTGCCGATATTGGCGGCTGGATCACAGAGGCAGGTTTTTTCACTGACCCGGAGAGCGGCTGGTTTTTTACCCGCCAGGCTGTGCGCGCGGCGTCGATTAGCATGGGCTTTGACGAGCTGAGCCAGCGTTTTGCGGAGGTCGCGTCCGAAATGGGCACGGATGTCCGGTGGCGTTTGTGGGATACCGCGAAGCCGAAGAAGGCTGTGATTTTGGTGTCCAAGGAGGGTCATTGTCTGCATGATTTGTTGGGGCGGGTTGCGCAGAATGATTACCCGATGGATGTGGCTGCGGTGATCGGTAATCACGAGGATTTGCGGCCAATTGCCCAGGCCCACGGCATACCTTTCCATTATGTTCCTTTTCCGAAAGATGCGGTGGGTAAACGCAAGGCTTTCGACCAGGTTGCAGACCTTGTGAATGCGGAAAGTCCCGACGCCATTGTTCTTGCGCGTTTCATGCAGATTCTGCCGCCGGATTTGTGCGAAATGTGGTCAGGTAAGGCAATTAATATTCACCACAGTTTCTTGCCGTCGTTTATGGGCGCGCGCCCTTATCACCAGGCTTATCGACGCGGCGTGAAACTCATCGGCGCAACCTGCCATTACGCCACCGAAGACCTCGACGACGGCCCGATCATCGAACAGGACGTCATTCGCATTTCCCACAAAGACACCCCCTCCGATATGCAACGACTCGGCCGCGACGCCGAGAAAATCGTCCTCGCCCGCGGCCTGCGATTCCACCTCGAAGATCGCGTTCAGGTCTACGGAAACCGAACCGTCATTTTTCGACTAAAACCCCCACCGCTTATCGACGCCGCGACACCCACTCGCCGCGTCGATTTTTGCTGTTTCCATAGTGGAGAGACAGCGGGGTTGGTATTATTTTCGTGAATGCGTTGGTGCAGTTTTGTGAAGGAGTGGTGGTAGATGGGAAAGTTTATAGAAAAAGGCGATAAACCCTGGCTTTGGGGAGGAGGGGGAATAGTTGCTGGTCTAGCAATAGGGTTTGCCATTGCACATGTCCATACGCTACAAGAATGGCGATGGGACATTATAGCTCAACCCTTAGCAACCTTTTAGGCGCAGGTATCGCTGCTATCATCGCTGCTTGCATCGCTCTTCACACGGAAAGAAAAACAAGAGAGCAAGATAAAAGAAATACATGAAGACAAAGCTCACGAGCAGAGCAAGAAACGCATACTTCGCGAGCGTTTTACCTCAATCGTGGAACTACTCAACCAACAGCGAAGACTCTACAAAAGCGCGAATCTGGAGCATATGCACTGGCAGCTCTTGCTGATGACTGGGCAGCTTTCTATAAGGATGATCAAAAATCAGCATTACAGGAGCAACAAGTTTGCCTCAAACATTCCTAATCAGTCAACTTCGTGATCCGTTATACGCACAATTCACCACCTCAAATCCGACATTCAAAGAAAAGTGCAGGATATAATATTTCTCACGGTTCAGAAGGAATAATAATGAGACCTGGACAATGGTCAGCCTAAGTTTAGTTGCAGAACATTGCTATTTCTATAACCTGTCTTCAAAGGGATTTTTCAAACACGAGCATCTTTTTAAATGCACATTTCCATGGAAAAACATCTTTCAATAGTGCCCATTTTACAATAATGCCACATTTAGTATGCGCTTTCATGATGGTGCTACATTTTGCAATGCAGCTTTCATGATGGTGCAACATTTCATAGCGCCCTTTTTGTGAAAGTGGAGTTTTCAAAGACACTTCAACTTGACACCCCCTTCGATTCTAATGACAATTATGAAAATGTGAGATTTTTGCGAAATAGAGTTTTATAATATGCATCTTTTTGTGCAAAAGTTTATAATAACACCTCTTTCAATGGAGCACATTTCAACAACAATACACCTCCCGCACAGATATGGAATCCATGATGCAGTTTTAGCTTTTCCCACTTTTTATGGCAGTACTCTTTCCATGGCAGCCACTTCATAAGTGCGTTTTCACGGAAGCAGCTCTTCGAAAGCATAACAACCATGTACTTCACTAAAACCATATTTACAAAGGAGCTAATATTATCCGAACTCAATAAACATCCTGTTATATTTTTCGATGAAGTTGAGTTTCACGAATAGGTGTGCATCAGAATTAGAATTAGAATTAGGGTGAGGTTCCGACGCTTCGAGGGCAATCGAAAGAGCACGATTCAACCTATCCGAAGATGATCCACAAATTGAATATCTCAAGGATCTGGCAAAACTCATTTGAAGGCACAGAGTTTGGTGTAGATTTTTCAAAATAAAGGGACACATCACTCTCAAATGTGTCCTTTATGTCTCTCCTTCATGGTTTGTCGGTCACTCTCACCCCACCAACCCCACTCCAGATCAGAGCAAGAGCACGATTCAACCTATCCGAAGATGATCCACAAATTGAATATCTCCAAGGATCTGGAAAACTCATTTGAAGCACAGAGTTTGGTGTAGATTTTTCAAAATAAAAGGTTTGTCACTCTCAAATGTCCTTTATATCTCTCCTTCACAGTTTGTCGGTCCTCTCACCCACTAACCTTTGAATTCAGGCGGACCTCATTTTGATCTCAACCCCTCCGGCAACCATATCTCCACCAACAACATCTGTTGCATACCAGCACTAACAGCACTCTCCGCCGACTCCGCGCCCACACAATAATCATCCGAATGCCAACGCCGCCGAGACAACGGCGAATGCTCGCCAATCGGGCAGTGTCGTTGGAAAAATCTGGAAGAGGACCGTTGCGCAGCACTGGCTGAGGTGATGACCTCGTTGATGATCATCAGGGAATAGGCGATGGTGGTGCTGATGGTGAGGTAGGCCACGGCGTCGATAAGCACGGTGGACCAGACGGCGTTGCTGTTTACGCGCCTGCCGGAGCCAGCGCTGGCCAGAACGATGGAAATCAGTGCGACGATGAGGATGCCGATGGGGCCGCTGAAGATTTTGATGGCTTCTATGGGGGTGACTGTATCTGCTTGCTCGACGCTAAATTTCTGAGTCATCTTGGTGACCCACATGCTCATGATCCCGGTCGCAGCGGCAAGCAGACCAAGCGGCAGGACCAGCGACCCGGCGCGGGTGACACGACTGATGGTGTTGTTCACCAAGTCGCCGTTGCCCATAAGCATGGCCAGTACTGCGCCGATGGTGTGGACGAGGATACCGCCGAGGAATGCTGCGGCGAGGCAGAGCATCGCACCCATCGCAAAGTAGATAGTATAGGCATCTTCGCTGCCGGTCGGCTGGGCGTTGGCGATCACACGGTAGATGGAGGATGCTCCAGCAATGGTGGACAACCCAAGGAAGACGCTGAAGATGCGCCAGCCCATACGGCTCGGCGGCTCGGTTTCAATCGGCTCAGGCCGTGCGATCTGACCAGTTTGCGCAATCTGACCAACCTGGGCAGCTTGAGCAGCAGAAACGTTCGCACGCTTCCCCGCACGGCGCGCCCCTGCCTTCGCCCCAATAGCCCCGGCGATGAGTCCCGTGAGAGCGACGCCCCCAAGGCTGCTGGTCACAGCATTAATCGGCAGCGACCCGCTGAGCGGATCGTGCGGGAATACGCCGGTCCCAACCAGCATCTGCACGTGCATTGGCCATAGGACATAGCTCAGTGACGAGCCGATGCCGCCGCCCACGACGCTGGCCAGCAGGGCATTGAGCGTAACGATCCCCTGATTTGGCTGGCCCGCCTCATCACTGCGCCTCTTGAGCGACAATACTGCCACGACAATCATGGCGATTATGCCAACAAGGATGTTGATCCCGAATGTGGTTCCACCAAGTGCGGTGATCACTGCCTGGTCGTCGCCGTGCGCCCGTATCCCCGCATCAAGTAGCCCGGTGCTCAGGGAGAGGAAGAAGGCGAAAGTCGCGCTGGTCAGTCCGATGCCAAGGTATTTCATTGTTGTTGCCCCTGTTCGTCAGTAGTGGTCCGCGCCGCGAGCGCAAGCGCCGATAGCGCGACGAGGTTTGTAGTGGTTTGTGTTGGGTTCATGGTTTTAGCTTGCTCCCCCAACATGCCTATGCACACCAGGGTTTTCCCTGATCTTTGAAAAATCAGGGAAAACCCTGAGGGCGTCAAGTTTGCTTATGCTCAAGCACGAAAACACCCCATTTTCCGACCTGGAGATAAGCAAACTTCTTGGCAGACCACAACATTCCCCCAGCCAAGTAGGTCCACCGCCAGGCTCGGAAACACCCCAATTCCGTACCCAGCGGTGGACCTATCCTGCATAAACACCCCACACGACACCCTCACCCATGCATCACATGAAACAGCTCCTCCACGCTGGGTGTGCGCAGCTCGGCGTGGTTGACACCGTCGGCGAGGATGATCACCCGGTCAGCGGTGGCGGCAATATCAAGGCTGTGGGTGACCATCACCAGGGCGGTGCGCGGCGTGACGGTTGCCCGCAACAGGTCCATGACCTGCGCACTGGTGTGCACGTCGAGCGATCCGGTGGGTTCGTCCGCGAATAGCAACTGGGGTTTGCGCACCAGCGCACGCGCAATAGCTACGCGCTGCCGTTGCCCACCGGAGAGCTGGTCGGGGTAGGCATGCGCTTTTCCTGTGAGGCCGACGTAGTCGAGGGCGTCGTTAATCTCCTGATCAGGGACGGAAACCCGGGCGAGTTTGGCGGGAAGCCGCAGGTTATCTTCCACGTTGAGGGATTCGATGAGGTTGAGGTCTTGGAAGATGAATCCGATGTGGTCGCGGCGCAGTTTCGCTATAGCAGCCCGCCGGGCGTCGCGGCGTCGTTTCCGTCGGGAGAAGGCGTCTTTGCTGGTGATGCGGTGTTCGCCGATGAAGATGTCGCCACGATCGATGGGGTGAGCCCGCTGAGACTGTGCAGAAGCGTAGTTTTGCCGGACCCGGATTGCCCGATGATGGCCACGAATTCGCCTTCGTGAATGTCGACGTTCACGCCTCGCAGCACCGGCAGGTCGTCGTATTGTTTGTGCAGGTTAAGCGCTTGGAGCAGCATGGCTGAGTGTCCTTTCGGTGGTGTTGCGGCGGAGTTCGGTGAGGGTGATGCTCCAGAGCATGGTGGCGGCAATGCCGATGCCCAGACAGAGGACGGCGAGCGTACTTCCGGCGGGCATGCTGAGCTGCGTCATGGGCAGCGGCCCGCGCGCGAACGCGAACGTCATGCACACGTCGTTGATGATCACCGTCCCGTAGGCGATGATCCCAGCAAGAATGAGGTACACCAGGGTTTCCATCAGAGTTTTTTGTGTGAGCAGCTCGTCGGTGGCGCCGGAGGTGTACAGCAACTGGGCGTCGTGTTGCCGGGGTCTGAGGGCAATGAGCACCACGGACGCCGCGGAAGCGCAGGCCACAACGATGGACCCGCCGACAAGGAGCAGGGATATGCTGAGCGGCGCGGATAATGATTCAGAGTCCGGCACTCCCATGCTCACGAGCACCTGCCGGAATTTACTTATCGACATCCCCGCCATCCCCGTCGTACTCCCCGCGATAGCAATGGGCATGATGAGGGTTCCGGTGAGCGTGGGCCGCGCCTGTGCCTCGCGAACAGCCAGGAACCACGGTGTCGCCGTAATCGGCAGCACGCGCAGCATCGCCACGAGTACGCGCAGAATATACGGCCCCCACAGCGCCACCACCACGCTCAGCAGCACACCCACACCCACGTAAGCGCCGAGCATTCCCCCCATTTCATCAATGTTCTGCAGCGGTTCAACCTGCGCAATCGCATAATAGAGCGCCCCCACCCCGAGGGATGCTACGACACACAAGAGTTTTCGAACAATCCCCACACACGTACGGCGGAAGGCACCGCTTATCGACGCCCCGTCCACCAGCTCTGCACGCATCGCCCGGCGCGCACCCATCAGCCCGGTGAGCAGGCTCATTCCCGCAACACTTACTATGGCGATGACCAGCGCCGGTGCGGGGATGGGCTGGTCGAGTGCGGGACTCGTGGGTAGTCCACTGGTGGCCACAGTATGCGCATAGGGGTACCACAGCAGCCAGGCGAAGGCCGCGCCAATCACGCCGGTGAGCGTGGATACCACGAGCACTTGCGCCCTGAGAATGCGGGCCGCTTGACCAGGCAGCATGCCCACCAGCTGCCACCTGGCCACCACGGGGTGCTGCAGCCGGAGAGTGAAATTAGTGACCAGCGTGAGGGATACCAAACTGGTGGCCACCACCAGGAGTAGCGCGGTGGAACCAAGCGATATGTAGGCTTCCTGAGTTTCGCCCGTGGAGCGCACGCCCGCAACGATAAACCCAATGTTCAGTGACATGACCACGGCCAGCACCGTGTTGGACATGATGAGTGCCAGCCAGGTGACCAGGTTGGTTTTCAGAATAAGTTTGAAAAGCATGGTTCTAGCGCTCTGGCTTCGGGTCGGTCCCAGGAATGCGGGTCTGGTTCACAGTTCCGGTGCGCAGGTACTCGGTAATAACGGGACCCAACTGGGGGTTATCGGTACTAATTTGCACGTGACCTGGGCCATCGACGGTGAGTACGTGACTGCGCATGGCGGTGGCCATCTTGTTGAATGTCTCATACGGGGTGTTCGGGTCACTAGTGCCCTGGATTTGCAAAGGCCGTACAGCCAACTTCTCGCCCGTAATATCCGGGGCCGGGTGCTCTGGGGTGATGCCAGAACACGTCATGCCGCTGGAGGTCAGGTCTATATCGGAGAAAGGGTCTCCAATGACGGTCTGGCCCCATAGTCCCGAAATCATCCTGTCGAGGTGAACGGGGTGGGCGCGGTCGTTGCACTCCACCATGAGGGGCATGTTCCCTACTTCACTCAGGGCTTCCAAGACTTTGTCGGGAAGTGTCACTGGCTCGGCGCTGGACAGTTTTCCAGCAACCCACGGCCACAGAGCAGGCTGACTCAGTCCCATACGGAGAAGCTGCATGGACGCGGACTGGTTTTGTTTCGAACCGGGGTGCGTCAACTGCGTCAGCAACCCTTCGGCCTTCACTGCCGTCGGATCCACCCTGGTCATAGCCTCGGTACCGATGCTTCCAGTGGAGCCTAGCGCGTCCGGCAGGTCCTCTTCCTCGGCAGCTGGCGGCGGAAATGTTGGGGTCACACCGGTTTCCTGCCTCACCCGCTCTGCCCAGGACTTGTACACAGCTCGTGGTGTCGTTCCCATGTGGTAGACGTCATCGTGCTGAGAGACCCAACCGAAAAAATCATGAGCGGCTTTGCGGAATCCATCAACTTGCTCAGAATGGTCGTTATCAGGGTTGTAGCCGGAATCCAGTACCACCTTGTCGGTGTGCTCTGGGAATGTGGTTGCGTACATCGATCCCAGGACTGTTCCGTAGGAATTGCCGTAGATGGAGATCTTCTCCTCTCTCATGGCCTGACGCACTTGATCCCAGTCACGGGCAGTGTTCTCCGTGGTCAGCGTCGCGGCATAGCCCGGCATTTTCGCGTCACACGCATCCTTGATCAATCCACCAGAGCGCTGGATCTGATCGATGGGACCAGCGTTGACCTCTTCGCATTCCAGCTTGGTGGACCCCTCCAGACCGCGCGGCTGCACTCCCACAATGTCCCATTCTTCCCGCACCTCTTTAGGCCAGCGAGGCGTAGTATCAGGATAACCCTCCACAGTGGTGAACTGGTGGTACACCGAGCCGCCCGGACCGCCGGGGTTAATAAACAGCACACCTCGGCGTTTTTCCGGCTTGGTGGCTGCGGCCTTGATAAAGCCAACGCTGATTTTCTTGCCATCCGGGTTGGAGTAGTCCATGGGAACGTCCATCCGTCCGCAACTTGTGCCAGGCTTGTTGACGTATTCTGGGCAGTCTTCCTGCGTAATCGCTGGCCGTTTTACAGGTTCGGCCTGCGCCGGAATGGATACAGTAGCCATGGCGGCAAGACTCGCTGACGCAGCAACGGCTGCAATGATTGTTCTGGGGTTTCGCATAACCCCAAGCCTGCTACATGCCATACCCCCAGCACATCGGGGGTTTCCCCGATTTTTAAAAGTCAGGGTAACTCAGGGTAAACCCCTACCACTGATAGTTACCGCTCAAAATGTCCTTTGATCTGAGGGCGCACGTCAAACCAGTAGATACCGATGATCACAACGCCGATAATCGCCATGAATGACAGGTAAGCCAGCCCCATTGATGAGACAAATGCGGAGCCCAGCAGCAACCCCAGCCACGCCCATTTGGATTGGCGGTCGGCTGCGCGGAAAGCGTCTTCCCGGGTCATGCCGACTTGCACCGCGCCAACAACACCGCAGATAGCGACGATCTGCATAAGCCCCCACACGGCCAGGGTGACATAGTTTGCGTAGAGCACAGTAATCAATTCACTCAATCCCAAAGTTCTTTAGGCACCAAAGATCAGGTGCGACACGGTGTAAATCAGTAAACCAGCGAGGGCGCCAACAACGGTGCCGTTGAGGCGAATGTACTGCAAGTCTTTGCCCACCATCAATTCAATCTTGTCGCTGGCCTCGTCAGCGTCCCAGCGTTCCACGGTTTCACTGATGATGGAGGTCACCTCGTCAGCGTAGTTGTCCGCCAGGAATGCGGCCGCGCCGGTGATGCGACGGTCCAGGGATTCCCGCAACTCCGCGTCGGAACGCAGGTTGTTGCCCCAGCTGACGGCGAGTTCTGCGACTTTCTGCCGGAGCAGGGAGTCGGGGTTTTCCGCGGCGTCGATAAGCGTGGTGGAGGTGGATGCCCACAGCGCGGAGGCCAGCCCCTGCACGGGTGTGGACCCCATGATGTCGTGCTTCATGTCCTCGACGCGCTGGATCATTGTGGGATCTTCCTGCAGGTCACGCGCGAGATTGTTGAGGAAGCGGCGAATGGCGTGGCGCGCCTCATGGTTCGGGTCGGTGGACACGGCGCTGGTCCATTGCACCAGCTCTCGATACACCTTGTCGCCCACAACGTCGTTTAGGAACTGCGGTGCCCAGGTGGGCAGGCGCTCATCCAGGATGCGGGTGATCAGCGCCTCGCTTCCCCAGGGCTTTGCGATGCAGCCACTGCACCAGTTCGTCCACGACGGGTTCGGTGCGGCCTTCCTCAATGAGCTGTTCCAACAGTCGGCCGGCAGGCGGCGCCCATTCGGGTTGCGCAAGCTTATCAATCAACATCGTGTTGATCACCGCCTCCGCGTCCTTAGGATCCAGCGCCCGCACAATATTCGCCGTCAGCCGACCCGCCTCGCTGGATACCTTCTCCGCGTTCTCGGGTTTGCGACAGCCACTCCCCCGCGCGATCAGGAATCCCAGCGGCACGCACCTTCTGGGTAATCAACTCCGCATTGAGGAAGTTCTCACCGACAAAGCCGCTCAACGACTCCCCGATCTGGTCCTTCTTATTCCGCACAATCGCCGTGTGCGGAATCGGCAATCCCAGCGGCTTACGGAACAGTGCCGTCACCGCAAACCAGTCCGCCAAACCACCAATCATCCCAGCCTCAGCCGCGGCGCGAACAAATCCCACCCACGTCGCCGTCTGACCTGGCTGCGCCTCAGCCCACCGGCAGGCAAAATAAATCGCCGCTGCAACCAGCAGCAATCCGGTGGCCACGGCCTTGTAACGGCGTAGGACTCGACGTCGCTCCGCCTCCACCTCAGGCGACGGACCAGGCACCGCCAGACGATCCTGGGCAGCTACATCAACGGCTTTGTCAGACATAGCCTCCATTATCTACGCAACAGCGCTGACGGGTGAGGATTCCCACCAAATGTTCGCTCTAAGCACGCCTGCCCGCCCGCACCGCTTATCGACGCCCGCCCCTCCCGCAAACCCCATCCGAAACCCCAACAACCGCCGCCACATTCCCGAAGGAACACGACGGCGGTTGTTCTTGGAGGTGCCAGTAACCCCGCTTATCACGGAGTCTGACTGTTCGGGCCCCCACAATGTAGGGGCACCGTTTTAGTGCTTGCGGCCGGTGACAGCCACGTAGGCGCGGTAGTGACGGCGCCCGTAGTAGATGAGACCGAATCCAAGGACCAGGCAGGAAATGGCCAACACTGCGCCGATGATAGCGTAGGTGCTTCCATTTTCCTGGGTTCCAGCAATGCTGGAGGAAAGTCCGAAGACAAAAGCGCCTAGACCCGCGAGGGAGGTGAGAATGAATCCCATTCCCAGCCAGGTGGAACTGCGTTGCAGCGAGGAGTGCTGGGAGTCGAGGCTTGAGGGCGTGTAGCCGTCGATGTAGTGCGGCTCGCCTTCGAACACTCGGAAGGTTTGCTCTTCACGCTGGGTAGCTGCATGTGCATCAGACATTGCTGTGTGCCTTTCGTATTAAACCGTACTGAGGTACAGCTTAGTGGTCCTTGGCGGAAAGGGCAGCACGTGCCCGCTCCTTGTTGATCGCCGCAACCGCAGTCAGGGGGATGCCTGCCGGGCAAACGTCAGCACATTCGCCGTAGAGGGAGCAGGGTCCGAAGTTGGTTTCAACTTCGTCCACCATCTTGCGTGCACGCTTTCCTCGCTCTTCCTTGCCCAGCGGCATGAGGGAGAGGTGAACCAACTTGGCACCAGTGAACAGGTGTGCAGCACCGTTGGGGCAAAGCTGCGACGCAGGCACCACAGCCGATGCAGGCTGCGTGATCCAGCGCCAGTTCGGCGGTTTGGTGGTTCATGTGCAGGGTGTCAGCGTCGGGCGCAGTGCCCGCGTTGACGGACACGTAGCCACCTTGCTGCATGACGCGGTCCAGTGCGGAGCGATCCACGATCATGTCTTTGATCACCGGGTACGCTGCGGAGCGCAGCGGCTCGATTTTCAGGGTGTCGCCGTCACTGTAGCTCACCAGACGTTGGTGACAGGAGGGCTTGTTTTTCTCTGGGCCGTGGGGGCGTCCGTTGACATTGAGGCCACAGGTGCCACAGATGCCTTCACGGCAGTCGGATGCGAATGCAAAGGGTTCCTTGCCAGCCTCGATCAGACCCTCGTTGACGTGGTCAAGGAGTTCCAGGATGGACATCTGCGGGACAGCGTCGTCCACATCAATGGACTCGAAGTGTCCTTCAGCGGTCGGACCGGCTTGGCGCCAAATCTCAAGATGCAGTTTCATTACTTGTAGTTCCTTGTCTGCAGCGGGATCGCTTCGAAGTAGAGCGGCTCAGCGTGGCGGATGTACTTGTTGGGGCCGCTGGGTTCCCAGGCGGATACGAAGCACCAGTTGTCGTCGTCACGCTCGGCTTCGCCTTCATCAGAAAGGTGATCGTCACGGAAGTGGGCACCACAGGACTCGTCGCGGTCGAGTGCGTCAACACATGAGTTCACCGAGTTCGATGTAGTCGGCGACGCGGTTGGCGTACTCCAGCACCTGGTTCATCTCGTGGGGTTCGCCGGTGATGCGCAGGTTAGACCAGAAGTCCTTGCGGAGTTCGCGGATCTTCTCAATGCCGGAAGCCAGGTCCTTCTTGTTACGTGCCACACCGCAGGAGAAGTACAGGATGTCTCCAAGCTTTGCGGTGGAAGTATTCGGGACCGTGGTTGCCGTTGATGCTCATCAGCTTGTCGATGCGGGCCTGAGCGCGGTTGACTGCCTCAATGACTACAGGGTCGTTGTCAGCCATGCGCTCGGTGCCCAGCAGCGGGCCGAGGTAGTTCGGCACAGAGAACGGGAGGGTGAACCAGCCGTCCACGGACGCAGAGAGCAGGAGTTTGCACCCAGGCGGTTAGCGCCGTGGTAGGTCCAGGATGCCTCACCAGCAGCAAAAAGACCCCTGAATGGAGGTCATTTCGTTGAAGTCGGTCCACAGGCCACCCATGGTGAAGTGGCAGGTGGGGGCGATGCGCATGGGCGTGGTGTAGGGGGTCCTCACCGATAGCCTCTTCGTACATCTGGAAGAGGTTGGAGTAGCGCTCTTTGATGGTGTCCTTTACCCAGACGCTCGATGGCGTCACGGAAGTCCAGGTACGCCGAGTTATGCAGCGGTCCAACGCCCAGGCCAGCGTTGATCTGCTGGGAGATGGCGCGGGAAGCGACGTCGCGGGGCACCAGGTTACCGAAGGCCGGGTAGCGGCGCTCCAGGGAAGTAGTCGCGCTCCTCCTCGGGGATGGTGTTCGGGTCGCGGTCGTCTTTGGGCTCCTTCGGGGACCAGACGCGGCCGTCGTTACGCAGCGACTCGGACATGAGGATGGTCTTGGACTGCCATTCCGAGTTGACCGGAAGGCCAGTCAGGGTGGAACTGAATGAACGACGGGGATGCCATGTAGGCGCCTTGGTCGTAGGCACGCATGATGGCGGAAGCGTTCGAGTTCTTTGCCAGCGTGGACATGTAGTACACGTTGCCGTAGCCGCCGGTGGCCAGGATGACTGCGTGACCGGTGTGCGCGGTCAGCTCACCATTGATGAGGTTACGCATCACCGCACCGTGGCAGCGCTTCACGCCGTTTTTCGTCTTCGCTGACGATTACATCAACCATCTCGTTGTGGGTGAAGATCTCCACGGATCCGAGGTGGATTTGGCGTTGCAGTGCCGCAGCAGCGGACAGCTGCAGCTGCTGGCCTGTCTGTCCACGGGTGTAGTAGGTGCGGGAGACCCTGCACACCACCGAAGGAACGGGTGGCCAGGGTGCCGCCGTATTCGCGGGCGAAGGGGGCACCGATGGCGTTCATGTGGTCGATGACGCGAACGGATTCGTAGGCCAGACGCCAGCAGTCGATTTCACGGCCGCGGTAGTCGCCGCCCTTGACGGTGTCTTTGACGTGGCGGTACGCGCCGTCGTTATCCACCTTCTTACCGCGAGCGGAGTTCACACCACCCTGTGCGGCGATGGAGTGCGCACGACGGGGTGCATCGTGGTAGGTGAAGGCTTTGACGTCGTATCCGAGTTCGCCGAGGGCTGCGGCAGCACCAGCACCAGCCAGGCCGGTACCGATAACAATAATGCGGAACTTACGACGGTTCAGCGGGGACACCAGGTTGTAGTGGTCTTTTTGCCACTCCCAAGCATCCTTTGGAGGGCACGCCGACGGGAGCGTTGGCGCTCAGAACCGACCCGATGGTCACGCCATCAACGCACGAAGCGGGAGCGGTGAACTCGGGACGGGGGGTGGTTTCAGAGTGAGTGCTCATTAAAAGTGAACCTTTCCGTCCTAACTAATCCAGCCGCATGCAATTGCGAGCGGGATGGAAATGTTGCCGACCATGACCATGGCGGGAACCAGGTACGACACGAACAGGAGAACCGCACGAGTGCGCTTGCCAGTGATACCCAGGTCGCTCACAGCGGTCCAGATACCGTGCGTGAGGTGTAGGAACAGCACCACCATGGCAATGATGTAGAAGATGGCCACGGGCCAGCGGCTGAAGCTTGCCATCAGTTGGCGTAGATAGCACCGTGCTCGAACGTGTCGGACGCCGCAGGAGCGACACCCATGGTGAGATCCAGGATGTGGAAGATGATGAACGCCAGCAGAACAATGCCGGTGACAATCATGGTGCGGGCAGTAAAGGAGTTCAGGCCACCCATGAGGTTGGTGCGACGGAACTTACCGCGGGATTGATGTGCACGACCAGTGATGGCGAACGCGCCGTAGACGTGCAGGATCAGGGAAGCAAGAAGGGTGATGCGGAAGATCCACAGCACGCCCTCGTGCGGAATGAGGGGGTAACCGACCTCGCGCAGGAATTCGCCGTACTGGTCGATCGGGTAGTGGCCGTCATGCATGGGCATGAAGACCTTCAAGTTACCGATCATGTGGATCAGCACGAACCCACCAAAAAATCAGGCCAGTGATGGCCATGGTGAGCTTCAGTGCCCAGGGTCGGGAACTTGGGCCGCTCGCGGAGCGGTTTTTCAGTAATTTTGCCGTGAGCGATTGCGTCACGGTCGTCATATTTAACAGTCATGGCACCTCCAGTGTCGCTTTTACTGTACGGCTTTTTCAGGTGATCAAACCACCCGTTACGCGCCCCCGTGTCACAAGTCACAAAACCCCTTTATACCGCTGACCTGCGATTTAGGGTAGCCTCACCTGTCAGATTGCGCACATACGCCTTGTTCAGCGCCACTCACTTCCCGTTTTCAGCTAACATTTAGACGAGGCCCCTAACCCTGTGAATAAAAATCACAGGTCATATATAACCCACTCCCCATGCCCCCGTTTGGTATCAACCGAAAATACTACGCGTGGCACAAAAACCACCCAATCCCACGCCATAAAAAACCCGCAAACGACACCTGCAGACAACCGCCCAGACCCCACTTAGCGTACATAGCACCCCGTCACATGCCCTAGCCAGAACTTTGCAAAAGGCTCCACACAAACATACACAAAGCCCTCAATAAGTGACGGGGGTCACTATACAGCACGTTATAGTGGACACATGGGAAAGACCTACGTTGGCTCCAGGCTCCGGCAGCTGCGCCGCGACTATGACCTGAGCCAGGCATCACTCGCCGCCACCCTCGGACTCTCAGCCAGCTACGTCAACCAGATTGAACACGACGTCCGCCCCTCACCGACCCCGTCCTCGACCGCATCACCAGCACCTTTGATGTGGATGCTACGTTCTTCTCCCGCGACGACAACTCCCGGCTCCTTGCCGAAGTACAGGACGCCATGCTGGACAAAGACCTGCACCCCACTCCCGTGGATGTCCGCGAACTCGCAGAGCTGGTGGATAACCACCCGCGATCGCCCGCGCAGTGGTCGCCATGCACCAGCGCTATCACAACACCCGCACCGCTCTGGCCTTGGCCGACGCCCACCCCGCGCCCCACTCCCCCGCAACGCAACACCTCACCCCCATGCCCTCACGAGGAAGTCCAGGCCTTTTCTATACCCACCGCAATTACCTGCACGACCTGGACACAGCTGCCGAAAACGCTCGCAACCCAGCTGGACATCACACCTGACACCATCCGTGCCACCGAAGATGCCATCACCCAGAGACTGCAGTCTCACCATGGGGTGCGCATCCTGCACTCCACTGACGCGACGGGGTTCCTACATCGCTACAACCCCGACACCCGCGAACTCACCCCTTGCCGCGCGGCTCACACCCGGCCAGCAAGCATTCCGAATGGCCACTGTACTGGGGTTCTTAGAGGCGCACGACCACATACAAAAGCTACATCGACCAGGCGCAGTTCACCTCACCTGAATCAACCGCCCTGGCGATGCGCGGGCTCGCCTCCTACTACGCTGCGGCCCTCATACTCCCCCTACCGCCGGTTCCATGCCGCGGCCGAGGACTCCGCTACGACATCGAATACTTAAGCCGGGTCTTCGGCGTTGGTTACGAAACCATCTGCCACCGGCTATCCACGCTGCAGCGCCCCGACCTGCGCGGCGTCCCGTTCACCTTCGTGCGTGTTGACCGCGCCGGAAACATCTCCAAACGTCAATCCGCCACCGGCTTCCACTTCACGCACGTCGGCGGCACCTGCCCCCTGTGGAACGTGTACGACACTTTCACCACCCCAGGGCGCATCATGCGCCAGCTGGCGCACATGCCCGACGGCCGCACCTACCTGTGGATAGCACGCACGGTCAGCCACCACGGCGAACGTTACGGCGAACCCGGAAAACTATTCGCCATCGGCCTCGGGTTGCGAGGCACGGCACGCCCGGAGGACCATCTACGCTGACGGCCTCGACTGGAACGACCTGCACACCGCCACCCCCATCGGTGCCAGCTGTTATGTGTGCACGCGCGAAGACTGCGCGCAGCGCGCCCTACCCCCGATACATCGCCCCCTACCCTATCGACGCCCACGAATCCACTGTTGCCCCGTATTAGGTAGGTCCGGGTCCTCCCGGACCAAGGCAACAAGTGTGCAGTCATGCGGACCCGTTGCCCCGGGAACACACAGCGAGCACGGGTCGCCGGGGCGGATTGGGCAACGGGCTTCGGGCGGGCGTCGAGAAGCGCAGCGTTTACGTTTGCGAACAGGAACGGGGGCCTCAAAAGTTGATCATGTGGCCGCCGACGCCTTCAGCCGCCTCCTTCATCGCCTCAGATAGGGTTGGGTGGGTATGGACGTTGCGGCCGATTTCCTCAGCAGTGAGATCGAAACGCTGGGCGAGCGTCAACTGCGGCAGCAGCTCAGACACACCGGAGCCAACCATGTGCGCACCCAGCAGCTCGCCGAACTCAGCATCGGCGATGATCTTGACAAAAACCAGCGGATTCGCCGAGGCCCTGAGCCTTGCCGTTGGCCGAGAACGGGAAGGTCGCAACCTTCACCTCACGGCCTTCAGCAGCAGCGATCTCGCGGGCCTTTTCCTCCGTGTAGCCGAAAGACGCGACCTGGGGATTGCAGAAGGTAGCGCGGGGCATCATCATGTAATCCCCCAGCTCCATGGTTTCCGCACCCGCGATGGTTTCCGCAGCTACCACACCCTGTGCTTCCGCAACGTGCGCCAACTGCAGCTTCGCGGTGACGTCGCCAATGGCGTAGATGCCGGGGACGTTGGTGCGCATACGCTCGTCAATCTCAATGGCACCACGGTCGGTGAGCTTCACACCAGTCTTTTCCAGGCCGTAGCCCTCCACGCGCGGGGCAAAGCCGATGGAGACCATCACACGGTCAACCTTGAGGGTTTCAGACTTCGAGCCGTCCTTGGATTCCACATCCACCTCAACGAGGGTGCCGTTGTCACGAATCGCGGTTGTCTTGTATCCAGTGAGAAGTTTCACACCAAGTTTTTTGTACTGCTTGGCGATTTCCTTGGAGACGTCAGCGTCCTCGTTAGGGAGAACGCGGTCCATAAACTCTACGATGGTCACGTCCACACCGTAGTTGGACAGCACGTAAGCGAACTCCATACCGATCGCACCGGCACCCACAATGACCATTGATTTCGGCAGTCGCGGGTAAGAATCTGCTCCTCGAAGGAGACGATATTACCGCCGATCTCCACGCCAGGCAGGGAGCGCACCACGGAACCGGTGGCAATGATGCAGTTATCGAACGTAACAGTTTTACCTGCGTCTTTACCATCAGTAATCTGCATGGTGTGGGCGTCTGTGAAGGAGCCAAAACCATCGATCTCGGTGATCTTGTTCTTCTTCATCAAAAAGTGCACACCTTTGACAATCCCCGAAGAGACCTTGCGGGAACGGTCGTGCGCTGCACCGAAATCGAAGGAAACATCACCTGAAATGCCAAAAGTCTTGGCCTCATGGTTGAAGGTATGTGCTAGTTCAGCGTTTTTAAGCAACGCCTTGGAGGGAATGCACCCCACGTTCAAGCACACCCCACCCCAGTACTGCTTCTCTACAACAGCAACTTTCAGCCCAAGCTGGGCTGCACGGATAGCGGAGACGTAGCCACCAGGGCCAGCGCCAAGTACAACAAGATCAAAATGTTCAGTCACATGTTCAACAATACGTGTCTGGGGGCGACGTGTCGTGAATTTAACACCCTCCTACACCCCCGCCCCATGGAAGCGCCATGGAAGCGCCTCCCCTAACCCAAAAAGTGGGGTAGCTCACGGAAGCATCGGCGTGTCTCTTTAGCTAAATTTTTAGTTGATTTTTCACAAAAAGACCCCTCTTCGTGCGGTTTTGTTTTACCGCAGAAAAAGGGGTTGGCGTTGTTGCCGTTTCATCATTGTGGCAGGTTACGCACCCGCTACATCACGACTACTTGGCAACGGTGTGCATGACGCTAGATGCAGAGGAACCAGCGTGCAGCATGCTGCCCAGAATGGTGTTAACAAAGACGATGACCTGCTCTAATGGGTTCATTCGATACTCCTTCACATAGGTTTTTGAGCCAGTGATGTGGTCTGCACACCGCTGTTCGTGTCACGTTCAACGTTTACCCCATACAAACGTTTTTCGGCCAGCAGGGGCACAGCGGTGATTCCTGAAAAAAATGTTAACGTTTCATAGTTAGAAAGCGACAGTGTTAACGGCAAATGTTGATAAGAACAGTTGTCTCTTAAGCAACACAGGACGCTTAAGACTAGCTTTGACACGCAAAGGAACAAGGAACTACGTTGTGAGCACTTTTCGCCGTATCGCCGTATCAGCCGCAGCAACCAGCTTCGCAGCTGGGATGCTCCTCACTGCAGCACTGGCCCCATCAGCTACAGCTGGACCGAAAAACTGCTGTTGAGCAGGCAGGTAATGCCTCTCAGGCAACTGTGACGATTGGTGAACGTACCGTTGATCCGGCTCCCTTGTGGCGTGAAAAAGGTTGCTGAGCATCCTGATCGCGTGAAAGAGATGTGGGCCTACTCCCCATCAATGGATCGCCATGTGCCACTGTTTGTGATCACCCCGAAGGACAATTCCCAGCCCCGCCCCACTATCTACCTTCTTAATGGTGCAGATGGGGGCGAGGGCAAAGCCAACTGGGTGATGCAGACGGACATTGTTGATTTCTACATGGATAAGAACGTCAACGTGGTCATCCCCATGTCCGGCCAGTACTCCTACTACACCGACTGGGTATCGGAGAACGCAAACCTGGGCGGCAAGCAAACGTGGGAGACCTTCCTGACCAAGGAACTGCCCGGTCCGCTGGAGAAGACCCTCAAGGCGTCTAACCAGCGCGCCATTGCTGGCATGTCAATGACGGCCACAACCTCCCTCCTCTATGCCGAGCACCACCCAGGGTTCTATGATGCCGTTGGCTCTTTCTCTGGTTGTGCGCAAACCTCCGAAGGGCCTGCCCTGGAGTATGTTCGCACGGTTCTGAACCGTGGTAAGGCAACCCCAGAGGAGATGTGGGGACCAGTTGGCACTGAAACGTGGGCATACAACGACGCCCTGATCAATGCCGAAAAAAACTGCGCGGCACCCCCATGTACGTATCCAATGGGTCTGGAGTAGCAGGCCAATCGGATATGGTATCCAGTCCACATATGCACGGGGACCTTGGATTCGCCGCTGGTACCGTTATTATTGGTGGCGCTATTGAAGGCGCTACCAACCTCTGCACGCATGATTTGAAGGCGCGTCTCGATGCCGCTGGTATCGGCGCAGACTGGAACTTCCATCCCACCGGAACTCACTCGTGGGGTTATTGGCAGGATGATCTGCGCGGTTCCTGGCCAACGTTTGCCCGAGCCTTTGGAATGCAGCCTTAAGAAAAAAATTAGGGAGAATGAAGATCCCCATGAAAACTTTTTCGACACGTAGCCGCCGCCGTCACTGCCGGCGCGCTTCTGTGGGTTCTGCACTGGCAGCTCCCACCGCCCTGGCGGGCAAGAGTGCAGCCGAGCAGGCTGGAGGCACCACCCAGGCCACGGTGACGGTGGGTGAGCGCAATGTCGACCCGGCTCCGATGTGGCGCGAAAAGGTTGCAGAACATCCCGACCGTGTGAAGGAAATGTGGGCATATTCCCCGTCCATGAACCGCCACGTGCCGCTGTTCGTGATCACCCCGAAGGACAACTCCCAGCCTCGCCCCACCATCTACATGCTCAATGGTGGCGACGGCGGTGAAGGTCGCGCTAACTGGGTGATGCAGACCGATATTGTTGATTTCTACATGGATAAGAACGTCAACGTGGTCATTCCCATGGCAGGTAAGTTCTCCTACTACACCGACTGGGAGCAGGACGTTGAGGCACTGGGCGGCAAGCAGACCTGGGAGACCTTCCTAACCAAGGAACTGCCCGGTCCACTGGAGAAGACCCTCAAGGCTTCCGACAAGCGCGCTATCGCTGGCATGTCCATGACCGCCACCACCTCCCTGCTCTACGCCGAGCACCACCCCGGCTTCTACGATGCTGCTGGTTCCTTCTCCGGCTGTGCTCAGACCTCCGAGGGTCTTCCGCTGCATTACATCCGCATGACGCTGGACCGCGCCCCCGCTACCCCCGAGCAGATGTGGGGCCCGCTGGGCACCGAGAAGTGGGCCTACAACGACGCCCTGATCAACGCCGAGAAGCTGCGCGGCACCCCGTTGTACGTATCTAACGCCTCCGGCCTGGCTGGCCAGGCTGACCTGTGGTCCAGCCCCCGCACTGGTGGCAACTCCGCAAATGTTGGCGTGTATGTCGTTGAAGGCGGTGCCATTGAGGCCGCTACCAACGCCTGCACCCACGACCTGAAGGCACGTCTCGACGCCGCCGGCATCGGCGCAGACTGGAACTTCCGCCCCACCGGCACTCACTCCTGGAACTACTGGCAGGAAGACCTGCGTGGCTCCTGGGAGACTTTCGCCCGAGCATTCGGCATGTAAAACCCTACGCGACTAGGAGAGTACGATTCCCATGAAGGCTTTTCGACACATAGCAGCCACGGCTGCCGCTAGCGCACTTATTGTGGGTTCTGCGTTGGCAGCCCCCACCGCACTGGCTGGCACCAAGGCCGCTGAACTAGCAGGAAATACCCCACAGGCCACGGTGACGGTGGGCGCGCGTAACGTCGACCCAGTCCCCATGTGGCGTGAAAAGGTTGCTGAACACCCTGATCGTGTGAAAGAAATGTGGGCGCACTCTCCGTCCATGGATCGCGATGTGCCACTGTTTGTGATCACCGCGAAAGATAATTCCCAGCCTCGTCCCACCATTTATCTTCTTAATGGCGCGGACGGCGGCGAAGGCAAAGCCAACTGGGTGATGCAGACCGATGTTGTTGACTTCTACATGGATAAGAACGTCAACGTGGTCATCCCTATGTCCGGCCAGTTCTCCTACTACACCGACTGGGAGCAAGAGAATGCAAACCTGGGCGGCAAGCAAAAGTGGGAGACCTTCCTGACCAAGGAACTGCCTGGTCCGCTGGAGAAGACCCTCAAGGCTTCCGACAAGCGCGCCATTATGGGCATGTCCATGACTGGCACCACGTCCCTGCTCTACGCCGAGCACTACCCCGGTTTCTACGATGCAGTCGGCTCCTTCTCTGGCTGCGCCCAAACCTCCGAAGGACTTCCACTGCAGTACGTCCGCATAACGCTGGACCGTGGACAAGCTGTCCCTGAGCAGATGTGGGGTCCGCTGGGCACCGAGAAGTGGGCCTACAACGACGCCCTGATCAACGCCGAGAAACTACGTGGCACCCCCATGTACATCTCCAATGCCTCCGGCCTGGCAGGCCCAGGGGACCTGTGGTCCAGCCCCCGCACTGGCGGTGATTCCAACGTGGTTGGTGTGTACGTAATTCAGGGCGGCGCCATCGAGGGTGCTACCAACGCCTGCACCCACGACCTGAAGGCCCGTCTCGACGCCGCCGGCATCGGCGCAGAATGGAACTTCCGCCCCACCGGCACCCACCAGTGGGAATACTGGAAGCAGGATCTGCGCGATTCCTGGCCAACAATTGCCAAAGCATTCGGCATGGAGTAAACCTCCCTTTTTCACAAGCGCCAGCCCCACAGGCTGGCGCTTTTTCGTGTCGGAAGTGGACTCAGCTCTACCTCAGAATGGAGTTCTGTTGCATTGCCCGCCAGGTCACAGTTTGGTTGGGTAGAAGCATGGTTTCCACGCAGACGACCGCCCAGCAGGCAGATCCTTCACAATCCGTGCAGTGGCCACGTGGTTTCACCTTTAACTTTTTTCGTCTGCTCAAAACTTGGAACACGTGGAAAGCACTGTGCTGGTCGTATGTGATGGCAATACTCGCCTTGCCGTTGTTGGTGGTGTGCGGTTTTGTGATCACCATACCGCCCACCGCCGCTGCGATTGATTGGCTGGCACGACGCGGCGCGCAGTGGATGGGCATGACGGTTATTCAGCGACCGCGTTCTGGGTGGCTTGATTGGCGGCTGATTATCAGCCTCGCGGCTCAGGTGATTTTGTCATCGGTGTGCCTCATCATCACTCTCATGCTGAACATGATGGCTATCGCTCTAACAGCAGAGTTAGTCATGCTCGGCATCAACGGGAGCCCAGATGATTATGGGCTGACATTCGGTGACTGGCAGCCACCAATCGCGGTATCCATCGGTTTTGACGTGCTTACCGTATTCAGCAGTTTCGCCGCTTTAGTGTATGCCGGCTGGTTTTTTTACTGGTGCATCAATGTATGTCACCACCGCAGCGAACCTGTCCACTCAGGAGCAAGTGGAGGAGATTGAGCGTTCCCGCGAGGTTCTGATTGATGCATTCACCGGGGAGCGTCGGCGCATTGAGCGGGAGTTGCACGATGGTGTGCAGCAGTATTTGACTGCGCTGCAGCTGAATATCGCCACGCTGGAACTCAGTATGGATAGTCCCAGCGAGTCCGCGACGGAATCCATTGAGCAAGCGAAACTGAACGCGCGACGGGCGTTGGAGGCGCTGCGGTCCACAATTCGTGGAATCTACCCCCAAGTGCTGCAAGACATGGGTCTTGTGGCGGCGTTGCGGGAGCTTGTGGCACATAGCGGCATTGAGGGAGAGGTTCTGGTCGCAGCGTCTCCTGGGGCATCCGATCACATTGAGGGCACCCCTGCCTTGTTGATGTACCACTGCGCTGCTGAAGGGATTACTAATGCGGTGCGGCATGGTAAGGCTACACACGTGTGTATTCGGGTGCATTTCGATCACGAGTCAACGGTATTGGCGGTGGATGATGATGGCATCGGGGTGCAGGAGGGCGTCGAAAAAGCAGAGCAGCAGTGGAACAGGGGACGGCGGGTTTGCAGGAGCGCGCGGCGGCACTGCGGGGTGCGGTGGTGTTGGAGCCGTCGGCACTGATGAGGGGTGCGTGTTTGCGGATTAAATTGCCTCGGATTGAGGTTATTAGCGCGGCTGAAAGTCTGTGAAAACATGACGTTTCGCCGTGTGTTGCGCATCGTTGCTTGAATCTGAAGCCGAAAAGTTAGCTCACCCCCACTGTGGGCGCGTATCAACACCGCGACGCGCACCGTAGCTGATAATGGTAACAGCGAGAAAGGTGAAGGTACTGTGAAAAATTCTTCTAGCGGAAGACTCGGCACTGCTGCGTGCCGGCCTGGCGGAACTCCTTCGGGCGGCGGGGCATGAGGTGGTGGAGGCCGTGGACGCGGATTCACTGGTAGCGGCGTGCCAGGCCACCTCCCCTGACCTGGTGGTGTCTGATGTGCGCATGCCGCCAAAAATGTCAGACGACGGTCTGGAGGCTGTGTATCGTCTGCGCAAAGCACGCGCCGACGCGAACGACACACACTTGCCTGCAGTGATTCTTTCCCAATACGTGGCCAGCGCCTATCTGGATACCCTGCTGGAGCACGGGGGTTTCGGTTACCTCTTGAAAGAGCGCGTTGCCAACGTTGCAGAGTTCACCCGCACCCTGGAGACGGTGGCGCAGGGCGGAACGGTGGTGGACCCTGAGGTGGTGAAAACCCTGATTCAGAACCGCACCAGCGGCATCAGCAACTTAACCAGCCGTGAGCAGGAAATACTCGGGCTGATGGCGGAGGGGCTGAGCAATTCCGAAATCAGTGACCGTCTTGTTGTGAGCGCCGGTGCGGTAAGCAAGCACGTGGCTAACGTGTTCATCAAACTGGGGTTCACACCAGACGACGAAAACCGCCGGGTGCGGGCGGTTCTGGCGTGGCTGCGGCATCAAGCCAACTAAGATACACAAGCGATGACTACCACGAGGCTGCGCCGCTCCCCCATCCCCGGTGTCCGCGATTCCTATACCGGGGTTGACTTCAACCTGGGTTTTCATGTGCGTCACTACGAGTTGACGCTGGATTACCGGGTCGGACCGAACCGCCTGTCCGGCACGGCGGTGCTCACAATAGAAAACTACCAGCAGCTTCGCAGCCTCACCCTTGACCTCTCCCACCACATGCGCGTGGCCAAAGTCAGCGCCCGCGGCATAGGCGGCGTGAGCGTCCAGGTGTCCAAATTCCGGCACACACAGGGAAAACTGCGGGTGTTTTTTTCACACAGAGCATTCCGAGGACCAGGAATTTTACCTCACCATCAGATATGTGGGCACTCCCCGGCCGATCCGCACCGTCTGGGGTGAGCTGGGGTGGGAGGAACTGACCAACGGCGCGCTCGTGGCATCGCAACCCTGCGGTGCTCCCAGTTGGTTCCCCTGCGATGACACCCCCGACGAAAAAGCCCGCTGACCTGGTCATCAGCGCCAACAACCCCCTACACGGTAGTAGCCAACGGCCGCCTGCTAAGCCCGGCGCGCCTCCGGCTCCGCACCACCTGGCATTACCGCACCGACCACGCCATGGCCTCCTACCTGGCAACCATCCAGGTGGGCGAGTACCAGCGCATCGAATTGGCCCAGAACCCCGTTCCCGTGGTCGCCTACATTCCCCCCAGCTTACGGCCCTATGTGGATGTTGATTTTGCCGACCAGGCGGCCATGCTCCAGCTCTTCCAGAACCTGTTTGGCCCCTACCCGTTCCGCGACTACACCGTGGTGATCACCGAAGACCCCTGGAGATTCCCCTAGAGGCGCAGGGCTTATCCATTTTGGCAGGAATCACGCGCCGGGCGATAAGACGTGGGGAGCGCCTGGTCGCCCACGAGCTCAGCCACCAGTGGTTTGGCAATTCAATGGGGCTTGCCCAGTGGAATGACATTTGGCTCAATGAGGGTTTCGCCTGCTACGCGGAGTGGCTGTGGCGCGAGCACGCGCATGGGGTGCATGCGTCGGCATCGGCCCGCCACCACTACGATATTCTGGCCCGCCTCCCGCAGGATTTTGCTGCTTTCCGACCCCGGCCCGCACCTGATGTTCGACGACCGCGTGTACAAACGCGGCGCCCTCACCGTTCACGCCCTGCGATGTGTGCTTGGCGACGCCGCCTTCTTCCGCACCATCCAACGCTACGTTGCGGCGAGCAGGCATTCGGTGGTGGAACCGATCGATCTGCGTAACCTGTGCGAACAAGCATGCGCGGAGGAAGGCATCGACGTGGCCCTGCTTCCACGAGTGTGGAATTCCTGGCTGTACC
>BNJV01001906.1_pt1 | contig 61925 bp, 77 predicted proteins | sample 8540591 | NCBI WGS metagenome assembly BNJV01 (sample SAMD00202457, study PRJDB9452) | human saliva metagenome | host: Homo sapiens | reverse complement strand
AGACTCAACGACTGATCCTGCAGGATGAGTCCGCGAGATCTACGGTGCGTCCGCCTTGTTGGAAGCGCTAGAGATCAGACCTCTTGTCGTACAAAACTCATGCTTTCGATCGGTTGAGGTATATCAGGATCTCGCATCCGAAACGATTCGGATGTCGCCCCACGAAGGAGACAACGATGTCCAAAGCCGTCAACACCAACGATCCTCAGGTACTCCAAGCTCACCATCGGTGTCTGCCCTGACCAGTGGGGCGTCTGGTTCCCTGAGGACCCCAAGCAGATGGACCCCCGTCAGGCCTGGGAGGAGATGGCTGAGGCCGGCTTCGAGGTCATCGAGACCGGCCCCTTCGGCTACTTCCCGACCGACCCCAAGGAGCTCCAGAGCGGTGCGACGAGTTCGGCATGAGGGTGGTGGCCGGTACCGGCTGGGGCATCCTGCACAAGCAGGAGGCCTGGGCAGACCACCCTCAAGACCTTCCGCGCCATCGCCGAGACCCACGCCGCCGTCGGCGCCGAGTACATCGTCCACCCGCCCCCGCTCTACCGCGATGACAAGACCTGGGAGGGACCGACGACCGCGTCCCGTCCGACGACGCCTGGAAGCTCTACGTCGAGCACGCCAACGCCCTGGGGCAGATGCTCCTGGACGAGTACGGCCTCAAGATGGTCCTCCACCCCACGGCGACTCTCACATCGAGACCCCCTGAGGAGATCGCCCGCATCTTCGACGCCACCGACCCGACCTACGTCAACCTCTGCCTCGACTCCGGGCACGTCGTCTACGGCGGCGGCGACCCGGTCGAGCTGTGCCGGAAGTACCCCGAGCGCATCACCCTACGTCCACATCAAGGCCTTCGACGAGGGCATCACCCGAGAGGCCCATGAGAAGGACTGGCCCTTCGGTGAGGCTGTCACCAAGGGCGCCTCGGTCTGCCCGCCCGCAGGCCTGCCCGAGATGCACAGAGTTCGTCGGACGCCCTGGCCGCCCTGGACAAGCCGATCTACGCGATCTGCGAGCAGGACTGCTACCCCTGCGAGCCCCTCCTTCCCCAAGCAGAACGCCATCAACATGCGCACGTACCTGGCCGAGTGCGGCCTGGGACTGGCCTGAGGCCTTCCGCCGCGTCCAACAGCCGACCTACCACTGACACCACCTCAACGAGGAGACACGCATGACCGTACGCATCGGACTCATCGGCGCCGGCGGCATGGGCCGCGCCCACCTGGCCCGCATCGCGGGCGTCCTGTCCGGCGGCGAGATCGTCGCCGTGGCCGACATCAACCACGAGGCCGCGGTCCTCGGCCGCGTAGCCCTACGGCGCCAGGCTCTACGACAGCGCCGATGATCTCATCAACGACCCGGACGTCGACGCCGTCCTCATCGCCACCTTCGGCAAGGTCCACGCCCCCGACGTCATCAAGGCCGTCGAGGCCGGCAAGCATGTCCTGTGCGAGAAGCCGCTGGCCACCACCGCCGAGGACTGCATCGCCATCATGGAGGCCGAGCGGAAGGCCGGCAAGAAGCTCGTCACCGTGGGCTTCATGCGCCGCTTCGACGCCGCCTACAACGAGATGAAGAAGGTCCTCGACGACGGCGACAACGGACGGGCCCTCCTGGTCCACAACCGTCACCGCAACCCCACCGTGCCGAGAGTCCTACACCGCGCATGGCCATCGACGACACGGCGATCCACGAGATCGACACGATGCGCTGGCTCCTGGACGAGGAGATCGTCGGCAGGTGCGTCGAGCCCCGAGGTCCACCACCCACCGCTTCGACCACCCTCATCGACCCGGTCGTCGTCGTCATCGTACACCGAGTCCGGCGTGCGCATCGACGACGAGGTCAACGTCAACCTGCAGTACGCCTACTCCATCGAGTGCGAGCTCGTGCTGGAGACCGCCGCGGTGAGGCTGGGCGACCAGGAGCGGATCCACATCCGCGACATCCACGGCAACCGCAACGCCATGTGCCAGTCGCACATCGACCGCTTCGAGGACGCCTTCAACCGCGAGGTGCAGGAGTGATCAACGCCGTGGCCCGCGACGAGCACACCGGCTCGACCTCCTGACGGCTATGCGGCTACCTCGTGGTCGACGCGGCGGTCGCGTCGCTGAGGACGAGTCCCCGCCGATGGTCGACGTCACGCCCATCGACAAGCCCGCCTTCACGCCTGCAAGCCTCCCCCGTCGTCGTCCCTCGCCGATCGCGCCGCTACTGCCGGAGCGTTCGCGATTGCTGCGTGTCTGCGGCGCACCGCGCGCGCCTCGGGCAGGACGGATGACGGGTCCCGTCCAGCCGTGCTCGTCCTGGGAGGCACTGAGCCCTGGCCTCCCGGGACGAGGACTTTTCGTCGGCAGGACGAGCTCCCGCCGACGTCGTCGAAGAGATCTGAAAATTCTGCCACCTGACCTACTCTCAGACGCCTATTGTCATGACATTATGGGGTGTCGACACGGCTGTCGGCCCCTGAGAGGAGACCTCTTGGCAGACATCGCCCTTGACCCGAACATGTACTACCGCACCATGTCCACGGTGCGCACGCTCCACAAGGCCGCCGAGCTGGGCTTCGAGTACGTCGAGCTCCTCACCCAACGCGGACTTCCACTTGGCACCACCGCCCTGCCGCCGACGACGCCTTCGTCGCCGAGCTCAACAAGGCGCAGAAGGAGACGGTGCGCCGGTGCGCACCCTCAACCCCTGTCTTCAACTGGTCCTCGCCCGACGAGGAGGAGCGGCGCGCCCAGGTGTCCAACTGGCGCCGCTCTGCTCGAGCTCGCCGACCAGATCGACGTCCGGGAGATCACTCGAGTTCTCCGGAGACTGCAACCGGGCCCGCCGCAGCGAGGAGCAGTGGTTCCGCTCCCATCGAGGAGCTCATCCCTCGACTTCGAGCGCTACGGCATCCGGCTCTCAACATGGAGGCTCACCCTCACGATCTTTCGTCGAGCTGCACGACCCCGCCCTGAACCTCGTGCGTGCGCGGTCAACAAGGACTGACTCGGCTACGAGTTCTGCTGCCCGCACGCCTTCCACCTCTCCGACGGTGCCGGCGACGTCGAGCGCATGATCCGCACCGCCCACGAGGCCGGCAAGCTGCGCGAGGTCCACATCGCCGACGGCTTCAACCACCGCGCCAACGACGGCAACCGCCACATCGTCAACCCGCCCGGCGCTGACGTCACCGTCCACCAGCTACTAAACGAGATCGGCAACGGCGAGGTCGACTGGGACGCCGTCTTCTCCACGCTGCGTGACATCAGCCTCGACGGCGTGCTCTCCGTGTGCGTCTTCGGCTGGCACGAGCACGCTGACGACATCAACCGCCGAGTGTCTGGCCTGGCTCCCGCGAGGAGCTCGGCTGACCCTCATCGGTCCCCTCGCGCTCCCGGTGAGGACCGCCCACGCTGCCGGCTCCGCTCCTGCGCTGCGGGCGGTGACCGGCGGACCGGGACATCCGGTCCACCCAGCAGCGCTCTTTCGCTCCGCCAACGATGGCGGACGACCCAAGGAGTTCCTTTCCATGTCCACATCACCCAGTTCCTGCGGCGCACTACGCCGGAGAAGATCCAGGAGCTGGTCGACCAGACCCCGCCTCAGGGCCGAAGCGCCTCCTCGGACTCATCGCCCTGGTCGCCACCCCTCGGCCTCGCTGCTCTTCGGCTACGACACCGGTGTCATCTCCGGTGCCCTGCCCCATATGTACCTCGCCGCACTGCGCCGACGGCCTGCAGATCACCTCCTGGGAGGAGGGCTGGATCGGCGGCCTGTTTCTGCCTGGGCGCCGCGCTCGGCGCCTCGGTGGAGGCAAGCTCTCCGACAAGTACGGGCGCCGGCATCAACATCACGCTCCCTGGCCATCGTCTTCTTCATCGGGGCACTGGGGCTGCACGATCTCGCCCAACATCTGGGTCCTCTACTTCTTCCGGATCGTGCTGGGCTTCGCCGTCGGCGGTGCCTCGGCGATCGTCCCTGTCTTCCTCGGTGAGACGGCCCCCGCGCATCCGCGGCACCCTGGTGGCTGTGGACCAGATGATGATCGTCTTCGGCCAGTTCCTCGCCTTCTCCATGAACGCCTGGCTCGCCCAGCACGCAGCGGCCCGGAGGTCACCCCTGCCAACGACGTCGTCAACAATCCCGGTGAGGTCGTCGCAGGGCGGCAGACAATGGGTCGCCGTCAGAGCACTGTGCAGCACCAGCAACGTCATCACTCGAGTCCGGCAACGGTATGACCCTGGCGCTACATGCTCGTCCTGGCCACCCTGCCCGCCGTCGCCCTGTGGTTCGGCATCCGCCCTCATGCCGGAGTCCCTCGCGCTGGTACGTCGCCAACCTGCGCATCGCCGAGGCCATCGGCTCCCCCAGCGCGTGCGCGACGAGTCCAAGGACGGTTCCATCGCCGAAGAGGTCGACGAGATGCTCGAGATCCAGCGCAAGGAGGCCAACCAGGAGAAGTGGGGGCCTGCGCAGATCATGGGCGTCAAGTGGACCCGCCACCTGCCGTTCATCGGCATCATCCTGGGCCTGGCCGACCAGCTCACCGGCATCAACACGGCCATGTACTACACGCCCAAGGTGCTCTCCGCGGCCGGCCTGCCCATGAGTGACGCGATCTCCCTCAACGTGGTCTCCGGATCTCGTCTCCTTCGTGGGTCTGCCTCGGGCCTGTGGCTGGTCACGTTCGCCCGCCGGCACGTGGGCATCTACCAGGAGGCCAGCATCGTGGTCTCCCTGGGCCCTGGCAGCGGTCTTCTACTTCCTCATCCAGCCCTACCAGGACGCCGACGGCAACATCCACGGCAGCCCCGCCTTCGCCCCCTACCTGGTGCTGCTCATCGTCTCGCCGTTCGTCTTCGTCAAAGCAGTCCGGAACGGTCACCTGGGTCCTCATGCTGAGATCTTCCTGCCAAGGTGCGGCACGGCCATGGGCCTGGCCGTGGGCACCCTGTGATCGCCAACGCCATCGTCGCCGATCGTCTTCCCGATCGATGATGGAGAAGCTCGGAGGCGCGGCACCTACCTCATCTTCTGCGGGTATCAACGTCTCGTCGCTGCATCTTCTACATGAAGTTCGTGCCTCGAGACGAAGTACCACTCCTGGAGGAGCTCGGAGGTGCGCTTTCGAGAAGGAGCACAGCTGACTCACCAGTCAGACGGAGGCAGTGCTGAGTCGCTGACAGGCCGTCGATCGGTGGGCCCACAGGAGCGGATTGAAGCAGACCGCCCGGTCTCTGACACACTGGTCTCATCTCCCGTCCGACGTCGCCAGCGTCAGCTGATGCCACATCTGAAGCAGACATCTGCACACAATGCCGCCCATGACGTACACGGTGACCGGTCCATGACCCGCATCCGCCGCGCAGCGCGCCGCCTGCCTCGCTCCGCCTCAGCCTGTACGCATGGGCGGCAGGTCTGTTCCTCGGACCTGGAAGGGTCGCTGGCAGTCGTCGTCGCCGACAACGCAGCGATGCACTGGCGCTGGTCTGCGTCGTCGGTGCGCCATGGTTCTGGGGACCGTCGCCGGCAGGCCCCCTCGCCCGCACCTGGGGCCGCAGGAGAACTGGCCTGGTCATGGCCGTGCTGGCCGCAGTGGGGCGGCTCGCAGCGGGGCCTCGACGCGTCCCCGCCCCTCATCGGCGCCGGGCCTGCAGGATCTGGCCGCCGGGTGGGAGTGCTCGTCGGCGCCACCGGTCTGCCACGAGCTCTCCTGCGCGGGGCACAAGCGCCTCATGCCGCAGGCCATGGCCCTTGGTGACCCGCGCCGGGCGGGTGGCGTTGTGGCCTGGCGGCCTGGTGGAGTCCGCGCGCGGCTACTCACCGCCTGGGCGATGGTCGCGTCGCTGCGCTGGTCTACCTGTTCTGCGCCCCTGTCTCCTGCCTGAGAGTCCGACCTGGCTGGTGCGGCAGAGCCGTGACGTCGAGGCCTCGAGGCGCTGCGCCGACTGCACGGGACCCTGAGGCCCTGTGGCCATCGACTGGACCCGACTGGACGCCGAGATGATGGCCGAGCAGCAGGCTCTGACCGCGTGGACGCTGCGGGTGCCCAGGTGCGTGCCGCCGTGCTGACCGGCGCCGTCCTCATCTCCGTTTCAGTGAGGCGCCGCTGGGCGCGGCGGCTCTGGTCTCGCCCCACTGGTCGCGCCGACCTCGGCCTCGATCCGGGTGCGATTGCCACCAGCGCCGCGTCCCGGTGCGGGTTGGCCCTCTCTGCCCCTGGCGCTGGTGACCCGGAGCCGAGCAGCTGCGCTTCCTGCGCGTGGTTCTGGCACCGTCGGGTTGCGTCCTGGGGGCGACCTTCCTGGTCACCGGCCTGACTCTCGGGGAGTGGGCGGTGCCTGACCGATCGTCATCTCACTGACGATCCTCGTGGCCAGCCAGTCCGTACTGGTCCTGCCCGCCTCGCCAGGGGGCGATCGACCCGCGGATCTCCGCCGTGGCTGGTCGAGGCCCAGCGGCGGGCCTCGGCGACCGAGGGTCCTGGCGCGCGCCGGCGTCCTCATCGCGCGCTGCTCGTCGATCCACCTCGGGACGTCCGTCCCTGTACTGGGCGAGCCTTTTGCGCTGTCGTCGCCTGCGTCGTCGCCGTGTCTCCTGCGCCCGCCACGGAGCTGCAAGGTCTGAGGGTGACGGGTCCGAGGATACCCGCGACCGGATTTCCGCGACATCCGACTTCAGACCCATGATTTGGTCAGGACAAATGTCGTAAGGTGGAGGGAGTGGCCGAGGAGGCCGCCCTGACGGCCGACGTCGTCGACATCTGACAGAGAGGCACCTGAGCATGACGAGCAACGAGGCAGTCCAGAGCCTCAGAGACAACCGCGTCCATCCCTGAGGCCATTCCTGAAACTATGAAGGCCGCGGTCCTGCGGGACCACGAGGTCGGCCTGCAGATCGAGACCCTGCTCACCCCCGGGCCCAAGAGCGGTGAGGGTCCTCATCAAGGTGGCCGCCTGCGGCTGTGCCACTCCGACCTCCACGTCATCGGTGGCGCCATCGCCTTCCCGCTGCCGGCGGTGCTCGGCCACGAGGTCTCCGGCACCATCGTCGAGCTCGGCCCCGGCAACGAGCACACCGGCCTGACGTCGGGCAGAACGTGCTGGCGGCTCTCATGCCCCTGCGGTCAGTGCGACGCCTGCGCCGCGGAGGCCGCGACGAGCTGTGCGGCCCTTCTTTCGACCTCAACCGCCTCAAAGGCGTCCTCTACGACAGCACCACCCGCCTGGCCACCCCCGACGGTGAGCCCGGTGGCGCATGTACTCCATGGGCGGCCTGGCCGAGTACGCCGTCGTCCCTCCACCGCTGTGGCCCCGTGGCCCGAGAGACCATCGACATGGTGCCGGCCGCCATCCTGGGGTGCGCCGCCGCTGACCGGCTGGCGGCCGTGCGCTCGCGGCGCCGACCTGCGCTACGGGGAGACCGTCGCCGTGGTCGCCACCGGCGGCGTGGGCACCAACATCGTCCAGATCGCCCGGCCTCGGCGCCAGCCAGGTCATCGCCATCGACGTCGACGACGACAAGCTCGCCCCCATGCTCGACTACGGGGCCACCGCCGTGGTCAACTCCGTCACCCAGAACGCCCGCGAGGAGGTCCTCCGTCTCACCGGCGGCAAGGGCGTCGACGTCTCTTCGAGGCGCTGGGCATCCCGCCACCTGGACCACCGCCCTGGACGTCCTGGCCGATGGCGGGCCGCATGGTGCCAATCGGCCTGCGCCGGCGCAGACCGCCGGGGTGGAGATCAACCGCACCGTGCGCCGCTCGCAGTCGATCCTCGCTCCTACGGTGCGCGTATCCGCCAGGACCTGCCGGCCGTCGTCGACCTGGCTGACGCGGGCGTCATCAACTCATCATGATGTCGTCTCGCGCCGCCTGCCGCTCGAGGAGGCCGGCGCCGGCTACACCGCGCTGCGCAACCGCGAGATCCAGGGGCGCGCTGTCGTCGACATGGCGCTGTGACCCCAGGTCGGCCTCTGGTCGCCGGGGCTCTACCGCCTGCCTCATCCTCGCGCCTCCTGCCCGGGGCCCCGCTGCTCTGAGTGGAGGCGCGATGCAAGATCCGAACGAGGAGAGGCTCGTGTCCATCGGTGACAAAGGAAACCCGGCTGGATCAGGTCGCTGATGAAACCGCGGAATCACGCGGCTTTCTATCGGTGGTGTGAGCCTGGGATCCCGCCTTTGTATCCGATTTGGACATCTCGGCGCCTGTGCTGCGCCGGGAGGGTGGGTGTCTCGGAGGGGATGGTGGTGACAGCGGTGCGAGACCTGATTCCGTTTGCGTTGCAGAGAGGAAGAGGGCGCCGCCTGTGCGCCCCTCGTCCACCATGGCTGCGCGGGCTTCGGCCGCCGCAGCCTCGTTGTTCTGCGCCCTTGCCGGGCTGGGTCCTGGGGCCTGCGTTGCTTGTGATGCGTGGTCCGACCCGGTGGAGCTCGATGAGCTCGTTAGAGACTTCTACGCTCAGCGGGCCTCGAGGAGGTTGATGCCGGTGTAGATGCCCACGCCCATGGTGATCGCGGCCAGGACGGAGGCGGCGAACATGATGGTCGGGATGCCCGGTGACGGCGCCGACGACGGCCATGACCATGACGTCAGGACCATGACGGCGACTGGCATGGCGACGGCGAAGGTGAGGCGGTTGGCGCCGCCTGCGTGTTGCGGTGGTCGCCTGGGTGGCGGTGGCACGTGGCGGTGGTCCCGGCGGTCTGGGTGCGCTCGGGTGGTGGTGGCGGTCAGTGAGTGTTCTCTCGGTGTGTCAGAGCAGGTCCGCTCTGACCATGCAGTCGTGCGTCCCCGCACGACTGTGTGCAGCCCGTGGGCTGGACGGAGGTTTTCTCCGTCGAGTAGAACTCTAGGACGCTCCACCCAATTGTCTCAGACAAAGGATCGTGACCGTGTGCGTCGGCGCTCGTGATCACAGGGCGATCACTGGGAAGGCTGCGGGTGCGGGCGTCGAGGGCGTGCGGGGGATATGTGGCGTCATGGAGGGCATTGCTGGTCTGCGGGGCTCGAGATGCCGCCGTGTCGCGGTGGTTTTGATGCGGAACGTGACCTGTGATGCAGTAGCGACGTGCCCCACTGGTCTAGTCCTGTTGTGAGTTGCGTCGACAGCATGACTGCCGCGCGGTCGCATGACGTCCGGTCGCTTCGTGGACGGCCTCAGGTTGCGCGAACGGCAGGGCGAGGGCGACCGCCGCCGCCCCCGGCTATCCTGTTCGGGTGACGACCAGCCAGACCTCTCCCAGCGCCGTCGGCCCCGTCCTCGTGGTGGACTCGGGTGCCCAGTACGCCCAGCTCATCGCCCGCCGCGTGCGCGAGGCCGGTGTCTACCCGAGATCGTGCCGCACCCATGAATGCCTCGGCCATGCTGGACAGAGCAGCCTGCGGCTCATCCTCTCGGCGGCCCCTCGTCGGTCTGCGCCGACGGTGCCCGTCCGTCGATCCGGCCTCTTTTCGATGCCGGAGTGCCGGTCCTGGGCATCTGCTAGGATTTCAGGCCATGGCCCAGGCTCTGGCGGAACGGTCGGACGCACCGGCACCCGTGAGTACGGGCATACCCCCGCCCGCGTGGAGGAGGGCTCCCGCCTGTTCGATGGAACCCCGGACGACCAGGTGGTGGATGAGCCACGGCGATGCGGTCCAGGCCGCGCCTGAAGGCTTCACCGTCATCGCCTCCACCCAGGACGCCGGTGTCACCTTTCGAGAACCCGTCGCGCTCTACGGGCTGCAGTGGCACCCCGAGGTCCTCCACCGAGCACGGGCAGGCCGCCCTGGTCAGCTTCCCTGCACAGGAGGCAGGGGCTGCCGCCACCCGGACGCCGGACAACATCATCGACGAGCAGGTCGCCCGCATCCGAGAGCAGGTGGCGACGCCCACGTCATCTGCGGCTTGAGCGGGGAGTGGACTCATCCGTGGCCGCCGCCTCGTCCACCGCGCCATCGGCGACTCAGCTCACCTGCATCTTCGTCGACCACGGCTCGCTGCGCGCCGGGGCGAGCGCGAGCAGGTGGAGCACGATTACGCCGAGGTATGGGCATCCGCGTCATCGCGGTCGACGAGACCGAGCGCTTCCTGAGCGCCCTGGCTGGCGTCACCGAGCCGGAGGCCAAGCGCAAGATCATCGGACGGAGTTCATCCGTCCTTTTCGAGGCCGCCCAGCGCGCGTCGTCGAGGCCGTCGGTGCCGAGGGGCGGCGAGATCCGCTTCCGGTCCAGGGGACCTGTATCCCGACGTCGTCGAGTCCGGTGGGGTGAGGAGCCGCTAACATCAAGAGCCACCACAACGTGGGCGGCCTGCCCGAGACCTCGACTGAGCTCATCGAGGCGCTGCGAGCTGTTCAAGGACGAGGTGCGCCATCGGCCGCGAGCTGGGTGTGCCGGAGAAGATCGTCGCCCGCCAGCCTTCCCGGGCCGGGGCTGGGCATCCGCGTCATCGGTGAGGTGACGGCCGAGAACACGATGCGCTGCGGGCTGCCGACGCTCATCGCCCCTGAGGACTCACGGCCGCCGGGCTCGACGGCGAGATTCCGGCAGTGCCCGGTGGTGCTGCTGCAGACGTGCGTTCCGTGGGTGTTCAGGGCGACGGGCGTACCTATGGTCACCCCATTGTTCTGCTGGCCGGTCAGCAGGAGACGCCATGACGGCCGACTGGACCCGCTCGCCCTATGACGTCCTGGCGCGCATCTCCAACCGGATCACCAACTCCGTGCCGGAGGTCAACCGGTGGTGCTCGACCGCACGAGCAAGCCCCCGCACCATCGAGTGGGAGTGACGGGCGAGTCGTGCCAACTGCCTGCCGTTGCGAGTTCACCGGCGCGCTGGGAAGCGCTGGCGCGGGCCTTGCTTTGTCCGCCGCGGGCTGAGCGGTCTGGGGCGTCTCATCGGTCCTGGCCGAGGTGACCGCGGTTCGGCAGGGCAGACCCAGCGGATCTGCACATCGAGGACCGCGACTGCCGGAACGTACTTTTTCCTGCAGATGACTCGAGACGCCTCAGTGGTCTCGTGGGAGAGCACAGTCTCGTCGAGAAAGCACGTTCGATCGACCAGACCCGTTTTGGACGTGGGAAACTGCGTGAACTGCAGGATGATAGGGCGCTCGTCTCCGAACCCAGCGCGGAGGCGTAGAGAGCGTGAAGATGCGAGCAGGAGGCGCGCCGTAGACAGGAGGAGCTTGATCGTCAGGCTGGAGCCCTCTGGTGACTAGCGGTGTGTTCGGACGCGCAGGCTGGAGATTTTTGGAGAATGGATACGTCCGTAGCTGGTGAGGCGCGTTGCTTGCGGAAGTCACGAGACGCCAGGAAAGGCTACACGTCGATATCGGGTTCGCGTGCTCCGGTAAAGTATTCAGAGCCTGGATTCGCGAATTTCGCAGACCGCACGAAAAACCGCTGTCGATCGCTCGCGCGGCTGTGGTTCTGTGTCACCGAGTGTTCCTTGCCCGTCCGGTCGGGCCGAGTGCGTCTAAAGAGCTGAGTTCTCCTGGCGTATCTTCTGAAGACGTTGCGAAACGTTCTACGTGATCTGGATGAACTGCGCAAGAAGGCATTCTGGACGACGAAGAGTTTCTGTCGAAGCGCCAGTTGCTGGGGAGGCTGTAGATTCGTCCACGTCATATTTTCGGTAATCACGAAAGATTGAGAATTATGCGTAAGTATGTGTCCGTATTGAAAACGCTAAATTCTTGTACGTTCGTACTTCCGGGCATTCAATGTTGCGTGGTTCTGACTACGATGGGTGAAGCAGTGATGTCGCTGCAATCGTTTGTCTCGTGCTCGGCATACTGTCGAATTTCAGGAGCCACAATGTCGTACCCTCCTCAGTCCAACCCGCCCCAGCCGTATCCGCCTCAAGGTCAGGGTGCCTGCGCCGATGCAGCAGCCGGCACCGTTGAAGAAGGGCGCAACCGTGGGGCATCGTCGCCCCGGTGATGGCGGTCATCGGGTTCATTTTTCGCCTGTGTCCCCGGTGCGCTCATCGTCGGCTGGATCCTGCCGCCGATCTCCTTCATTATTGGCTTGGTCGGCCTCTTCCGGAAGGGGAGGCGCTGTGGCCGGCAGTCACCGCAGTGATCGTCTCGGTGGTCGGAACCATCGCTGGTGTCATGGTGTTCCTGACGGTCCTGTCGAATGTCGTCGATGATGCTGCTCAACTCCGCCAGTGCGGTCACTGCGTCAGTGGGCCCTCTGGCGGAAAAGTCATCGGATGCGGTGGCTCGGGATCCGCTGATTCCTCGCAGGGGAAGACTCGCGAGAACCCCTATCCGCTCGGCACCGAGATCTCCAGCAAGGACTGGAAGGTGGTGATCAATTCAGTCACCTTTCGACGCCAATGCTGCGTGGCTGCGGCCAACCAGCGCTCAACGATCCTCCCGCTGACGGGAAGGAGTACGTTCTCATCAACTACACGGCCACCTACATCGGCAACGACCCGGCTGGGAGACACCCCTGCGTTTGTGACGGTCGACTTCGTGACGGCGGATGGTGTCACCATTGATGGAGCCGACTCCATCGCCGTCGCCCCGGACGCCATCGATACCTGACGACGCTGCACAACGGGGCCAGCGTCTCAGGCAACGTTGTGCAGCGGTGCCGTCAGCCAACGCCCAGAACGGGGTTCTTGCGGTGAGCCCTGGCCTTGCTGCCGACAAGGTCTTCGTCGCCGTGAAGTAGCGTCTGCGCCTCAGCCTCGATGCCGGGGTCGGTCGCCGGGTGGCGGTCGGCCCGTCCTCGTGCGCGACGGGTCTTGTCCCTGTCCAAGAAACGGATCGCGACGGCGCCGACATTGACAGGACTGCAGTGATGGTCCGCATATGATTGCGTCGAACGCGCCCTGCTGGCACTGGGCCTCGGCTGCATCCCTGAAGGACGTCCCATGACGAGTGCCGGTCGAGCGCCACCGCGCTGCCACTCGTCGTCCGCACTGCGCGAAGCGAGCGCGCTGCCGCGCCTCCCGTCCTTTCGTTTTCACACGCCATGAACCGGCAGTCGCGGCGTGTTGTTGTCGCTGTATGCCGGGGTGTTTGTACCCAGGCGCCCTCGTACGAACGCGGGCCCTGACGCTTGCACGTCGGATGCGCCCGGACTGGCTAGCAGTCCACCTGTGCGGACGTCCTCACCTCCCCAGGCCGAGCGCAGCGACGTCGCAGCGCGTGGCTCGCCAACCGGACCGAAGGAACCCCTGTGTCTGCCGCCTCCACCGTTCCACCAGCGCCTCCCACCACCCGCGACCGACGAGGCTCGTGCCGTGCGCGCCGCCAGGTGCCGCGCCACCACACGATTCGCCCTCACGCCCTCATCCAGGGCATCTTCATCGCCTGGGTCGCCGTCACCATCACCTTCATCGGCCTCGCACCTGGCGCAGCGCCTTCGGCGAGCCCGGTGACGGCAAACCGGTCGACGGCAACCCCACCGAGCGCCGGAACGCCCCGCCAATCGTGAGCACCTGGGAGGATCGCCCCTCTCTCTCCGCCCCGGCGGTGCTGGCAGTTGGAGCAGCTGCGGCTGGACCGAGGCCCGCCGCGCCGGCAACCTGACCGGGCCAGAGGATATCGCCGGTCGTCCCGGAAGAAGGTGGGAAGGATCTGCGACAGTATCTGCAGACAGACGCTGGACCAGCCCCCTGCCGGAACCGCCGGAGCGACCGGCCCGACTGCGCTGCCAGCCTGATGCCGACTCGGACCGAGGATCAACCATGACCGATCACCCCACTGAGCCCACCACCACCGACTCCGAGGCGGAGGGCGCTCCGCTGGACCACCCGCCCACCGACGGCGGTGAGCGCCTCGACGGGCGCTCGGCCGCCCTGGTGAGCGTGCCGACTGCGTTCTCACCGGTCGCGCGGCCAGGTGGAGGTAGCCTTGAGACCATCGGAATCCGACCAGCAGCCTGAGCGAGGCCGAGGTCGCCCAGGCGTGCGCAGCCGGTCAGGTGGTGCCGTCCTCCTGCGGGACGGACATCCTGGCCGTCGGAACGACCGCCGAGCTCGAGGAATGCCTGGCCGAGTTCCTTCCTGACGTCGACCCCAACGACGTCGTACGCGTGGACCTGCCCGGCACCACCCTCATGCCCGGGCTCATCGAGACCCACGACCACCCGCCCACCTCCGGCACCGACGTCGAGTACCCCGACCACGGGCCCATGAGGTTGCCCGCCTCACCCTCAACGCGCCTCGCGCCGCCCGCGAGCTGCCCAGCGAGGGCGTCACCAGCGTCCAGTCCTCGGGCGCGCCACTACGTTGACGTCGCCCTGCGCGACGCCGTCGACGCCGGAGACCTGCGCGGGCCCCGATCATCGCCTCCGCCGCAGATCACTCACGACCGGTGGACACGCCCACCACGCCGGAGGCGCGCGGACTCTCTGGACGAGATCCGCCGCCAGGTCCGCCGCCACCACCTCATGGGCGCTGACACGATCAAGGCCATGGCCACCGGCGGCTTCATGACCGATGGTTCCGCTGGTTCGCCCAGTTCACCACTGAGGAGCTGCGGGTCCTCTTCGACGAGGCCCATCGGCTGGGCAGGTGGACGGCCGCCCACGCCCACGGCACCCAGGGCATCGAGCGGGCCGTGCGCGCCGGGTCGACTACATCGCCCACGCCTCTTCGTCTCGGCGGTCGGGCGCAGCGAGTTCGACCCCACCCTGGCCGACGAGATGGCGCGCCGGCGTGTACGTCGACTCGCACGATCGTGGCCGACCTGCCCGGCATCATCGCGGCCGACCTGACCTTCGCCCCACCCGCCCGCCAGCTGTGGGAGCACGGGGATGAGAATCGTCGCCGGCCACGACGCTGGCATCCCCGCCTCCCCGCAGCGCGCCTAGCGTCGGTGGCCTCCAGGCCCTGGAGTCCGTGGGCCCTGCCCGTACCGAGGTCCCGCCGGCTCGCCACTTCCAGGGCCGCCGCCGCGATCGGACGCGCCGGCGTCACGGGGGGTGCTCGCCCTCGGCTTCGAGGCGGACCTCATCGCGGTCGCCGGGGACCTGAGCCAGACCTGGCCGCCCCTGCACGACCTGCGCCTCGTGGTGGCTCGCGGTCATCGAGTTCCGCCCTGATCGGGTCGAGGGCCTGGCCGCCTCCCCAGACTCCCCACCGAGGCAGTCGGTCCGTCGGCGACCCTGGGCCGAGTGGCGAGAGCGGGCGCGGGCCGCCCGCCACCCGGAGGTCTGAGCGTGCAGGATCAGGCACCGGGGACAGTCGGGGAGACGGTTGAAAGCGTCCTGGGGATCGGCTTTCGCGTCCGGCTGACCGACCTGGCCGATGACTACGCCCGACTCCTGGCCTCACAGGACCCTGGCGGCCGAGGCCACCGGTCTGCCGGAGCCGAGCGCTCCTGCCCGACGTCGGCCCCGAGGCCCTGGCGGAGAGAAGCATGGTCGAGCGCAGGCTGCATCAGCTCGTCCGCGCTGTCGAAACGCCCCGGCCCCCTGACCGGTGGCCACGGGGCGAGAAGCGACGGCCCAGGGACGACGCTCGAGACAGCACGCCCGGCGACGGCGATCCTGGGGAACGGCACCTCGGCAGTACGCGTCCCTGCGCGCCCACCTGCTCGAGCGCCTGAGACCTCCATCGACCTCTATCGACTCGGCGGAGCAGGGCGCCGAGCTCAACATCCTCACCTCACCCTTCCAGGGCGTGCGCCGACGGCTCACCACCCTGCCCACTGACCTGCCTGGTTCCACCTCCTCCGTACAGGACTGGGCGGACCTGGGTGACCGGCTACCGTGCCGCACCCCGCCCTGGCGGGATCCGCGACTCCTCGGCGGTCAGTGCGGCCCAAGGGCGTTCTGCCTCCTCGCGGACAGGCTCGAGGCCGTCGCCCGGCAGACCGACGACCTGGCGCGTGTCCTGGCCTCCGATCCGCGGCGAGACGGTGCGACGGCGGCCACGCTCTGCCGGACGGCGCCCTCGGCGGGACCTCCAGGTTGCCGCTGCCGACGCCGCCCGGGCGGTGGCCGGCCCCGGCCGCTACCTGCGCGGCGAGCTCGCTCCACTCGCCCCGGCCCGCGAGGGCGTCGGGCCGAGCCGCCACGCCCGCTGGGTGCGCGATGCTCGGGACCTCCATCGATACCGCCGAGGTCTCACCAGTGGGCGCGCCAGGAGCTGGTCGACGTCGTCGCCGCCCAGGACGCCTTTGGCCGCTGAGGTCCTCGGACGGGAGCGCGGGCCGGCGACCTTGACGCGCACCTGCGCCCGACCCTCCACCGAATGAGCCCCGAGGACTTCCCCGCTGGGCGCAGGGGCGTGGCCGACGAGGCCTGGGACGCCGTCGTCGGCCACCCTGCTCGACGTCCCGGACGGCCTGGGCCGACCAACGGTGCTGCTCGACGACCCCGGGCGGCGGCGTCCACTACGAGGAGCCCGAGCCCAGCCGGAGTCTGCCCGAGGTACTGCGCTCCTTCGCCATCGGCGACGAGACCGTCTGGCCCTGGGCGGAGCGCACCACGGTGCTGCACGAGTCGGTCCCCGGCCACCACTGCCCACTCCGGCGCGTGAGCCTTGATCCTCACTGACTCTCTGGCAGCGGCACCTGGGGAGGTCCCTGGCTGTAACGAGGGCTGGGCCCTGTACGCCGAGAGGCTCGCGATCGAGACCGGGTTGCTGAGTAAACCCGCCGACCGCTTCGGGTGGCTGGCGGCGCGGCGCTGGCGGATCGTCAGGGTCCTGGTGACCCTCGGTGTGCACTCCTGCTACCGGTGCCCGCCGAGATCGCCGCCCTGCCCGGTGCCGGCAGCGGCACGCAGGGACCGTCCCACGGTGGAGGCGAGCTGCGCGCCCACACGGTCCTGGGCGGGGTTCCTCCAGTTCGGAGGTGGACAAGCAGCTGGGCTGGCCCGCCCAGGGGCTGGCATACGTGCTGGGCGAGCGGGTCTGGCTGGAGGGTCGCGAGCGCGCCCAGCACCGTGCCCGGGCGGCGGGGGAGAGAACTCGACCTGCGGGCCTTCCACAACCGCGGCATCGGCTTGGGGAGCGTGGGCCTGGACCTCCTGACCCGCGAGCTGGGCTGAACATCGCTGTGGGCCCGGCTGGAGGAACCCACCGGTCCACAGCGACGTCACCCGTTGTCCCTACAGTGACGACCGCGCTCGGGTGCGGCCCACGGCCATGGCCACCGAGAGGATCGCGACGGCGAACAGGGCGCAGATCCCGCTGTCCACGAGCAGGGGCGAATGATGCTGGCGGACATCGAGGTCGCATCGTAGGCCCCGGAGATCGCCTGGTCCGCCCAGTAGCCGGGCGTGAGCCTGGCAGCGGGCGACGGCGTCGGTAGCCACTCGATCGGTACCCAGGCCCCGGCCAGGAAGGACATGGCCAAGCCTCCGATATTGGCGACGGCGTTGGCCGCGTTCTGGCCCAGGCCGAGCTGCCCCATGAGGAATCCTATCGAGATCGCCACGAGCATGTAGGCACCCAGGGCCGCTGCGACCACGCCCAGGAGCGGAGCTGATGTCGTCACGGTGCCGGCCTCGAAGACCGCCACCCCCAGCCCGAGGGACCCACAGCCACCCGGGATTTGTCCCGACGACGAGGCACGCGCCCAGCAGTCCGAGGTTGCGAGGCCCGCCGCTGACCGGGGCGGAGTCAAGACGGGAACGGATCGCCCGGCGGCCCAGCGCTGTCATGAGCGTGGAGATCGTGACGATCGCGAAGGTCATGAGCGGGTACAAGGAGAACCGGGCGTAGACGAGGAAGCTGTGCGACAGGGACGTGCTGTCCGGGGCGATCCGCTCGGCCGGGGCGGAGCGGTTCATCGTCTCCTTTAGCCAGGGCGACGGCCCGAGCCGGATCGTCGGTGAGGTGTTGACAGGTAGTCGGCGACCTGCCCGTGCAGGGAGTCGGTGCGCACGTTCATGAGTGCGCCGGAGGCGAGACTCGTACCCGATGACCGTGTCCATTCGAGGTGGCTCAGCACCCTCATGAGCCGTCTGCTGGAGCTGTTTGCCGTATCCGGCGGGGATGATGAGGATGTAGCTGATGCGGTCCTGCGCGGTGGCGTCCTGGATGGCCTGCCTGGAGTCCTCGAGCGGCTGAACCTTGCCGACGGACTCGACGTAGTCGCTTGACCCCGCAGGGAGATCGTGGAGTCGTCGCGGTCGATGACGGCCACGTTCGCCGTGGCGGTCGTGACCTGCTGGAGTAGTCCTCGGACCTGGCCATGCCTGTGAACAGGCCGAACGTGGGATAGCAGCACCAGGTAGATGAGGATGTACAGCCGGTGAGCGGCCATAATTCTCACACACGTCTTAAAGGTGCTCATGGGTCATCCTCCTGGCGCGGATCAGGGCGATAGTCAGGAACAGGCATGTCATGCCCAGCAGGACTGCGCAGCTGCGGGTGAAGGGCTCCAGGGAGTCGTAGTAGAGGAGCCCGTAGAAGCAGCGGGCGGTCTGCCACAGGGGATTGGCCTGCGCCAGCAGCGGGGCATGGCTCTCGACGGAAATGGCCAGGGACTGGGCTGCGGACCGTACAGGCCGTGAACAACGACAGCAGGAGGTGATCCCGGAGATCATCCTGACCCCCAGACGTCCGAGGCGTCCCCAGCGCGGCACCCGCTGCGCTCGACATGAGGCTGCAGACCCCGATCGCCACGAGGCACAGGACCGTGTGGGGCCCGAAGTCCACGTCCACGACTGTGGCGATGAAGGTGAAGGCGATGAGCAGACAGGCAAGGACGCACACCCAGGAGGCCGCGAGCGTGGCCGTGAGGGACCTTCCACCGTGGCAGACCCGCCATGGTCTGGCGCGCGCCCAGGGGTGAGATGGCCATGATGCCCTGCACGGCGACCATGCGCGACGGTCGTCCCCATGCCGCAGGCGAAGGCCAGCAGCGCGAAGTAGTGGGTCTCGGCTTGACGGGAGATGGCGTCACTGAGAGCGAGCGGGTGAAGGACTGGTTGGTCTCAAGGGTGGCCAGCCGCTCGGGCGCCGTTCCCGCCTTGATCAAGGCCTCGTACTCGGCCCGTCTCTGGGTGTAGGAGTCCATGACCACCCGCAGCACCCGAGTCGTCTCGGCATCGTTGCCCTTCTGAGTCACGTGCAGCACGGGCTCGCCGCTCTCGACGGCGAGGGTAGCTGCTGGTCTCTCCTGTTTCACGCGGCGGCCTCCGGCCTCCGAGGCGGTGGGAGTGGGCGACCTGGTGATGAGGTGTGTCGGCGTCGTCGGCTGAGATCCGCTCGACGACGGCGTCCAGTCCTGGATCCGTCTGGTAGGCCTCGTCCTGGACGACGCCGAAGCTCATGGGGTTGGCCTCGAAGGCCTCGTTCAGGTTGGAGAACTGTGCCAGCGAAGATGAGGGACAGGGACGATCGGGAAGCCGAGTGTCCACACGAGCAGGATGCGGTCGCGCAGGAGCCTGAGCACCTGGTAGGAAGACGGTCAGCATCTCAGGCCGCCTCGTCGCGCAGAGCCCGCCCGGTGATCTCCAGGAAGACGTCGTTGAGGGTCGGGGGCTCGGAGGTCACCCGGCCGCAGGTCGCCCCACCTCGTCCAGCGCCTTTCATGACGTCGGAGAGGTTATGGGCCCCGGGGAGCACTCGATCGAGCACCTCGCCGTCCTGCGGGTGGCCGTGCGCACATGCTCCAGCCGGCGAAGTCCTTCAGGGCCTCCTCGCCCAGGGAACCGGGTCGACAGACTCCAGGCGGATGCGCTCACCGGTGCCGATCGCGGCCTTGAGCTCGTCGGAGGTTCCGGAGCCACCCGCCGACCGCGGTCCCGATGATGACGATCGCGGCACATGCTGCTCCACCTCCTCCATGTAGTGGCTCGTGTGAGATGATGGTGGCGCCGTGCTCGTTGAGACGCCTGATGCCGTCGAGGATGGCGCCCGGCTCTGCGGGTCGATCGGCGACCGTGGGCTCATCCAGGATGATGAGGTCGGGGCCGTGGGCGATGCCGCAGGCAATGTTGAGACGACGCAGCAGGCCGCCGGAGAGCTTCGGGCTTGAACTTCACGAACTTCTCCAGGCTGACGAAGCCGATCGCCTCGGCCGCCAGGCGGCGCCGCTCGGTGCGATCGCGAACGTAGAGGGCGCAGAAGGCGTTGACGTTCTCCGCCACCGTGAGCTCGTCGAAGACGGCGATGTCTGAGCACCACGCCGATGCGGCGCTTGAGCTCGTAGGGCGGTGGGCGTCATCGGCTCGCCGAAGACTCGGATCGAGCCCTTGTCGTAGGCGAGCAGCTGGAGGATGCAGTTGATCGTCGTCGTCTTTGCCCGATCCGTTGGGGCCGAGCAGGCCCAGCACCTGGCCGCGCGGGATCTTGAGGGACAGGCCGTCGACCGCGACCAGCTCCCCGTAGCGCTTGATCAGGGAGCCGACCTCCACAGCCGGGCCGGTATCCCTGGTCCCGTCTTTGACTTCCATCTCGGTTCCTTTCTTCCCGCCGGTGTTCCCCGGCTCGCGACTCCCATGTTCCTGCGGGGGGTGGTGGCGGTCAGAAGTGCCGCCGTCGACCTGGGCGGGCAGCCATGACTTCTGTCGCGAGACTTGCGAAGCAAGACCTTCACAGCGGCATGCCGAGCCTGCAGGTGCGGGCCATCGATCGATAACCGAGGTAGCAAAGGTCCTGATCGACAACGGCGTGCTGCTGGGCGGCTGCGGTCCTACCGGCCCTGCCTGGGGGCGGGCGGAGACGGCTGTCGTGATCTGGTTGATCGCGGCCGTGGCTGTCTCGCCGGCCTGGTGTGACCGTCAGGGTTCAGGGACGGTGGACCGTCGCCGTCCCGGTCGCCTACCTCCTGGTGGGGATCGCTCTCGACGGCCCCGTCAGTCGGGGCCCCGCTGGCCGTCTACGGCCCTGGCCCGCCTCGGTGCGCTCGGGACCCGCCACGCGCGGATGGTGGCGGCTATCGGCTGTATCCCTCGTGGCCCTCGCGGCCAGACGGGTCCCGGGTGCGCCAGTCGGCCCCTCGCTCTGGCGATCTGCGCGCTCGCGGCTCTCCTTGCGCTGCGCACCCTCCAGGAGGAGACGGTGCGGATGAGCCTGCACGCAGTGCGAGACGATCTGCGCGAAGGGTCCTCACCCTGCAGGACACGAATGCCCGGCCGCTTCAGGCCCAGGACCACGACGCTGCGCCGCCGCTCGTCCGAGCGCACCCGGATCGCCCGCGAGATCCACGACGGCGTCGGCCACCTCTCACCTGTCTCCTGCTGCAGGTCAAGGCCCTCCAGGTCGTCACCGGGATGCGCCGGGCGTCGTCGACGACCTCGTCCACCTGGACGACGGCCTCGACGAGGCCCTGGACTCCATGCGCCGACCCCGTCCACGCCTGTCCGACGAGGCGAGGATGGCCACTCCCTCAACCTGCTGGGCGTGCGCTGCGGCATCGCGCCGTGAGCGTCGGGACTGCTCCTGACCGAGTACCGAGCCGCCGGCGGCAGTGGCGCGCTGCGTCGCCGTCGTGCGTGAGGCCTCGACCGACGCCGCCCGCCACGGTAGCGCCTCGGCCCGGCGTGGCGGTCACCGACCACCCTGCGTTCTGGCGGTCACGGTCGACAGTGACGGTGTCGTGCCCGACGAGGGACGAGGCGGCCGTGGACGGCCGTGGGGCTCGGACTGGGCGCTGCGCTCCATGACCGAGCAGGTCGAGGGCCTGGGCGGCCGGGTGCGATCACCCGCGACCGCGGTTCACTGTCTTCGCCACGATCCCCGCGACGGACAAGGAAAGAAGGAGCGTCACGAGGGTCCTCATCGTCGACGACGACGCGCTCGTCGCCCAGTCCTGTCCACGATCCTGTCGGTCGAGGACGACGTCGACGTCGTCTGGCCTGGGCGGCTCGGGTCCCGAGGCCATCGAGCGCTACCGGGCTCGGCCCTGGACGTCCTTCTCATGGACATCAGATGCCCGGCGGGGACGGGCTCAGTGCGGCCGAGACGATCCTGACCGAGGATCCGCAGCGCGTATCGTCTTCCTGACCACCTTCTCCGACGACGAGTACATCGTGCGGCCCCTCAAGATGGGCCTCGCGCGGCTACCTCATCAGCAGGACGTCGCTCAGGTCGCCCCGGCGCTGCGGTCCGTCATGGCCGGGGTGCGTCCTGAGGGGAGGTGCTCGGGCGCAGCGCCACCATGGACTCGAGCGCAGGCCCGCAGGAGAGCGGGCGCGATCGAGGGCCGGGGCGTCAGGACCTGCGAGCACGATCTGCGGCTTGACCGACCGCGAGTACGAGGTGGTCGAGGCCGCTGAGGCGCATGACACGCTGAGCCGCGACGCGGCTGTTCGCGAGTGAGGGCTACGGTGCGCAACACATCAGCGCGATCCTGGGCCAAGCTCGGGCCTGCGTAACGCACCCAGGTCGCGGTCATACATTACTGCCCGCGCAGGCCGGGAGTAGCCGAGCTCGGCCACAGACCTCGTCACCGGTCGCGCGGACCTCGAGGGCGGCTCTCAGTGAGCACCGAGTTTCTTTGCGGTCAGTTCTAATGAGCATTGCCGATAGTTTGCCGTCCCGTCTGCCCGGCGTAAAATATTTTGTCACGTCTTCTCGAGCTCGAGGCTCAACGCTGCCTCTCTTTATCGCTCACTGATTGGAAGCTCAGTCGCTCCAGTCTCTCCTGCCCGGTTACTTTGGTGCAAACTCATCACGAATTGCTGTGAAGGAGGTGATCACGGCATGATCCGCGCGCAGACCGTCAACACCTTCGAGCCGCCAACGATCGCTGAGGGCATGCGCTACGCGTCCAGCGGGGCTCCTGCTCGTGCCGCTCCTGCTCCTGTTCCTGCTGCTGTGCCCAGATGTCTCCGCGCGCGCTGTGGAGGGGCAAACACGAGGCGCGCCGCCACACTCCCCTTTGAAAGGCCCTGCTTCATGCTCGTTATCAGTGATCTCTCGGTCCGCTACGGGAAGATCCTGGCGTTGGATCTTCCGGGAACGATCACCTACCCGGACCACGCGGTGGTCGCCGTGCTGGGCGGCAACGGAGCAGGAAGACAACGTTCATCAACGCGGTCCTCGGCGAGGTCCCCCACGCCGGACGCGTCAGCGGTATTGATCCGAGCTGCACGGCGTGCAGTTTCAGACGAATTCCTTTAACCCCCTCATGCGGGTCGGAGAACTCTGCCGGCTTGTCGGAGTCGCCACAGGCGGCGACCTGGGTCAGACACTGAACATTCCTCCGCTCCTGAGCCGGAGGATGAGCTCGCTGTCCGGTGGTGAGAGACAGAGAGTGACGCTGTTCCTCGTCCTGTCCCGCCTGAGGAGAGCTATCTTCGACGAGGTGACCACGGGCATCGACTTCCAGACCCGTGAGCTCATGATGGAGATCGTCCGCGAGCGCACCCGAGGGACGACGGTTCTCATCACCACGCACTACTTTCGAGGAGGTCGAGGACTGGGGCCACCCACTGCCTCGTCCTGGATCGTGCGAAGCCCCTGTTCGCCGGTCTGGTCGAGGACCGCCGTCACGCGCGTCACCGCACCATTCGCTCATCATGTCCGGGCAGGCGGCGACACCTGCCCGACCGGCTGCGGACCGGGCGCGGCGATTCTCGTGGAAGTCGTCCGACCGCTTCCTCATCGCGCGCTCGAGTGAGGAGCAGCTGGCAATGGGAGAGGACCTCACCTGCAGCAGGCTGGTCTTCGAGGTTCAGCCTCATGGGCTCTGGCGCGTACACGATCGCGATGTCGGCCTGCAGCGGTCAAGAGGAGTCAGTCCGTTGAAGACCTGCTTTATGCACCTGGTCACCGATATCCGAACGCTTTTCCGCGTGCCCGTGTCGGCGTTCTTCACTGTCGTCTTCCCCTCGCTCATGCTGATCATCATGATGGCGAGTTACTGCAACTCGGACATCGGCAGCGGGATACGGCTGAGCTGACAGCATGCCTCATCGCCTCGGGATGGGGCTCGTCCCCCTGTCTCATCACCTTCCCTCGTGGATCTGCTCCAGCGTGAGAGCCCACCTCCTGCGCCTGAAGTACCATCACGTCTGTTGGCTCGTCGTCGCCACGAGCAACGCGCTCGCCCACATGGTCATCGCCCTGTGCGGAACGGCTGTGACCTTCGCCGTCGGCGTCCTCTTCACGACATGAGGATCCCCGCCTCCCGCCCTGATCGCCTCACTGCTCCAGCTCATCGTCGTCACCGCCTCGCCCATGCTCTTCGGGCGGCTCTGCCTTCATCGTCCGACAGACGGCGGTGGTGACCGCCGTCGGCCTCGTCCTCATGTTCGTCGTTTACATGCTCTGCGGCGTCTCGGCGACTTTTCCGCCAGCCACGCCAGGCCGCCAGGCCGGGAACCCTCGTCCCCTGAGCACCTCGCGAATGACGGATTCGACGTCTGGACCTCGACCAGGCTCATGATCCCGCAGCTCTGGGCGACCAGATGCCGCGTGGGCCGGCACCTCCGCCGTCGTTGCCGTCATCGCCGCACGTCGTCGTCTCCGGCGGTAGAGAAGAACCTCTGCAACAGCGAGTCCTGATATGAAGAATACGCGCCACGGACTGATGTCACAGCAGGTCAATCGCCCATCCTTCGCAATCATTGCCGGCATCGTCATGGGTAGTGCACTGCGCCGTCGTGATCTCGTTCGCTAGTCACCACGCCTACAGCGCGCTTCCTGCATCGTATGATGTCCGGCCCTTGGCCTGCCCCTTTATCATCTCACCAGGGTCGGCGGAGGTCCATGCAGGAGTCCCAGTGCCCCGGAACATGGTGTCTCGTGGGCATCCCAGCCTCCTCGTTCTTGCAGTCCTGTGGAGGCCTGGTGGCGCCGTCAGGAGAGCCGCCTCATGGACCGTTGAGGATCTCACCGAGCTGCGCGCTTACGTCAACCGCCATTCCGTCAGGTCCGCCGCGGCCCCGAACGCGGTCAACAGTACGAATGACGCCAGCGAGTGACACGAGTCGCTGCGTCTGACCCCTGCAGATGGTCCACTCGAGCGAGCTCGACAAGCCGCATCAGCCTCCGCCGTCTCGACCGGAAAGGCTGCCCAGACCCTGAGCGAGCTGAGAACATTATCGTTCCCGCCTCGTGCTGGGGCACGTAGTCGTTGATGCTTGCTGGGCTGCGCAAGATCTTTCCTCGCCGTCGCGTGCGGAGCATCGCCCTGGCTGGTCTTCCGGCGTACCTCTCTGCACGTGCTGTTCAATCTTCTGGTTTTCTTGCGCAAGCTCGCGGACGCCGATCTCTCAGCCCGTCGTCTCATGAGCCGCCTGGAGGGGAGGAGCACGTGAGCGTGTTTGTACGGTCCTGCTCGTCCTAGTGGGTGACGAGGCGGACGAGCCTGGATCCATCCATGACGGTCGCGAGCCGCGCGGGAGGTGAGCGACCGGTGCAACAACCTGTTTCTCGACGCCGGAGCGGGGCGTGGTTCTCGATGCGTGGCCATGCGGAGGCCGAAGAGAAGGGGACCAGCATGAGTATCGGAGAGTCATATAGCAGCCCTGAGAGGCTCAGGGATGACTCCGAGTGACCCTGGCGGGCAAGGTCCCGCCGCCCGCTGCCGTCTCTAGAGGTGGGAGACCGGGGTGACGACCCTGGGAAATCGATATGTGCAAAGCTCCCCGCCGCGCGCTCTGACCTTCCGGTCACACGGCTGGAGATGCCCCTGTAGCCTCTGCTGCCAGAGCTGCGGTCTCCTCAGCAATGAAACGGACTACGGTACCGAGTCCGACGGCACGAAGTCGGAGGAGTACTGCACCTGGTGCCATCCGGACGGGATCCTTCCGAGGAGGATCGCCCGATGCCTTCATCAGAGCACAACGCCCCCTTACGTGGCCAAGGATCGGCATCTCCCAGGACGAGGCCGCTCCCTATCTGGCTGTCGTCCCGCCGACTCTCAAAGCGGTGGGCTCGGTGACCAGGCGTGACCAGATCGCGGCGCGCCCGATGCCTCACGAACATCGGGTGAACGTGGTTGAGGCCGCCGACGTGCGGCGTCGAGTCGACCCCGCCCCAGGAGCTTGGCGTGGAAGAGCGCATTGTCCGGCAGGAAGATCTCCGGGTCCCCACGAAGTCGTCGTCACCTTCCTCAGACCCGATAGTCGCCGTAGATGGGGAAAGGTGCCAGTCGGTTGGCGGGTGTCGCCTGCCCAGCACCGCCCGATCTCGGCGCGGGCTCGGGCACCGCGAGTCGGCGTCAGTGTCGGCGATCTCCGTTGGTGTTGGTGATGTCGACTCAGGGAGATGAGGACGAGCTCGTCAGGTTAGCGTCGCCGGCCTCAGCAGAGACAGGGCGATGACCACCGCCAGGCCCTCAGCCCGAGCTGACTCACCCATGAGGACGATCCCAGCTTACCCGGGTTTCCGCGACGCGCCGAGGTCCGCACCATGCCGGTGCGCCTCCTGCCAGGTGTGGTGGGGTCAGCGGATAGAGCGGCATGATGACATGGCTCCCGTCCTGCGGGCGGTGGTCGACCAGCCAGCATGAGCCGAGACCGCCGTCGGGATGCTATCCGCCGCCGTGGAGGTAGATGACGATCGCCCGACGGCGCATGCGGGCGGACGTGTGCAGACGGCATGCCCGAGTCTTCGCGCCGCTCCAGGTCGTAGAAGAAGCGCCCCAGGCCGGGAAGGCGACGGCCGGCGAAGGCTCAGGACGGCTGGCCGGGCGGCGATCCGGCTGGTGATCGGCGCGGCGTGCGCATCTTGACCGGTCGGGTGCGTGCCCGCCAGGCTCGTGCTGAGCGCCTATAGGCGCTTGCGGGAGTAGAGGCTGAAGGCCCTCTACCGTCAGGCCGACGCCGCCATGCCGACGGCGAGTCGTCCCACTGATCGCTTCCTGGAATATCCTCAGCGATTCTCCGCTCCGCGAGCACCGAACACTGTCCGAAGACTACCCGGATCCGTGTCGGGCTCCGTTATCGTAGGCATCAGCTACCGCGATGATGGAAAGAACCCAGCTCGTTCACTCAGCAGGAGGCGTAATGCGGCGCACGTCAGCGTGACGAGAGGAGATTGCGATGCTGCGTACGCGATCGATTTCACGCTCGCCGTCCGCGCCCCGGCCTCGAGTGCTGCTGTGCCAGCTGGCGCCGACGGCGCCTTTCTGGCGGAGCCAGGCGGGATCGCCCTGTTTCGGCCGTGCGCGCGGCGCGCCGTCAAGCGAGAACCGGCGGCGACGTCAACTCCCGCCACGTCACCACCATCGAGGAGGGTCTGGGCGGCTTCCGGCTTCTATCGTCTCCCGGCTGGCTGGAGGCCCACGACCGCGTTCCGCGACGGCCCATCAGACTTCGTCGCCGGCATCAGGGCCGAAGGCCGCAGCGCAGCGTCCCCGCCGCTCATCGACCGGCAGCATGGGCCTACCGCACGCGAGCCAGGCCGCTCACTCTTGACGCTGGGACGCCGGCACCGCCCGAGACCGGGCCGTCTCACGTCCTGGCCCGAACCTCTCCGGTGAGGGCAGCGACTACACGAGGGCCAGACAGGCTCGCGATACCGAGATCGCAGCGACATGCTTTACCCTGAACGGCGCGCCGTCGAAGTTCCTCCTCGTCCTCAACGTGGGCGGCGTCGTCGACCTCAGCCCGCTGGGCGACGTCGGCAACATCCTTCTGCGCCCTCCAGCTCGCGCGACCATCGGCGACGCCTTTCACCCGACGTTCTGGCTGGGACGGGCTCACCCTCCGGCAAGCTCGCCGCCACCTGGGCGCATGGGATGAGTGCCACACCAGATCCAGCGTACTTCGCGATCCTGATGACACCACTACCGCAGGGGCATCTACGTCGGCTACAGCTTTCGGCTGACTCGGTCGGCGAGGAACCGCCTTCCCTTCGGATTCGGGCTGGGCTGCACGACAGCTCGACATCCAGACCCGCCAGGTGAGCCTTGACGGGGCGCGCGTGAGCATCTGACCTCGACGTCACCAATACCGGTGAGCGCCGGGCAAAGGAGACCGTCAGGTCTACGTCCAGTGTTCCGGCCGGCCGCCCTCGACCAGCCACTCCAGGCACTGGCCGGTTTCACCAAGACCGACGAGATCGCTCCCGGCAGCCACGGCGCACATCACCATCGACATCGACCTGACTCGACTGGCCTCCTACGGCGGCTGACCCGTGCCACGATCTGGAGGCCGGCCGCTACTGCGGGTGGGGCCTCCAGCCGGCAGCTGAGCCCCGTCGCCGTCGATGACGCTCCGGGACGCGACCGTCCGATCTTACCGACCGGCGACCTGGGGAGCCAGCTCCACTGATTTGAGGCCCGAGCCCGCGTCCCTCGATGTCCCGGCCGACCTGCCGGTGCTCGCCGTCGACCCGAGCCCACCTGCACTGGCCGGACGTCGCCGAGCCCTACTGAGATCCGCCCGGGAGGGCTTCAGTGAGGCCCTCGCCCTGGCCCGCTCTCCGACGACGAGCTCATCTATGCCGTCCTGGGGACTACCACGCGGCGAGGAGTCCGCTCCGTCATCAGGGGCGGCCTCCACCACCGTCATCGGCGCAGCGGGCGACCACACGGATCCCAGCCTGCCCAGCATCATTATGGCTGACGGGCCCGCCGGCCTGCGCCTGGCCCCCACCTACGGCGTCGACGCCGACGGCCCTTCTCCCTGGGCGACTCCAGCCTGCCCGCCACCTTCCTCGAGCCTCGCGGACGACGCCGGACGCGAGGCCCTCGGCATCGCAGACGCCTACCCGAACCTGAACCCACCGAGATCCGCGAGCGGTACACCACCGCCATCCCCATCGGCACCGCGCTCGCCCAGTCCTGGAACCCGCGCTGGCCGCAGCGCCTCAGCGACATCGTCGGAGCCGAGATGGAGCGCTTCGGCGTCGACCTCTGGCTCGCGCTTCAACCTGCACCGCTGCGTCCTGTGCGGACGCAACTCGAAATACCTCTCCGAGGACCCGCTGCTGGCGGACGTCATCGCCTCCGCCATCACCGCGGTGTCAGTCCCACCCGGGGCGGGCGTGACCATCAGCATCCTGGCCTGCAACAACCCAGGAGACCAACCGCCTCAACTCCAACAGCCGGGTCAGTCCCCAGGCTCCTGCGACCTCTACCTGCGCGCCTTCCGAGATCTGCGTGCGTCGGGCCCGACCCGCCGCCGTCAGGACTCCTACAACGCATATCGGCGTCCATACCTCCGGAGTCGGTCAGCAGGCTGCTCGAGGTCATCCTGCGCCAGGAGTGGGGCTTGACAGCCTGCTCGCGACCGACTGGGTCGTCGACGGCATGACCCACAGCGACATGAAGCACCGCGCGCCACCGCAGCCGCCACCATCAAGGCCGGCAACGAGCTCTTCATGCCCGGAGGCGAACCGGACCGGGGAGGGATCTCCTGGCCGCGCTCGGACGGGGAGCGACGCTCGGCCATCGGCTGGGCAGGCCGAGTCGGACGACGGCGGCGTGGGCCTGACGCGCGCCGAGCTCGAGAAACAGGCCGCCGCGTCATCCACGCACCCTGGCCGGAGGCTGCGGCCTGACCGCCAGATGCGGATGTGAAGAAAACCGAGGCAGGCCGCCTCTTGGAAGCCCAGACTAGGGTGGATCGGCACAGCCGACGTACGTGCCCACTTCGCGCGGAAGAGCCGCCGCGGGATGTGGGAGAACCTGCCGTTCGGGCAGCCGACGTGACACAGCGCAGTTCGGCCGAGCGCGAACCGTAAGGGAGCCCTCCATGGCGCTGCTGACACCACAGGCCCGTGACCTTCACCTGACTCTTTGGCGTGGAGCCGCAGCCGCATCCCACGGATCCAGAGCTCTTCGACATCCTCCAGAACGAGGATCTTCGACGAGGCCTTCTCACAGGAGTCCTCACCGACGTCCGAGGCGAGAGCTGCTCACCATCACCGTCCTGACTGCTGTGCAGCACCCTCCCGCAGCTCAAGGCCCATGCGGACGCGGGCCTCAACATCGCGCCAGCCCGCTCCAGCTGCGCGAAGACCATCTGTACCAGTGCGCTACGCATCGGCTTCCCCAGACGATCAACGCCATCGACATCGCCAACAAGGTCTTCGAGGGCGCGGCATCTCCCTGCCCCTGGAGTGCCGGCACCGTTGACGGCATCGACCCCAGTGCCGGAGCAGGCCGGCGCCGCCATCGAACTCCGCTGTACGGCAGATGGGGTCAAGGTGCTTCTCCTCCTGCCCGAGCCCTTCGATGAGTTCGCCCCACCTGCTGACCTCTCGGCCTTCGGTGACTTCGACCCACCCGGGAGGGCTCGACGTCGCCCAGCGCGAGCTCGTCAGCCTCATCGCCATCGCCGCCATCGGCGCCTCCACCAACTGCGCCCGCACGTGGCCGGGGCGATCGGGCCAGCTCCTCCCGCCGAAGGTGGCGGCAGCCCTGGTCAGGTACATGCCCTCATCGGCGGGTCCCTACGCCCTGTCGGGCCTGGTCCTCGTGGCTCGCCACGACGAGAGGCGCCTCCTGCGAGGCCTACCGCTGAGTCCTCGCGTCCTACCCGGCGGTGGCCCGTCACGATGGCCGCCGGGCCGGATGTGCCGGCCCCGCACAGCAAGAGGCACGTGACGACGACGCAGCCCTACCTCTCGGCAGGTCACCTTCACCGCCTTGGGGGCAGAGGATCGGAGGACTGACTCTACTCCCGCGCCGGCGTCGGCGCCCCGCTGGTCGTCTGCTGTCACGGCATGGAGGGCTCCACACCCGCGTGGCCCCATGGCACGCCGCTTCGCCGCTACCCGGAGCCGTGGCCGTCTGCTTCGACTTCGCAGCGCGGCGCGCCAGCCAGGGCGAGACCACCCGCGATGTCGGCCCTCACCGAGCTGGCCGACCTCGAGGGCCGTCCGCGCGCCGCCTGCGCGTGGCCCGAGGTGGACGCCTCCGGGTCGCCCTGTTCAGGCTGAGCCTGGGGAGCGGGTTGCGGCGCTCAGGCAGCCCGCCACTTGCAGCCGGGATCACCACGCGCGCGCTGGCCCTGTGGTACCCGGCGCTGGGGCTGAGGAGGACACGCGCGCCGCCTTCCGCACTGGCGGCCGTGCCCGAGAGTCTCGACTCAAGGGCGAGCACCTGGGCGCGCGCTAGCTACGCACCGTCGACGGCCGGCCACAGAGTCGGGGCCGAGCTGGCCCTCCCTATCGCCGTCCGGTCCTCATCGTCCACGGGACGGACCGCTCCACGCTGCCATCGAGGTCTCCCAGGCTCGCCGTGGCTCCACTGCCCGACGCCGAGCTCGTCACCATTCGAGCGTGACCCACGGTGCCTCGGTGGATGCCAACTGGGAGGAGGCCATGCGCCGCACCGTCGAGCTTCCTGGCCTGGAACGGTGTCCTGAGGAGGACCGAAGGCTGCGCGGCTGAGCGTGAGGGCCTCGACGGCGCAGTCCGTTTTCTGACGGCACTGGTGCACGAATCGCCGGCACCGCAGAATTGACCATGAGCGCATACGAGACATGCGGACCTGACCCAGCGTCAGCAGACGATGCTGCTGACCCTTCACGCCAGGCGCGGAGCACGCTCTCCGACTGCCCGCGTCCTGGACCCCGCCGCCGTCGAGCCTGCATCCCGGCTCGACTACGACTTCACCATGGCGGGATCAGGACCGGCTCATAGGCCGACGGCGTCGTGCTGCGCACGCTCACGCTCGACCCGCTCGTGGCCCGTTACCTGGCCTCACCCCGGCTGCACGGTGGTCAACATCGCCTGCGGGCTCGACATCTGCTTCCAGCGCCTCGACGACGGGCACGTCACCTGCGACCTCGACCTCCCCGACGTCATCGAGCTGCGACGCTCGGTTGCTCGAGGACGGTGAGCGTCACCGCCGATCGCCGCGTCCGCCCTCGACCCCGACTGGCCCTGACCAGCTGGGGAGGGTGAGGCGAGCGGCGACGTGCTCGTCATCATCGAGGGCTGGCACGTACCCCGAGCAGGACGAGGTGCGCTCTCTATGGACATCATCGCCGCACGGCTGCCCGGTGCGAGTTCTCATCGAGTCATGCCCGCCTGTTCCAGATACGGCCGGGCGCTCGGTCGAGGACGCAGGCGCTACACCTACGGCTGCTCCAGCGCCGCCGGGGTTCCACCGGACGGGCCGCACCCCGGATTCACGCTCCTCCGACGTCCCTTTCACCTAGCGCCATTGCGCGCTACCACCCCGTGCTCGCGCCCTGGTGCGGCTGCCGCCGTGGGCAGACTCCTGAGCGCATCGTGGTGCTGCGAGCACCAGCCTGAGCGGGATCTCTTAACGGGGACAGTCCTTGTGCGCTACGTGGAGCAGAACTCCGGCCACCGACGGCGTCGACTCTCCCCCGCCTGGAGCAGCACGCACCCGGCTGGTGCACTGATGGGGCGAGGCAGCACTACTATTCTCCCTGGACGTGCTCGCAGCGTTGCGGTACGGGCGATGAGGAGGAACCATGAGTGAGCCGATGGACGGCGTCGACCGAGGGGGCTGAGAGCGCCCAGGAGCAGGGAGCGCGGGTGCTGAGCTCTACACCCCCGGGCGAGGCGCGGCGAGATGGGAGGGTTCCGAACGGCCGGGATCATGGCGCTCAACTGGGACCGGGTTGGCGATCTTGCCTCCTTCCCCGACAAGGAGTCGCTCCTGGATGCGCTCTACACCCATTACGGGGACTGGGGCGGCCGCCCGCGTAGGGCCGCGGACTCGGTATGGGACTACATCCATGCCATGAAACCGGGCGACATCGTCTACGTCCGCCGCAGCTCAATGAGATCGTGGGGCGGAGTGGTTCGCTCCGACTATCGCTATGACGAGGACCGATCATCCTTCCGGGCGGTGCGTGACGTCGAGTGGACGCATGTCGGCTCCTGGCCGCTCGAGCAGCGGATCGGCAGACCGATGCTGCAACGCCTCACAGAGAACACGAAGTACACACGCGGACCAGCTCAACGCACTGATCGGAATCGAGGACCCGCGCTCTTCCTCGTCCGCGGACGAGCGGCTCGGGAATAACGATCTCGATGAGGCGGACGAGCACTACACCAGTACCGATTTCTTGGACGAGGTCTTTCTCAGTCCCAGAGGACCTGGATCAGATGTCTCCGCTGCTGCGACGCAAGAAGAACCTCATCCTCCAGGGCGCCCGGGCACGGGAAGACCTTCGCCGCCAAGCGCCTGGCGTACGCGCTCAGCGGGCGAGACGGATGACTCGCGGGTGGAGGTGGTGCAGTTCCACCAGTCGACCGCCTACGAGGATGTCGTCGTCGGGCTGCGCCCCACGGCCGAGGGCGGGTTCGCGGCCGCAGAGGGCGTCTTCGCCAGGTTCTGCCGGCGCGCTGCCGCCGATCCGGGGCGGGACTACGTGTTCATCATCGACGAGATCAACCGCGCCAACATCTCCAGGGCCTTCGGCGAGCTGCTCATGCTCATCGAGGCCGAGCACCGTGGGAGGCGCTGCGCCCTGCCCGTGTCCGGGGAGCTGCTGTCCGTTCCGAAGCGGCTCCACATCATCGGCATGATGAACACCGCCGACCGGGGCCTGGCCTCATCGACTACGCGCTGCGGCGCCGCTTCGCCTTCTTCGAGATGAGGCCGGCCTCGACCACCCGGGGGTTCCTCTAGGCACGTCGAGGCTGTGGGGCAGCTCGAGGCTGGAGGCGCTGGTCGACGTCGTACGCCGCCTCAACCAGCGGATCGCCGAGGACGAGGCCCTCGGCCCCGGAGTTCCAGATCGGCCACTCCTACCTGTGCCTGCCTGCGGAAACCCTGAGAACCCTGGGGCACGGATGCGGATGTGACCTCGATGGTGCGCTACGAGCTGGAGCCACTGGTGCGCGAGTACTGGTTCGACAACCCCGCTGCGATGGACGAGAGCATTCACGAGCTGGAGAGCATCCTGCCATGACGGCCGCCCTGCCCGGACGGGCGCAGGAACGGACTGCCGGCCGACCGCACGAGCGTGGTCCCAGCACTGTGCTGCTCAGAACGTCTACTACATGCTCGCCTACGCCTTCAAGGCGCTGGAGACCGGCGAGCACCGGCGCCTGGCGGCCGAGGACTTCGAGCACGTCCACGACATGCTCGCCGCGATCCTGGCCGGTGGGCTGGACAACCAGCGTCGACGCGGTTTCGAGCGGGACTATCAGCCCTTCACCGAGGACCTGACGGTTGTGCGGGGACGCATCGACCCGGCCGCCACGATGCGGCTCAGGGCCCGCCGCAGGAGCCTGGTGCGCTGCGGCTACGACGAGCGCACCGAGAACACCCTCATGAACCGGCTCCTCAAGACCGCCGCCCTGCACCTGATCCTGCACGGAGACATCGCCCCGGCCCGCAGGACGCGCCTGAAGTCCACGCTGCTCGTCATGGGCGGCGTCGAGGTGATGAGCGCCGGGGACCTCAGGCAGCTGCACTGGGAGAGACTGCGATTCCACCGCGGTAACCGCTCCTACCGACTGCTCATGGGGTGTGCCGGCTCGTCCTGGACGAGCGGCTGCTCAGCGGCGCCGACGGCGCAGTCAGCCCTGCGGACTTCCTCGACACCCAGGAGCTGAGCGCTCTGTACGAGCGCTTCGTCCTGGCCTACTTCCGCCGCCACCACCCCCACCTGCGTGCCGGTGCGCCCTGGGTGAGCGGCGGCATCGAGGACGCCCCGGTCTTCCTACCGGGGCTGCACACCGACATCGTCCTGACCGGACCGGAGCGGACCCTCATCATCGACACCACGTGCTACGGGCGCATCCTCGGCCCCGCTACGACAGGCGGATCCTGTCAGCCAGCCGCAACCAGATCTACAGCTACGTCATGCACGAGGCCAGCGATCCCCGACAGGAGCGGGCGCGAGGTCGCCGGCATGCTGCTCACGCCCAGACCGCCGTCGACCCGCCGATTTCGCGAGACCTGGACCGAGACCGGGCACCGCTTCCACGTGCGCACCCTCGACCTGGACCGGGACTTCACCGAGATCGCCGCTCAGCTCGACGACGTCGCCGCCCTGCTCGCACCTACCTGATCTCTTCCGAGTCGTGGCTGCGCCATTGAGACAGGGCCTCAGCGGTCTCCCCTGAGCGAGAGCTCTCCAGCCGCTACGGCCATCACCAGCTGGTAGGCATCATCGTCGGGAGCCCTCGATCCAGTGGCCGTTGATGTCCAGAAAGACCAGCGTGGCCAACCACCCCCAGGGCGCTTGTTCTCCATCCACCAGGATGATTACGGACCAGGGAATCGAGCAGGGCCGCAGCTTTCTCATCGATCGTGGCGTACGCGTCACGTCCCCAGAGAGTGGCTGTAGGGCGGTGCAGCGCCGAGTCGAGCAGACCGAGATCCCGGACCGGTCCGACGGCGAGGTCCTCAATGAGTATCAGGGCGTCCTCAAGCGTCAGATACTCGATCATCCGTGCCTGCTCAGCGACAAGGCGTTCCAGGACCTCGGCATACCGGGTACGGATACGGGCGGACGCTTCTTTAACTCGCCGCTCATGTCCGCGGCGTGCGGCCACCTCGTGGATCGCTCGGATCGTCGCCTCCTGGCGGCTGACCCCGTCCTCCTTGGCAAGAAGTGTCAGAAGACGCTCGTCCTCTTCACTTAAACGCAGTGTCATCGCCATGCGCCCACAGTAGCAGGTGATACCACACTGGTATCACGTGGTGTGCTCGGAGGAATCGACCGGGTTCTCAGCTCACCTGTGGGGACATCCTGTGCGTGGACGCGCGGGCTTTTCGATCACGCATTCGGCTTCTCGCCGTCGGGGAGGGCTGGCAGCATCGGATCCGTGACCGAGAACCGCGCCCAGCCCAGCCCCCGCCAGCGGACGACGTCGTCAACCCCCTCCTGCTCCAGGCCTTCGCCTGGGACCTGCCCGCCGACTCGACCCACTGGCGCGTCCTGGCGGACAACGCCTCCCTCCTGGCCGACTGCGGCGTGAGCTCGGCCTGGCTGCCGCCCGCCTACAAGGGACAGTCCGGGGTGGAGGACGTCGGCTACGGCGTCTACGACACCTACGACCTGGGCGAGTTCGACCAGAAGGGCACCGTCCCCACCAAGTACGGCACCAAGGAGGACTACCTCGCCGCCATCGAGGCCCTGCACGCCGCCGGCATCAGCGTCGTGGCCGACATCGTCCTCAACCACCGCATGGGCGGTGACGACACCGAGGTCGTGCGCGCCACCCCCGGGTCGACCCCCACGACCGCCTGCGCCCCATCGGCGATGCCGAGGAGATCACCGCCTGGACCCGCTACACCTTTCCGGGGCGCAACGGCGCCTACTCGGACTTCACCTGGGACTGGACCTGCTTCCACGGCACCGACTGGGACGAGGCCCGCCACCAGCAGGGCGTGTGGCTCTTCGAGGGCAAGCAGTGGAACGAGAACGTCAACGACGAGCTCGGCAACTACGACTACCTCATGGGCTCCGACGTCCACGTCACCGACCCCGCCGTCAGTGCCGAGATGGACCGCTGGGGCGCTGGTACGTGGAGACCACCGGCGTCGACGGCCTGCGCCTGGACGCTCTCAAAGCACGTCGGTGCCGACTTCTTCGCCCGCTGGCTGCCCGAGCTGCGACGCGCCACCGGGCGCGCCCTGCCGGCCGTGGGCGAGTACTGGACCCGCGACGTCGCCGAGCTGGAGGGCTACCTGGAGGCCGTTCCCTTCATGAGCCTGTTCGACGTCCCCCTCCACTTCCACCTGCACGCCGCCTCCACCTCCAACGGCGACGTCGACCTGTCCCGCCTCTTCGAGGGCACTCTCGTGGCCTCCGATCCCGCCCGCGCCGTGACCTTCGTGGAGAACCACGACACCCAGCCGGGTCAGTCGCTGGCCTCCACCATCGAGTCGTGGTTCAAGCCCTCGGCCTACGCCCTCATCCTGCTGCGCGAGGCCGGGACCCCCTGCGTCTTCTGGGGCGACCTGTTCGGCACCCCCGAGACCGGTGACCTGCCGGCCGTCACCGAGCTGCCGCTGCTCATGACCATGCGGCGCGCACTGGCCCACGGCCCCCAGCACGATTACCTCGACGGGCCCCGACCTCGTCGGCTTCGCGCGCGAGGGCGACGACGCCCACCCGGCTCCGGGCTCGCCGTCGTCCTGTCCGACCGCAAGGCCGGCGCCAAGCGTCTCCACGTCGGGGCTCGGCACGCCGGCGAGCAGTGGATCTGCGTCCTGGGCGGGCACGAGCCGGTCACCGTCGGTGACGACGGCGCCGTCGGAGCTGCCCGTGTCCGACGGCGGCCTGAGTGTCTACGCCCCCGAGGTCGCCAAGCCGATCCTGGACAGCGCCGAGCAGCACCTCCTGCGCCAGCGCTGAGTCATGGTGCCGGGGCCTGCCTTCCCGGCCGATGCTTCGCAGGGCGCGTAGGGGTGATGGTGGCAGCCACACGCATCTGAGCCGACCTTCCTGGAGGAGACATGCCCGCTTTCCACGCGCCCACCGACCAGAGGACCGATCAGGCGCGTCGCCGTCTTCATCGCGCCGGGACTGGAGGAGGTCGAGGCGCTGGCGACCGTGGACATCCTCTTCCGCGCCGGAATCCCGACGACGATGATCTCAGTGACTCTCTGAGCGGACCGTCACCTCCTCCCACAACATCGTCGTCACCTGCGACCTCACCCTGGCCGAGGCGAACCTGGCCGACTACGACATGCTCGTCCTGCCCGGTGGCATCCCGCACCCCCAACCTCAAGGCCGTCAGGCCGCTCGCGGCCGCGGTCACCGAGCGCGTGCGCGCCAGGCCGGCCGGTGGCCGCCATCTGCGCCGCCCCTCGATCCTGGCCGAGCTGGGTCTGCTCGAGGGCCGCCAGGCGACGTCGAACCCGGGCTTTCATCAGCGTGCTCGCCGAGCACGGTGCGCAGGTCAGCAGGCCGCCGTCGTGACCGACGGCCCCGTCATCACCCTCCCGCGGCATGGGCACCGCCATCGACTTCGGCCTGGAGATCGTGCGCCACTACCTCGGTGAGGAGGCCGTCGACGACGTCAAGGCCAAGATCGTCTACCGGGGCTGAGCGCTCCAGCCCTGACGCCGACGTCCTCGACCGGCTCCTCGCCTGCAGTCTGAGGGGAGCCGGTTCATGCGTCTCTCGTCAGCATCCGCGGCGCACCTGCGGGCCTGAACGTGAAGGAACGCGATACCGGCAACCATCTGAATCAGCGTGATGGCGGCATGGGACCAGGATCGAGACCGTCTCATGCAGGACCGCCTGGATGACGAACAGGAGAAATGGAGTCGATGAGAGATCACGCCCAGTCCTATAGTCGCCACCGCGCACTGGGCCTGCATCGTGTCACCAAGTTCTTCTCGGAGGCGCTGCGCGATCTCGTAGCGCACCCCGCCCACGAGTTCGGCGGGGAGCCTGTGCTGCAGCCATCCGCGCCCCAGCACACGAGCACGATCCCGGTCACGCCCAGGACCAGGCTCATGAGTATGGAAATGGCTGTCTCAACCATCGATGTCCCTCGTTGTCCGTCGGGGTGGTGGAGTTCTCGGTTCGGTGAGCTCTCCTTGCATGGTACGCCCGCGGACGCACCGTGAACCTCGCGTCCTCACGCCTGAGGGGCGGTCAACGAGAATCAAGGTGCGTCCGCGGGCGGTGCAGCTGGTCTGGTCGGGGTTTGATACTGCGGCGCCCCTTGGGGATGAGGGCCGCGACGACGAGCAGGCCCCCAGCCCGGCAGGCAGGCGATGGCCGTCGTCGTGAAGTCGAAGCGCAGCCCAGGCCCGCCGCGATGGGCAGCCCACCCATGAGGAGCAGGAAGGCCCCCACAGGAGCGTGGACCCCTTGATGTCCTGGGGTGCCTGAGGTCGCTGGTCCTGACCGGCCACCAGTCCCGGCGCTCCACACCGGGCCCGGCGTCGACGACGCGGGCGCCGAGTCCGCGGACGTGACGCGGCCCTGCCGTTCTTACCTTCCCGTCCGAAGGGATCGGTATCGAGGCGGTGGAGAAACCGTTCTGGTTCTGGGCTGAGCTCGCGGCCGGAGAGGTGGGTACATCAGTTGGCGCTGCCGCCTCTGCTCTTAGCGTCGGCATCGTCGGTACGGGCGACCTGATCGGTACCGCTCGGTGCGCCTTCGGTGCTCAGGACATCAGTAGCGACACCGTCGGAGCGTGGGAAGCGTGCATGGTGAGTGGTCGGGTGTCGCCGGAAGCCGGAAGAGCCTCGTGGCGTCCTCGCTGGTCGCCTCGGTGCTGTTCTACCTGGCGTCGTCGGGCGACGCCGTGGACGAGGTGCCCGCTCATTGTGCTCCTTGGATAGCCGGGACATGCCCGGAAAGATTTCTGGTGGCTGAAACGTGCGGAGGCGCGGGTGCGATCAGCCGGCGTCCGCCGTGGCCGTGGCGGGCTGCTTGGTGGGAGCCTGAGGGGCGCCGGCGTGGCCGTTCCCGGAAGGGCGGCTCGCACTGTGGACTGTGCGGCGCCCCGTCCGGACAGGGTCTTCTGCACGCAGCGTCGTAGGCGGAGCGCTCCGCGGAGGTCAGAGCGGACAGGTTGCGCAGCCGCCTCCCTGCTGCGGTCATGTCGCGTCCACGCTCCCGCGGGCCGAGTGGATGCAGGCCTCTGGCGTCCTCGAGCGTGATGGCCTGGTGGGCTCATGCCCGGAACCGGCAGGGATGCACGTCGTGGACACTGCCCTTCGCGCATCGGACGTAGCTGACGATCCGCACGTGCTCGTCGGCGCCGTTGCACCAGGAGCGCTGCGCATGACTCACTCGACGTTTGATCCTCCCGGTGTCCACCGAGGCGTTGACGTGATCGCCGGTCGCCCGTCCTCGCTGCTGAGGTCAGGGTGGACGATCAGGCCGCCATGGGAGCTCTCTGTGAGGCGGAGCACGGCGCTGCGGCCACGTCGCAGGCAGGTCGGGTCCTCGTCACGTCGGGCCCATCTGCCTGCCGTCGACGCCCAGGCCCTCGAGAGACCCGCGACTCGACCGCCCCCATGTCGACGTCGGTCTGGACCGTCACCCGCTGGTTGGTCGTCGGTCTTGATGCGGAGGTCCCGACGTCGAGGTGGGCGGTGATCGTGGAGGCCTGCTGGCCTCCTACTCAGCGGGCATGCCGCGCGCAGGTCCAAGGTGAGATCACCGACGTCCTTGCTGCGTGGGTGACGCCGCCGCCGCTGGCCGACGACGCCAGCTCCTTCCACGTCACCGTGCTCGGAGGCGAAGGTGGCCGAGTCCGTGAGGTCCTTGAAAGGCATGTGGGCCAGGCCTCGACGGGACGACCGAGGCGGTAGCAAGAGCGGGGATCGCCATGATGAACGGGGCCGCCAGCCCAGCACCAAAGTCGTCCAGCCGCCGTGCCGACGGCGCGGAGCCACTGATGAAGATGCCTGCGCCCAGGAGAGCGACCAGCACGCCGATGAGAATGAACTGGCCCGAGCAGGCCGACGCGGTGGGTCGCCGTGGCGTACCAGATGCCTGCTCCGGTCAGGAGCCCCAGCAGGATCGCCAGCGCACGTCGAGCACCGGGACCGACGGCGCGGGCGCAGTGGGCGAGGCGGCGTGGGCGCCGGCTGGTAGGGCGAGTGCCGCCGGCAGGAACGGTTCCTGCGCTCGGACCGTTCGCCGGGCGGCTGAAGGCGGGCACGCGAGCCTGAGGCAGAGGTCCGAGGCCGATGGCGGGCCGGTCGCCGAGGAAGGCCCGGGTGCGGCCTGCGCCGGACTGGTCACCAGGATGGCTGCCCGGCGACTGCTCGGCGCCGTGCTGAGGTGGTCTGCCGCTGGTGGCCCTGTGCCGGAGCGGTGTTCCGGACTCCGCGGCGGTTCTCGACGAGGCGGACGGCGGGGATGACGGCCAGGACGGTCAGCGCAGCCAGGGCTAAGGACCACGCGGCTATCCGGAGGCACAGGTCGATGTACCAGCTGGGATGACGCCGCTACCGAGCGTCGACTATGCCCACGATCGTCAGTACCGATGGCTCCCGCCGGGCCAGCGGCGTTGAAGCGGCCGGAGAGCGCCTCCTCGGTGGATGCGCCCGACTCAACCTCGGGCAGGAGGGCCCAGGCACGCCGTGTACGGGACCAGTCCTGACACCGGCGAAGATCGAGAGCACCACCCATACGCAGCGCACCAGAGACGGGATCCAGGCCGAAGCGGTAGGCGACCCCGCCGGCCACTACCGGCGATCCAGCGCTCGTTGGTGCGCACGAGGCCAGAAACCGCGCAGGAGGTCGAAAGAAACGGCGCGTCGAGTCGCCCTGGCGCCCGGACCGGGGCCCGCCGTACTGCGTAGGAGGGGCCGGGCCCGCTGCTGGAGCCGCTTGGGAGCGGTGCTGCAGAGCCGCCGGCGCCGTGGGAGTCGGAAGGACCGGAGGACGCGGAGCCGGCGGAGAGTCGCCGTCGGGCGAGGGTGCGCATGTCATTCGTATGCCATCAATTCTTCGCCCTCTGCGTCCCGCGCCACGATCGGGGGACCCCTGAATGATCCCCGATCGTCCCCGAATACGAGTGACCACTCGATCGGGGACCCCGACGTGCCACGATGGTGCCAAGGACAACAGCTCGGCGAGCGTGCGCAGCCCGGGCCGACCACCGGCGGGCTCAAGCTGCACTCCTGGAGCCCCGCCGCGACCGCAGCGACGACCCCCTCTGCGTCGTCCACTCCCGATCAGCTGGGGCCGGCCCGGCCGACCTGCTCGCGGAGGTCGCCCGGCTGCGCCGGCCCGCTCCGCATCGCCGGCGTCTGCGCGGGTCTGAGTCTCCACCTGGGCATTCCCGTCGCGCTACGTCCGCGCGGCCATGGCCGTTCTTGCCCTCGCGGGTGGCGCGGGCGCCTTCCTCCACGCCCTGCTGTGGGCGACGCGCGAGGGAGAGCACCCCGGCGGGGACGGAGTCCGCCTCACCGGTCTCCCGGCCCGCCTGGCCACTGCCCCAAGGGCGGAGAAGGCTCTGGAGGCCGGGAAGCGGGCTGACAGCGGATCCGTCTCCGGTCTGTCGCAACGGTCATCGACGGCGGCTCCCTCCTCCTGGCGGCCCTCTTCCTGGCGGCATGGCGATTCGGCCTGCTGGACCAGGTCGGCGCGGTGGGAATCATCATCGTCATCATCGCCGGAGCGGCCCTGTCCCTGGTCCCAGATAGGACAACCTCGTCGTCCGGACCGCAACCTGGGCGCTGTTCTGCGGGTTGCGGGGCGGGGTGTGCCTAGCCGTCGTCCGGCATCCTGGTGTGGGTGGCCGCGGACAGCTCGCCCTACAAGCTCATCTCCGCACTCATCACCGGAGGCTCTGTGGTGGGGATCGGCGTGGTCCTGGCGCCTCTGTGGCTGCGGACAACCGGGCCCTGGCCGACACCCGCGCCGCCGGATCCGTGAGGCCGAGCGAGCCGACATCGCCGCCCACCTGCACGACTCCGTCCTCAGACCCTCACCCTCATCCGTAAGCGCGCCGACGAGCCGAGACGGTGGCCCGCCTGGCCCGATCCCAGGAGCGCGAGCTGCGTGCCTGGCTCTACACCGACCGCCCCGCGCGCACCTCCGTGGCCGACGCCTTCACCGATCTGGCCGGCGGGTCGAGGACCTGCGGCGTGGCCGTTGACGTCGTGTGCGTCGGCGACCGTTCTCCCGACCGTGACACCGAGGTCATCGTGGCTGCCACCCGCGAGGCCCCTGTCCAACGCGGTGCGCCACGGCGCCCCGCCGGTCTCCCTCTACGTGGAGGCCGGCGACCAGCGCCTCGAGGTGTTTCGTGCGCGATCACGGCCCGGATTCGATCTTGACGCCATCGCCGATGACCGCCACGGCGTGCGCGCAGTCCATCATCGGCCGCATGGAGCGTCACGGCGGCAGCGCCCGGGTTCGCCGCATGGCCACCGGCACGGAGGTGGCCCTGTCCTACCACCATGATCCCGCTGCCCGTCTATCGTTGGCTCCATCCCACTCGGCCTCTCCTTCATCGCACCGACGTCACCACCAGGAAGACCCATGGCTGACACCCCGCCGGCACCCCGACAGACGACCACCAGCCCGCCCCGGCGGCCTCGCCCCTGCGGTCCTGGTCGTTGACGACCACGCCCTGGTCCCGCTCGGGGTGCGCTCCCGGCTGACCGCTCACACGACCTGGACGTCATCGCCGGGCCGACGACGTCGAGGGCGCCATCGCAACCGTCCACGCCCTGCGGCCCGACGTCGTCCTGCTCGACGTCCATCCGCGGCGGCAACGGCGGGGGAGGGGCAGTCGTCGCCTCCTGCCACGACGTCGAGACGCGCTTCCTGGCCTGAGCGTCTCGGACGCCAGCGACGACGTCGTCGGCGTCATCCGGCCGCCCGCGGCTTTACGTCACCAGGCCATCTCGACCGAGAGACCTGGCCCAGGCCGTGCGGCGCGGCGCCGGGGATGCCGTCTCCCCGCGCCTGGCCTTCGTCCTGGACGCCTTCGGCGCGGGGGCCGGCGAGGTGGCCGTGGCCGACACCAGCCTCGATCGCCTCTCGGCGCGGGGCGGGAGGTCATGCGCCTCATCGCCCGCGGATACACCTACAGGTGCGCCGCCGAGCTGTTATCTCGGTCAAGACCGTCGAGACCCATGTCTCCGCGGTTCTGCCTGGCTCCAGCTGTCCAGCCGCAACGAGCTCACCCGCTGGGCCGTGGCTCGTGCGCATCGTGCGAAGGCGGGCTGCGGCCGGGAGAACGAGGGATGGGACGTGCGGTGACGGCCGGGGCAGGGTGACGTCTGACATCGCGTCGGGCCCACACCGCCGCACTGTCCGCCGCCGGCCCGATCCGTGGCGGGATGCGGGACGTGAGCCACGCAGCCCTCCGCGAGCACCGCTCATCCCCACCCCGCCTCCTCCAGCCGGCCTGCGAGGCACCTGCGGCGCGCGCGCGCGCTCGTCATCCGCCCACGGACACCGTCTACGGCATCGGGTGCGACGCCGCCGAGGCTGGAGCGGTCGAGGCGGCTGCTGGCCGCCAAGCGCGGACGCCAGATGCCCCCGCTGTCCTCGTGGCCGACCCCGCCGACCTGGCCAGGATCGCTGCCCGAGTGCCCGACGCGCCGCCCGCGCCCCTCACGGAGGCCTTTCTGGCCCAGCGCTGACCCTCATCCTCGACGCCGATGGAGCCCTGACCTGGGACCTGGGTGAGACCGGCACCATCGCCGTGCGCATGCCGCCCACGACCTTGCCCTCGGACCTCCTGCGCCGCAGCGGCCCGCGCCGTCACCTCCGCCAACCCCACCGGCGCGCCGCCCGCAACCGACGCCGCCGCCGCGCGCCGCCCTTCCCGGACGGGTCCGGTGCGTCGAAGAGCTCACGCGCCGCGGGCACCGACGCTGTCGTCGCGCGCGAGGACATCCTGCTGCTGACGGAGGGGCCACGTCCGGCGGTCCCCTCCACCATCGCTCCCTCGCCGCGCACGCCCGCGCGCGGATCACCTGCGCCAGGGTGCCCTGGCGCTCGCGGACCTGGAACGGGTGGCCGGCGTCGACCTGTCCGAACGAACGGCGGACTGCAACGCAGGACAGGACGGAGGGCAGATGCGTGAAAGGTCTACCTCCCGGTCGTGGCCATCGCCACCGCGACCACCTACGTGGCCGTTCCGATCATCCGCGCATCGCCTTGGTGGGCACCACGCGCTCACCCCCGTGCGGGCACTTTGCGACGTCCACGCAATCAGCATCCCGCGCCTGGGCGGCGTGGCCATGTTCTTCAGCTGTTCTCCGCGATCTCCGTGGCCTCCACGATCCCCTATCTCTCCGGCGTCATCGACCCAGCGCCTGGGCGGTGGTCCCTGGGAAGCAGGACTGGTGTGCCTGCTCGGCGTCGTCGATGACCCGTGAGGAGCTGGACCGATGACCAAACTCGCCAGCGAATCCTGTGCGGCGTCATGGCCTGCAGCGCCGTACTCACCTTCGTGGCGCTGACGATCGGCTCTCGCGCCTGTCCCTCATCTCCACCGCTCGGTCGTCGTCGTGGCCGCCATCAACGCCGTCAACTTCGTCGACGGACTCGACGGACTGGCGGCCGGCATCATCAGGACCGGCTCGACCGCCTTCTTCATGTACACCTACGTCCTCTACCCGCGCCACGAGCCCCCGGCTCCTACAGTTCCCTGGGCCGCCACGATCGTGGCGCGCTCCATCGGCGTGTGCGTGGGCTTCCTGCCGCGACAGCTTCAACGGCCACCATCTTCGCGGGCGACTCCGCGATGCAGCTGGGGCTGGTCTCGGCGGCCTCCACCATCATCGTCGCGGGCAGATCGACCCGGCAGCCTCGACGGCTCGCGCGCCCCGCCCGCCTCTCTTCATGCCGATCCTCCTGCCGCTGGCGGTGCCTCCTGCTGCCCTGACCGACATGATCGCGATCGTGCGTCGGGCCAGCGGTCTGGAGTCCCACCCACCCCGACCGCATGCGGCTACGCACCACCGGCTCCTGGCGGCCGGGCACTCCCACCGCCGCGCCGTGCTGGTGATGTACCTGTGGGCCGCCGTCGCCTCCTTCATGTAGCCGCGATGGCCTTCTTCTGCCCCTGGGTGATGGTGGGGCGGCATCGCGGTCCCTGTTCGCCTTCGTCGTCACAGTCGACCTCATGCCCGGGTGCGCCACGCTCTGCACTTCGATGCTGCACCGGCGCCAGGACCGCCGAGGAGCAGCGGATCGTCGTTCGCAATGTCTCGGGAAACCGGCGAGGTGACGCGCCCGGCCAGGCAGGCATACAAGCGCCGTCGTGTCGGAACCGCAAGTGTCAGCACCGGCGACGATCAGAGGGAGACGGACGCTAAAGAGTACGACGCACGGCTCCGGCCCGATGTCACGCTCAGCAACCTGCCGACGCGCAGCCGGGACCGACCAGGACCAGTCACAGCACCGCCGTCCTGATCGACTCCGTTGCCCGGCTGCCGTCGGATCCCAGCCGGCGATGCCACCACCGTGCGTAGCACCAGGCTCTCTGAGCGCGCGAGCCGTGGCGCATGACCGGAGGGCGTATTACCGACCAGGACCTTTCGCCGCCGCGGGTTCGGACGACGGTGTACTCGCTGGCCGCACGTAGTGGGTTCCTGGCCCGCATGGTCCGCCCGGGATGGGAACATGGCTGGCCTGGATGGGCCGGCGGATACCTCGCGAGAGTTGCGATCCCGGCAGCTGGCGCTCCTCGGCGGTCGGGTGATCGGCGCAGACACCACAGTGATTGCTCTCACTCATCGCCGCTGATGCGCTGCGTAAGCGTGTTCGCCGAGGCGACCGTCCTGGCGCGAGCGCGCGAATCCTTGCGGTGGAGCCGAAGAGCAGGCCTGACAGACCGGTCCTGACCGAGGCGTAGGTTCGTCCTTGGGCAGGCAGCAGGACGACGAGCCGAGAGGAGACCTGCTGATGTCGCTTCGCCTGTCACACCATTCTGAGGCGCTGCTAGCATTGCCAGTGGTTAGTGAGCCTGGTCGACAGACCTCAAGCCAGACTTCGAAGCGTGAGACATCAGAGTGATCTCCTGTCCACCAACACCGTCATCGCCAAAGGCAGACGCGGCGGCCGACGCGACGTCGCCGCGCCGCGGACGGCTGACGCCAAGCCGTTCCGTCGAAAACCGCTGTGGTGCTGGGTGCCCTGGTCTGTCCTGGTGTGGTGATCGTGCTGACTGCGGTGCCCGCCTTCACTCAGCACCCTCACTCGCGGCGTCGGGGACTTCTTCCCCGGCGCATCTCGCCAGGGTACCCTCCTGGAGTTCAACCGCCCCACCCTCTGTCCGCCTCGTCATGGGGGCTCGCCTTGTGCCTGACCCTGGGGTCGCCGCCAGCCCGCCGCCCAAGCGTCCGGGCGCGGCCAGGCCGCTGCTCGAGCTCATCGCCGACTTCGTGCAGCAATGTGGCCCTCGTGCTTCTGGGCAACAAGGACGCCGCCCGCTTCGCCCCCTGCTCGGCACTCTTCCCGCGTGCTCGCGTGAATCATCCGCCATCGGTCCTGTGACTCAACATCCGCCGCCTCCTCGGTGGTGGCAGTGCATGGTGTTCGCCGACCTGACCTACATCACCTTCATCGGTGCCCGGATCAGGGAGCGAGCGGGAATCGGTCACTTTCCTCGCCTCCCAGCTCCCGCCCTCCGGGAGCCTGCCTCCAGCCGATGCGCCTGCCGTCGCATCGAGTTCTCTCGAACTTCATCGTGCGGCCGATCTGACACTCACCCTGCGTCTGCTGTGCAACATGGTCTCCAGGCACATGCTGCTCGCGCATGACCTTCTTCAGGACCACCAGCCTGCTCCTGCACCTGAGGCGTCTTCGGCGGCAAGTTTCCTCACCGGCGCAGCCATGATCGCGTGACCCTGTTCGAGGTCTTCGTCGCGGTCCTGCAGGACCACATCTTCACCATCCTCAGCGCCGTCTATATCAGCTCTCATCGAGCCCACTAGACCGTCACCGACTTGTCCTGAGGGCTCTTCGACCCTCTGGCCCCACCTGCGCCATCGGCGCCAGAAAGAAAAGACACGCATGACCTCCGCTGCTCTCGCATCGTCGGCTGCGGCCTGGCCACGCTCGGCGGGCGTCGGCATTGGTCTGCTGGTCATGCAAGACCCAGGAGGCCACGGCCCGTCAGCCCGGGTGGCCGGACGCCTGTTCACCAACATGATCATCAGTGCGGGCATGGTCGGGCCCTGGCCCTTATCGGCTTCGTCTGCGCTCGTCGTCAAGTGATGCTTCCCTGGCTGCCGAGGCAGGCGCAGGAGGGGGTACTCATTCTGCCTCCGCTCTATGAGATCTTCTCGGGCGGCGAGTCCTCCTGCTCATCCTCCTGGTGGTGGGCCGCCGCCCTGCAGCTCTACGCCGTGCTGGACGAGCGCGCCCGGCGCATCCAGGAGGGCCTTGACCTGGCTGACAAGGCCGGGCAGGACCAGGCCGACGCTGAGAAGCGCCGCCCGGCTCGTGGACGAGGCCCGCCGCGGGGCCGCCCGCATCACGACAACGCACAGAGCGAGGCCAGAGATCGTCGCCCAGGCCGCACCGACGCGAGGCCGAGGCCGCCGGTATCGTCGGGCGCCCAGCGCCAGATCTGGCCGACAAGCAGCCGCGCAGATCTCGCTGCGACTGACGTCGGCATGCTCGCGCCACCACTGGCCGAGCGCATCGTCGGCGAGCAGCTCAGGGACACCGCCTTGTCGACGCGTCATCGACCCGCTTCCTCGACGATCTCGGGCCCTGCCTCCCGTCGACGGCGTCGACGCAGCGGTGACCACCGGCCGCCTCGAGCCCCGCCCGGAGGAGAAGCCGTGAGAACCGGGACCGGAACCACCCGTGAGACCGTGAGCCAGGCCTGGAGCGGTGCCACGGCGGCGGGCGTCGGGTCAGGGCTGGGTCGCCAGATCCTCGCCCAGCCACCAGGTCGCCGTCAACTCGCTGGAGGCCCCTGAGCCGACCGGGCCGCGGGTCCGAGGACGAGGCGGTACTGGCTCGCACGACGGCTTCAGGGGACCTGGCCGGACGGGCGCGTCGTCGACCTGCTCCAGCGCCATGGTCCGCGGCCGCTGGTCGAGCCGGTCGACCTCGTCACGCCCTCCGACCTGGGCATCGAGGCGGTCCTCGCCGAGCCGCGCCGGCGCGGTCGGTGAGATCGAGCGGCAGCTCTTCGTGTCCACAGCGGATCGCCGACGACCGCGAGGCGCGCGAGCCTGGCCTCCGGCGCGCCGCACCGGGCCCGCGTCCCGCCTGGCAGCGAGCGAGTCTTCGCCGCCCGTCGCGCCCCGGCCGCGAGCCTGCTGCGCTGGTGCGTGCGGCTCACCGCGCCGAGGGCGGGCCGCTGCACAACCTGCGCCGCGTCGTCGAGCCAGCCGCCGCCATGCCAACCGGCACACCATCGCCGACGTCGTCACCGCCGTCCCCATGATACCGTCCAGCGGGTCGCCTGCGGCGTACCATCCTGGAGCGCCGTCCTGGGCACCCGTATCGACCTCAACTCGGTTGACGAGGTCAGTGAGTCATCGGCGGAGCGCGCGTCGCGATCCGACTCACGTCCTGGACCGCACCGTGCGCGGCGCCGTCGCCGAGCTGCGCGCTTGCGTCTGGCCGGCTAGCGGGCACCGCGCCCAGCGCTTTACGCCTCCTGCACCCGTCTCCACAACTTCACCACCCACCCCGAGTATGACGTCGCTCACGCCTCGCGCCGCCGGCCCCAGAACCGCAACCAGCAAGGGGCGGATGGCGGAAGGCTGACCATCAGGCGAGGAATCGCTCGGCCCTAGATCAGAGTTCGCCGGGTCCTACTGACCCGCCGAAGCTCGCGGCCGAGGAGGTCGGGCACGTCGTCTTCGCCACCGCTGACGGCATCGCACGTCGAGGGCCTGCCCGGCGTCATGGCCAACAGGCTGCTCACCTTCGAGGACGGCGCTGCAGCCGCGGGCCTCGTTATCGAGCGCAAAGGTCCGGCGTCGTCGTCCTGGGGTCAGCGGCGGCATCGACGAGGCCGGGTCGTGCGCCGTACCGGCAGGTCCTCTCTCCGTGCCGGTGGGCGACGCCTACCTGGAGCCGTGTCGTCGACCCGCTGGGTCGGCCATCGGCGGCCTGGGCGAGATCGAGGAGCCGAGGGCCGCCGCGCCCTGGAGCTCCAGGCCCCCGGCGTCAGCTGCAAGTCCGTTCACGAGCCCCTCCAGACCGGGCTCAAGGCCGTCGACACCGATGATTCCGATCGGCCCGCGGCGCGTCAGCTCATCTCGGCGACCGCCAGACCGTAAAGACCGCCATCGCCCTGGACACCATCCTCAGCAGAAGACACCTGGGACAGCGGTGACCCCGACAACAGGTGCGCTGCATCTACGTGGCCACCGGCCGAAAGGAGCTCCACCATCGCCGCCGTGCGCCACCCTGGAGCGCGCGGCGCCCTGGATACACCACCATCGTCGCCTCACCCGGCCTCCGACCCGGCCGGCTTCAGTACCTCTCGCCCTACACAGGCTCGGCCATCAGCCAGCACTGGATGTACCAGGGCAAGCACGTCCTCATCGTCTTCGACGACCTGTCAAGCAGGCCGAGGGCCTACCGTGCGGTCTCCTGCTGCTGCGCCGCGCCGAACCGCGAGGCCTACCCCGGTGACGTCTTCTGCCTGCGCTCGCGCCTGCTGGGCGCTGCTCCAGCTCTCCGACGACCTGGGCGCGGGATCCATGACCGGGTTGCCGATCATCGAGACCGAGGCCAGCGCGTCTCGGCCTACATCCCCACCAACGTCATCTCGATCACCGACGGGCAGATCTTCCTCCAGTCCGACCTGTTCAACGCCGACCAGCGCCCGCCGTCGACGTCGGCATCTCCGTGTCCCGCGTGGGTGGTGCCGCCCAGGTCAAGGCCATGAAGAGTCGCCGGAACCCTCAAGATCACGCTGGCGCAGTACCGCTCCATGCAGGCCTTCGCCATGTTCGCCTCTGATCTGGACGCCGCCACCCGCGCCCAGCTCACCCGCGGTGAGCGCCTCATGGAGCTGCTCAAGCGGCCCCAGTACGCCCTACCCGGTGGCCGAGCGGGTCGCCCGGCGTCTGGGCCGGCACCAGGGCTACCTCGACGACCTCGACGTCGCCGACGTCCTCCCCTTCGAGGCGGCCTTCCTGGACCACCTGCGGCGCAACACCGACATCCTGGACACCATCAGGTCCACCGGGCGGCTCACCGACGAGACCGAGGAGGCCCTGGTCAGGGCCGTCGAGGCCTTCCGGCGCACCTTCGCCTCCGGTGAGCAGCTGCTGGGCGCGCAGGTCGCCGAGCCCGAGGAGGGGCCCGCCGCCGAGAGGACCACCGAGCAGCTCGTGGTCAAGAGGGGCTGACGTGGCAGGAAACCAGCGCGTCTACAAGCAGCGCATTCGATCGACCAGACCCTCAGAAGGTGTTCCGGGCGATGGGCTCATCGCCTCGTCCCGGATCGGGCAGGCGCGCCGCAACGCGCGGAGGCCTCTCCCTACGACCCGCCTGGGCCAGGCGGTGGCCGCCCTGGGCTCCTACTCCGCTTCGAGCACCCCCATTGCCCAGGAGCGTACGGATACCAGCCGCGTGGCGATCCTCGTGGTCACCTCCGACCGCGGCATGGCCGGCGCCTACTCGGCCACCATCCTGCGCGAGACCGGCCGCCTCATCGAGGAGCTGGTCCAAGGACGGCAAGGAGCCGGTGATCTTCACCTTCGGTCCGGCGCGCCCGCATAGCTACTTCGGCTTCGCGGCACCGATCGAGTTCTCCTGGACCGGTCAGTCGGACCGACCGCGACGAGTCCATCGAGGAGGTCGCCACCACCCTCCTGGACTACTTCCTCCAGCCGGCCGAGGCCGGCGGCGTGACCGAGTCACATCGTCTTCACCGCTACGTCTCGATGGTCTCCCAGGTCCCCGGTGCGCCGGATGCTGCCGCTCAAGGGTGGTCGACGTCGCCGGGGCCGGTGAGCTCGACGAGGGCCAGCAACGAGGCCCTGGAGAAGGGCTGGCGGACAAGCACGGCAGCTCCATGCCGCTGTACGAGTTCGAGGCGGGCCCTCGGAGGTGCTCGACGCCCTCCTGACCCTTCCATGGGCTCCCGCATCCGCAACGCCCTGCTGCAGTCGGCCGCCTCGAGGCTGGCCAGCCGCCAGCAGGCCATGCACGGCCACGGACAACGCCGGGGACCTCATCATCACCTACCCCGCCTGGCCAGACGCGGCGCGCCGGGGCGACATCACCCAGGGAGATCACCGAGATCGTCTCGGGTGCCGACGCCCTGGGGGCCGAAATGAACCGAGAGCCCCGACGTCGTCGGACCCCACATGACTCACCTCACCGAGCAGGACCCCCTCTCAGCTCTGGAGATACGGAAGGAACGCACATGGCTGACACCACCACCCCGGGACGGGACGCATCACCCGCATCATCAGCGCCGTCGTCGACGTCGAGTTCCGCCTGATGCGATCCCGGCGATACTAGCAACGCCCTCAAGGTGACCGTCCAGGCCACCAGTGCCGGCGAGGCCCACGAGATCACTCTGGGGTCGCCCAGCACCTGGGTGACAACATCGTGCGCCGATCTCCCTCAAGCCACCGACGGCCTCGTGCGCAGCTCGCTCGTGCGCGACACCGGCGCCGCGATCTCCGTGCCCGTGGGCGACGTGACCAAGGGCCACGTCTTCCAACGTCACCGGCGACGTCCTCAACCTCGCCCCGGCGAGCAGATGGAGATCACAGGGCGCTGGCCCATCCACCGCCAGCCCCGGCCTCGACCAGCTCGAGGTCCAAGGGGCAGATGTTCGAGACCGGCATCAAGGTCATCGACCTGCTCACCCCTACGTCCAGGGCGGTAAGATCGGCCTGTTCGGCGGCGCCGGCGTGGGCGAGACCGTCCTCATCAGGAGATGATCCAGCGCGTGGCCCCAGAACCACGGCGGTGTCTCCGTGTTCGCCGGCGTGGGGAGCGCACCCGTGAGGGCAACGACCTCATCGTCCGAGATGGACGAGGGCCAGCGTGTTCGACAAGACCGCCCTGGTCTTCGGCCAGATGGACGAGCCGCCGGGCACGCGTACTGCGCGTGGCCCTGTCCGCCTGACGATGGCCGAGTACTTCCGCGACGTCCAGCACCAGGACGTGCTGCTGTTCATCGACAACATCTTCCGCTTCACCCAGGCCGGCTCCGAGGTCTCCACGCTGCTGGGCGCATGCCCTCGGCCGTGGGCTACCAGCCCAACCTGGCCGACGAGATGGGCCAGCTCAGGGCGCATCACCTCCGCCGGCGGTCACTCCATCACCTCCCTGCAGGGCGATCTACGTGCCCGCCGACGACTACCCGACCCGGCACCGGCCACGACCTTTGCGCCACCTGGACGCTACCACCGAGCTCAGCCGTGAGATCGCCTCGCGCGGCATCTGCCGGCCGTGGACCGCTGACCTCCACCTCGCGCCTGCTGGCACCCGGCTACGTGGGCCAGGAGCACTACGACGTCGCCACCCGAGTGAAGTCCATCCTCCAGAAGAACAAGGGCTCAGGACATCATCGCCATCCTCGGCGTCGACGAGGCTCGGCGAGGAGGACAAGGTGACGGTGGCCCGCGCCCGCCGCATGAGCAGTTCCTGTCCCAGAACACCTACATGGCGGAGAGTTCACCGGCGTGGCCCGGCTCCACCGTTCCGCTGTCGGAGACCATCGAGGCCTTCCGTCGCATCTGCGACGGTGACTACGATCACCTGCCGGAGCAGGCCTTCTTCAACATCGGTGGTATTGAGGACCTGGAGCGTCGTGCCGCTGAGCTCACGGCCTGAGTCGTTAGGATCCGGGAGAGCCGGGCGCAGGAAAGGAGGGACAGTGGCCTTACGTGTTGAGGTGGTCTCGCCGGCGGGCGAGGCCTGGGCCGGTGAGGCGACGCAGGTCTCGTGCCTCTGATCAGCAGGGGGCTGGGCATCCTGCCCGGCCGCCAACCCCTCGTGGCGGTCCTGGGATCCCGGGCCTGTGCGCCTGAGTCCCGTCGACGGCGAGATGCGCAGGGTCGAGGTGTCCGGCGGCTTCTGCTCCGTGGACCACGACGTCATCACGATCGCCGCCGACCATGTGAAGCGGGGACGCGGGAGGCCTGAGGCGTGGGGCGGCACGTGTGGATGGTCGTGGCGCTCGTCGTCCTCGTCCTCGTGCTGCTGATCGGCGGGTTCCTGGCCCGCCTGCGCTACCTGGCCGGACAGGTCGGCTCCTTCGAGTGCGCCCTGCGTCCACGTGGGGCGCAGCGCTGGCTGAGCGGGGTCGCCTCCTTCCGGCTCGACTCCCTGGGTGGTACCGCCTCGTGTCCTTCTCCACCGGGCCGTCGCGCTCATGGAGCCGCCTGAACCTGGAGCTCTCCGGTACAGCGCCGCCGGGCGAGCAGGAGCGCGTCGTCGAGGTCACTGCGTGGATGCCACTCGCGTCGAGGGCTTCGACCTGGCCGATGATGGAGGTCGCACTCGGCGCTGATCGCCTGGGTGGAGTCCGCCTCCCCCGAGCAACCCAGCCTCTACTGAGCCCCGCGCAGGCCTTCGCCAGTGAGCCTCGCCGTCGCTTCCGCCGGGCCGGCGGGGCGGAGTCACGCCCCTGGCCGGATCGGCGACGTCCTTCTCCACGAGACTGCGTTTTCCTGCAGACTACGGAGGTCCCGTCCCCAGTCATCTGCCAGGACATCGCAGTCCTCGACCACGACATACGTTCTCGACGGCGGGGTCACGGTCTTCCCTGGTGCTACGGCTCCTGGCTCCGGATCACGCCGAAAAATGGTCCCTGATCTGGTCGGTGCGGTGCTCGAATGGCGGAGAAGTTGGCGGGCGGGTGACACGATGCTCAGGGCCTGCTGGCCCCGGCGTCGCGCCGAGCCTCGATCCCGCCCGCTGGGGAAATGGACAGGTGCGCCTCGTTATCGCCTCCTGCTCCGTCGACTACTCCGGCCGCCTGGACGCCCACCTGCCCCAGGCCACCCGCGTGCTCATGCTCGAGGCCGACGGCTCGGTCCTCGTCCCACTCCGACGGCGGCTCCCTGCAAGCCCCTGAACTGGATGAGTGCCCCGGCCCGCCTGACCGTCACCGAGCCCGGACGAGGAGGCCGCCGCCGACGGCGTGCGCGAGTCTGGGAGGTGAGCGCCGCCAAGACCGACGACCGCCTCGTCATCCGCGTCTTCGAGACCATCTCCGACGTCAGCCACGAGCTGGGCGTGGACCCGGAGGCTCACCAGGGGACGGCGTCGAGGGCTCATCTCCAGGAGCTCCTGGCCGAGCAGATCGAGGTCCTGGGTGCCGGCTACCGCCTGGTGCGCCGCGAGTTCCCCACCGCCATCGGCCCGGTCGACATCATGGCCAAGGACGCTGAGGGCCGATCCGTGGCCGTGGAGATCAAGCGCGTCGGCGGGATCGACGGCGTCGAGCAGCTCACCCGCTACCTCGAGCTGCTGGACCGCGACCGCTGCTGACCCCTGTCAGGGCGTCTTCGCCGCCCAGACGATCAAGCCCCAGGCCCGTGTCCTGGCCGAGGACCGCGGCATCCGCTGCGTCACCCTCGACTACGACGCCATGCGCGGCATGGACGACCCGACCTCCCGCCTGTTCTGAGGAGGCAGCCGTGCCCGCCGCCCGCGACTCCTCCGCGCCGCTGCCGATCGAGGTGAGCCTGGCCCGCATCATCTCCCAGGGCCTCATCCCGGCCACCGCCGCGTCCGACGTCGTCGCGGCGGTATCCCGCCAGCGCTCGCCATTCAGGGCAGCGGGTCTCCGCCGTCCCGCACGCCCTGCTCGTGCGCGCCCGCCGCCACCCCGGCCGACGTCGAGGGCCGCCTTCGCTCGAGGGGTGACCTCGTGCGCTCCTGGCCCATGCGCGGCACCGTCACATCACCACCGCCGCGACCATCCACTGGCTGCGGGCCGCCCTCATGCACCCGCACCGACGCCTGGGTCCGGCGCAGCGGGCCGACTACGGCGTCGATGCCGCCCTGTGCGAGCGCGCCGCCGAGGTGGCCCTCGGCCTCATCGATGACCAGGGCCCGCTGACGCGCTCGGTGCTGCTGGCGGCCTGGCAGGGAGGCCGGCCTCATGGAGGCCTTCCGCGGCGAGGACGTCTCGTCTACCGGCGCCGCCACCTCCTGGTGCGTCTCCAGCGTGAGGGATCCTCGTCCAGGGGCCGCGGTCGGCAACGAGCACCTCGTCATGGACGCGCGCCACCTGCCCGACGCCGACTCCGGGCCCGCCGGTGCAGGCGTCGCCCACGGCGGGGCGGGCCACCGCGCCGCCTGCGCGCATCGCCTACCGCTACGCGCGCCGGCCACGGCCCGGTCGGCGCCGAGGACCTGGCCCGCTGGACCACGCTGCCCAAGACGCAGGCCGCCCGCGCCCTGGAGGACGCCGTCGAGCTGGGGAGGAGCAGGCGCGGCCTCGACTGATGGCGCCGGTGAGTCGGCCGGGACCCGCGTTCCGCTCGTGCGGGCGGTCGCCGAGGCGGGGCGCGCGGAAGCCTGCGCCCGCTCGGCCCTGGCGAGTCGGCCCCGAGGCCGGCCTGCTCTACATGCGCGCCGACCTGCCCGACCTCCTGTCCGCCCACCGCGCCGCCGCGCAGGCCACGCACTTCCTGGGCTCCTTCGACGAGCTGCACGTGGGCTACAAAGACCGCTCCTGCCTCACCGACGACGACGGCGAGACGCCTCATCTGCCCGGCGAGCAACGGCATGTTCCGCCCGATCCTGGTGGACCGCGGCTGTCTCGTCGCCGTGCGGCCGGTCGGCGAGGGCCTGCTGTGGAAGCGGGGGCGGCGCCGTCGGCCCGCGTGGAGCGCGACGTCAACCAGGGCCGTGTCCCGCATGGAGCAGCGCCTGGCCGGGTGAGCAGAGCGGAACCGGCTTTCCGCCCACGCAGTGTGGGGAGAAGACGCTCGAACGAGAGTTGTCTGATGTCTGGGGAAGTGACAGAATCCGACTCATGAGCAACGAAGCCATGCAGGTCCGCGCACTTCGGGGGCGCGTCGTCACCCGACACATCATCGACGACGGGGCGGTCGTCCTGTCGGGAACTCATATCGCGTGGGTCGGCCCGTTGACCAGGTACGCCAGGGCCGGCTTCGCGAGACGCCGTCGAGCAGGCGCAGGCCGCCCCCGAGGCGGCTACCTCCTGCCGGGACTGGTGGACGTCCACTGCCACGGCGGCGGCGGCGAGTCCTTCCCCAACGCCGAGACCGCCGAGGCAGGCGATGGTCTCCGTGCTCGAGCACCGCCGCTTCGGCACCACCTCGCTGGTGGCCTCCTGCGTGACAGCCGCTCCCGACGTCCTGCAGCGCGCGCACCGGGTCCTGGCCGGGCTGTGCGAGGACGGCGAGCTCGCCGGCATCCACTTTCGAGGACCCCTTCGTCTCGGTTGAGCGCTGCGGCGCCCAGGACCCCACCATCATCGACGACACCGCCCTGACCGCGACTCATCGAGGCTCGGCGGCGGACACGTCGTCACGTGACGATCGCCCCGGAGCCCGGCATCACCGGCGACGACAGAGTCAGCGCAGCCCTCATCGAGGGCGGCGCCCTGCCCTCCTTCAGGCACACCGACTCCGAGGGCGGCCCCCCGTGCGCGCCGCCCTGGCCGACTGCCGCCGCCCGCATCGCCGAGCGCCTCGAGGCCGGCAAGCCGGTCCGCGCCCCGCGCTCCACCGCCACCCACCTGTTCAACGGCATGCGCCCCATGCACCACCGCAAGCCCGGCCCCCGTGCCCGAGTTCCTGGCGGCCGCCCAGCGCAGCTGAGTGCGTCCTGGAGATGATCGGCGACGGCGTGCACTCAACCCCGCCATCGTCCTGGACATGTTCGAGACCCTGGGGCGCGACAGCGTCGTCCTGGTCACCGACGCCATGGCCGCGACCGGCGATGAGCCGACGGCGACTACGTGCTCGGCTCCCAGCCGGTCACCGTGGCCGACGGCGTCGCCCCGCCTCACCGAGGGCGGCGCGATCGCCGGGGGACCGCCCACCTCATCGACGTCGTGCGCACCACCTGGCGGGGGAGTCGAGCCTGGTCGACGCCGTCTACGCCGCCAGCGTCAGGGCGCGCAGATCCTCGGCGACTCGTCCGTGGGGCGCTGCGGGCGGGCCTGTGGGCCGACGTCGTCGTCACTGACGCGGGACCTGCGGCCCGTCACCGTGCTGCGCCGCGGCGGGCGGTGAAGCCCGCCGCCTGATCCTCCCGCACCACCGGCCCGCACCGGGCCCAGCAGTCTCTTGTCATGTGGGGCCGTTCGCTGACCTGAACCACCAGGTCAGGGGCGAGACATGATCAGTCGGGCGGGTTGCGCCTAGCCGGGCAGGCCCAGGAGGCGGCGGGTGTAGACGGCCTGGCCGGAGTGCTGGGCGGCGTCGTCGATGATCGAGACCAGGCGCGCGCCCCGGGTGACGGGCGGGTCCCAGGAGCTGTCGATGATGTCGTCGAGCCTCTCCGGCGCCAGGGATCGCATGTAGCCGTACGCCATGGCATAGGCGTCATCGAGATAGGCGGTCAGGACGGAGAGGTCGTCGACGACGACCTGGGCGGCCTCCTCGGGCGTGTGGCGCCAGTCCTGGGTGTCGTCGGGCGGGGTGGGTCGAAGCGCTCCCGGTGGCCGCCGGTGAACCAGACGAACTCCTGGCCCGCCATGAGCGAGATCTGGAGGTCGATCTCGCGGGCCGTGTGCCAGGCCAACCAGGTCAAGGAGTTCGTACGCGGAGCGATGTCTGGGACCGGGGGAGTATTGGCCTGCTCCAGCGTGACGTCGGCAAGGGCGCGGTCGAAGCGCTCGCGGGATCTGGACAGTGCGTCGATGAGTATCTCTGCAAGTGTCATACCGTCAGGCTACGCCTCTACCTGACGCTCGCGGGAGCCCGGCGTCGACGGGGAGCCGGCTCTGAATGGCGATGGATGGATTCAACGCTGCGGGGAACTGGGGGCGATGCTCATGTACGTGGCTGAAAGGCTTCTCCATGATGGCGAAGGCGAGGGCAGGCTGCAGCCGAGATGCCGACTCCAATAGTGCTCGCCATTGCCAGGATGTCGGAGGGGCCGGAAGAGTCCCAGGCTCTCAAGGGTGAAGGAATACGTGAGGGATGAAGTGCTGATCGGGCGGCGACAAGGATGGGAGTACAGGAATGTCAAGTGACTGAAGCTGTCGCTGTTGCCGGTGTGATGATTCTGTTACCAAGGCGCGATGGCCTGTTCGATGTGGCGGCTAATGTAGCGACGTGGAAGCCGATGGCGTATGGGGAGGAGGAAGAAGGAGCGCATACCGAATGCATCACATGTGATGCGCAAGCTGATCGTGATGAGCGGTATCACGATGAGCCAGCGGGATCCTGAGCCAGAAGAGGACGTATTCCGTGTGGAAGCGATGTGGTCGTTGGCTCCCTGTATGGAATTCAGTAGGGACGAGTAGGACATGGCACGGTAGGGCGGAAGGGCTGGGAGCTGGTGCGTATATGGGTGTCACTCCATATACCTGCATACTGTTCTGGTGGAAGCTCATGCCTTGAGGTTAGAGGCGGGTGTGGGAACGGCGATGGATGTTGTTCCCAAGAGGTGAGGACCGGATCAGACGGACGGTGGTGGTAACGCGGTGGGTGAGGCTGGATGCGGGCCGGCCGTGTTCGTGTATCACCGCGCTCCGGCAACGCTCAGATCAAACCGAGTCCCGGACGGAAACACTCCCTCAGTGGCGTCCATCCCCGGAACCCCGCCGTCGTTCGTGAAGGGAACGTCGGTGGGGGTAGTGTTCAGGGGTTGAGTGGCCTTGAGCTTCTTCGGCGTCGTCGGTGAGGGTAGGGTGATGCGGACGAGGTCGTAGGGGTGGAGGTCTCGGTGGTGGTGATGGTGCCTTCGATGGTGTGCCAGGTGGTGTCGCCTGGGGGCGGTAGCGGGTGGTCCAGGTGGTGGTCAGGGTGGTGGTGACGGCTGTGGCGGTGTGCTGGTAGTGGTGGGTGACGGTCTGGTGGGGGTATGGGGGCTCCGGGGTCGGTGGTGGTTGTGGTGGTGCCGTCTCCCCAGTTCCAGGTGTAGGAGGTGGGGGTGAACTCGACGTCGATGGTGGTGCCCAGGATGGTGGTGGTCTGGTGGCGCGCGGTGGGGTTGGTGTAGACGATGAAGGCCTTGGAGATGACGACCTTCGGGCCGGGGGTTGGCGGGTGATGCCCTGAGCCCTGCGCGATGAGGGTGGCGGCCTGGCGGGTGGTGATCGTGACCGTGCGGGGGCTGGCCCCGGCGAGGCGCATCGTTCTGGGGGTCGCCGGGCTGGGACATCCTGTTGTACATGCAGTCCATGTCCGGGATATGACCGCCGCCGCTGACGCAGTCCTGGTGGGGCTGCTCCTCCCACGTCGACGGGTCCGAGGCTCGTCACGGTCGGATGCTCAGTGAGACGGCGGCTCACCAGGGGCCTGAATCAGGACTTCTATCGTTCTCGTTATATTCTCCGGTTGTTCTCCGACGCTGACTTTCCAGTAGTTTCCACGATGAGTCGGGTCAGATGATGCACGCTTCGCTCGTAGCCGCAGATGATCGGAAATGATCGAAAGTAGGTACGATAACCATGACCGAGAGAGAGTCATGTTTTTCAAACTCACCTCGCCTCACCATCATCCAGCGAGCCCATTGGCGTATCGAACGCAGCGAACTCTGAGTCTCTTGGTCGCGGAGTTGGTTGGATCACTTCCAGGTCTCCAGGATGAGAAGCCATCTCGTGACCGTAGTTGATAGTCGACGTGCGATTCGATTGTAGTCATAGCCGTCTAATTTTCTCGTAGTAGCAGATGTTCGTGATGTTCTGATCCCATTTATCAGCCCAGCCACCGTCCTTGTGAAGGTCGGTCGCTCGGTCGATGACTGATTTGCAGAAGACGCAGCCGATCTTCGCTCATGGCTTCAATTTCGGTGGTGTTGCCGGTCATGAAGGCGTAGCGGTAGAGATCGAGGAAGTAGTAGACGCTACCCGTGGCGCCTCGTGCGGACCCTCATCCATGTGCAGAGGTTTTGACGGGTGTGGGTTCGGCCAGGGCGGCGTCGCGTTTGGCCTCGCAGCTCGGGGGTCAGGGCGGCCTCGCGTGAGGCTGTTGCGGAGGCGTTGGCGTCGGCGACGCCCTTCTCGGCGCGGGCGACGGCCGCCGAGGCGCTGGCACTGGCGCTCACGCTCGCCTCCGCCTTGGCGTCCTTCAACGAGCAGGCCGTCAACCCCAGGGCCAGCACGCACACCGCCGCCAGCCCAGCGGCCGCCCGGCTCCGCTCGAGGCGGGAACCAGGCCGGCGACGACCGGATGCTGATCGTTGCGCGCCCGCGGCGCGAGGGGCCGTAGGGACGTACTCATCGCGGAAGCCTCCTCGCCACCGAAACAACTCCACCAAACCACCCACCGAGCACTCCTGTCCGGCCGGGCGGCATATTGACTCTACCTGCGCAAACACACCCACCACCAGAGCGTCCTCGAAGCCTGTGGAAAACCCAGAACAGCACCCTGCAGGCCGGGCGACAACCTCAACCTGACGGCTCGGCTGCTGGCGCGTCCTGTGCCTTCAGGGACGGCCGTGTACGCAGTCCCCTCGCCCTCACGACCTGCAGTCAGCCACGCCATCATCAAGCCTGGTGGGCCCGTCGGCTACCTGAGGTCCGCTCGCATCCGGCTACGTGAGCCGGCGCAGATCAAGCCTGGCTCAATCCGGTCGCCCCGAACTGCTGCCGGAGATCGCAGAATCGTCCATCTGAGATGGCCATGTGCACCTGGGCGAAACACCTTGGCTCGCAGTCGCGGCGTCCACCTCAGATGAATCCGCGCCACCTGACCTCGCACAGAATCCACCAACCATCACACCACCGACACAACATCCACGGGTCGCCGGGAGCCCGTCCGAGGATCTCCTGCTCCAGCCGGCCCGGCGCTCTCGCCTCACGACCCGAGAATGCTCCGGATCCGGCGTGCCTTCCTGGGGTGCTCAGCAGGCCGGCAGCGTGCTCAGGCGAAGACGACGGTGCGGTGCCCGTTGAGCAGCACCCGGTGCTCGGTGTGCCAGCGCACAGCCTGCGCCAGCACCCGGCGCTCGACGTCCTGCCCTTGGCCTGCAGCACGGACACTCGAGTCCTCGCGAGCCGGCCCGCGTCACGTCCTGCTCAATGATCGGGCCCTCATCGAGGTCCGCCGTCATGCAGTGCGCCGTCGCCCCGATGAGCTTGACCCCGCGCTCGTGCGCCTGGGCGTAAGGGGCGCCCCCTTGAAGGACGGCAGGAACGAGTGGTGGATGTTGATGACGCCCCGTGCAGCCGCTCGCACAGGGGCGGGGAGGATCTGCATGTAGCGGGCCAGCACCACCAGCTCGACGTTGAGGGAGTCCACCAGCCCCAGCAGCTCGGCCTCGGCGGCCTCCTTGGTCTCCTTGGTGACCGGGATGTGGTGGAAGGGCACCCGTAGAACTCGGCGACGTCCCGCAGCGTCTCGTGGTTGCCCACCACGCCGACGACGTCGACCGGCAGCCCCTGGCTGCGCTCCCTGAAGAGCAGGGTCGGTCAGGCGAGTGCCCTCCTTGGAGACCATGATGAGGGTGCGCATGGCGCGCCCACCCTCATCGAGGCTCACTCCATCTCGTACTCGCCGGGCCAGCTCGGCCAGGGTCCTTCTCCAGCTCCTCGCGCGGCACGGTGGTGAGCACCTGGACCCGCATGAAGAACAGGCCGGTGGAGGTCCCGAACTGCTTGGACTCGGTGATGTTCCCGCCGCGGCAGGCAATACGTAACTTC